>ENA-ORUA01001572-ORUA01001572.1-human-gut-metagenome-genome-assembly--contig:-NODE-1572-length-20253-cov-13.888751_pt1 | contig 20253 bp, 25 predicted proteins | sample MGYA00242076_ERZ509201 | MGnify/ENA primary metagenome ERZ509201 (study PRJEB26280, sample SAMEA2338863) | human gut metagenome | biome: human gut; feature: human-associated habitat; material: faeces...
TGATTCCGCTTACCCTGCTGCTCCCGCTTCGTTTCGGAATTATGGGAGTATTGCTAGCGGGGCCTGTTGCTGATTTTTCAGCGTTTGTGCTATCTATTGTGTTAGTGGGAACAGAATTAAGAAAGCAAAAAAATGCAACACATATTAGTCCACAGTAAAATGAACGGGCTACGTCCGCTATTGACAGCCCCGCCTGTCTTTGCTTTTAGGCAGCTAAGGGGGGCTGTAAAAAAACAGCTATAAGATATGGCATCTGTTCACGAGAGTGGGCAGATGCCTGTCTTTATCTTCAAAACTACGGAAAACTGTGAATTTTAGAGTACTTGAATAGACTCATCGTAAAATGAGCATTTTCTTCATATTTAACTTCTTTTTATCAGTCGGCTAGTGTCTGACGATTTATCTTATTATGGTATTTGTACAGGTTAAAACCACACGAAATCAATGTAAATTCCAAAATAACGGCTTTTTCACCCCGTCTAAATAGCCTTTTATAAGTTCTGTCCCACTTGATTACTCCAAATGTTCCTTCGGCCTGAATACTTCGATTCATCCTAAGAAGTGCACCGTGTACAGATTCAAGATTGTCTATTACTTCATGGTGAATTGTTGTTAATTCTCTATTCAATCTGGCAGTGCGATTTCCTGATGTTCTCTTGCAACATTCACCTTTGTAAGGGCAATTGGTGCAATCTTCACATTCATAGATTTCTTCTGTCCTACCATATTTATTTCCACGAACATGCTTATCATATTTATATAAAAATCGTTTTCCATTTGGGCATATGAGATTCCCTTTTTCATCGCGTTTAAAGTTATCCACTCTAAAAGGATTATTGTGATATTTACTATCCTTGGTTTCTTTGTCAAACATGGTAAACTTCATATATTTTTCCATGCCATGTTCTTCGCAGTAAAGATAGTTATTGTATGAACCATAACCAGCATCTGCTACTGGGTATTTAGGATAGTGTCCATACGTAGCATTATATTTTTCCATAAGAGGTACAAAGCACTCTATATCAGATGCATATGGTTTTGCATCTATTACCGCTATATATTCATCACATACAGCTGCCTGAAGATTATAAGCTGGTAGCAGTTGATCATTCCCCATGTAATCAGATTTGACTCTCATAAAGGTTGCATCATGGTCTGTTTTGGAATAACTATTTCTAGATTCGCCACAGATTTCGATATGACGAGCATAATTCTTAAGTCTTTCGCAGTAACCAGACAAGGTTTCGTACTGTTTCTGATAGAGGCTTTTCCTACATCCTGTTCCATACACAAAACTCGATTTGTCAAGGCCTGTTATAGACTCATATTTATCCAACATAGTTTCAAGATATTCAATGCGTATTCTTCTCTTGTATCGAATTTTAAGCCGAATAGATTTAATACTTCAACATTCATCGAATCTATTAATTCAGAAATTTTAACAAACATCTTATCTCTGTTTTTAATACAAGATTTCTTCCAAACCCAGGTGTATTTATTAGCATTAGCCTCAATCTTTGTACCATCAATGTATGTATGATCCAGATCAACATGATCTTTTTCAAAGATGTATGCGTTGACATCGGCAAATATTTGTTCAATTGTATCGGTTAATTCATTACGAATAAAGTTACCGAACGTGGCAAAGGATGGAGCTTTCATTTCATCAAGAAGATACATATATCGGATGTCCGTTCTACAGAGTTTTTCAATCTCCCGGAGAGAACAGAATCCGTGCTCCATAAAAGCGAAGAGTATTACTTTGAGTAACTTTTCTGCATCACATCTTGGACGACCTGTTTTGTAGCCTTTCTCTTCCACAAAATATCCTGATAGGTCAATGTGCTCCATAACTTCACAAAAAGTATATACTGGATCAGAAATATCAATTAATTTTTCAATTTCTAATGGTAATTTCAGCTGACGAGCTGTATAATTACCATTAGGTTTATTAATTAGTAGCATAATTAATTATACCAAAAAATCGCTTAAACCTCACGGCCTAAGCGATTTTTCTTTAAGGGGAGTTTTTTTACAGCCCCCTTCTTTCTTTTTGTTACTTTTTCTTTCAATATTTAGCATTTAATTTTGTACACAAAAAAGACCTGCCCGAAAGCAAGTCAATTTTGCTGTATAGCTTTTTATTCTATCATCTGGAAATATTTAAGTGCATCTACAATAGCTTTCCTTTTTTCTGGTGTAACTTGTGGTACACGATTCTTACCCTCACCCACATTATAATTAATTCTTTCAATCAGTCCAAATTCACGCTTTACTTGTGCAATATATAATTGTGATACTTTCAAGCCAAATTTATCTAATACATACTGCTTTATTTCTGCATAGGTGGCTTTACTTTCTGCTTTGGTCAAATCCAGTTCATCAAGCTTAACTTCTACATCTATGTGCTTTGTAGATTTTAGTTTGGACAATAAAACGCACGTTTCTACATGTATCGTTGTCGCCTTGTAGAGAAATTATACCACAATCGTTGTTACCATTGGAACATGAATTTGCAAAAGAAAAAGGTTGCGAACTTGCAACCTCATCTTTTTCATATCCTGTTTTAAATATAAATTTCAGCTTATATGGATTGATTTCTCCATTCTCCGCTTTTTCTCCAACGATAACTCTGTCAACAATACTTTCAAATACATGACGGTCAAACTTTTGTAAAATCTCATGCTTACTTATCACATTTTGAAATTCTGTCAGACGCTTGTTAATGTCCTGCTGGTCTTGCAATTTATCTTTTAATGACTGCTTCTGTAATAACAATCCGTCCATTTGCTCATTGATTTCTGTTACTTTGATTTGATAGATTTCTTCATCAATCTTATCATCTAAACGCATATCTACAAGACTGCTCTTGCGTTCTTTCAAACGTGTAATCTTTTTATTAAGGTTTTTCAGTTCTCTGTCAGTATCATTATTTTGTAATCCTGCTCTGACATGCTCCAAAAATCCGTCAATAAATTCTCCGTCATAAGTACATAATGCGTTATATGCTCTTATAAATGCTTCTTCAATAAGTGCTTCGGGTACTCCTTTGCAGTACGGACACTCTTTCTTGCCATGTTTCGTAGCAGTTACACATTGCCATATTGTCTTTTTGTAATCTGTTCGTGAGTTCCATGTTCTTCTTGTGAGATTTCCACCACAAAAACCACATTTCAATAAACAACTAAAAGAATACTGTCTGCTGTATTTATCTCGCTTACCATTGCTTCTTGAATGTGAACCTTTGCGTTTATTTAGTATCTCATTCGCTTTATCCCACAATTCTCTGCTTATAATGGCTTCGTGATGATTTTCTGTATAATATTGGTCAGCTTCTCCCATATTATCAAGTCTGCGTTTGGTAATCGGGTCAACTGTAAATGTCTTTCCCATAAGCAAATCGCCTTTGTATTTCTCATTCTTGATAATACCGATAACACCATGCTCACTGAAACTGCTTTCGCCACGCTTATTTTTATATCCAAGATTTTTTAATTCTCTTGCTATGACTTTACCGCCTACACCCTCAACATATCTGTTGAATATGTAGCGTACTGCTTCGGCTTCTTTTTCATTGACTGTAATGGTTTTATCTTCTTTGTGATAATCATAACCAAGACAGCCATTAAAACCAACCATTTCCCCTCTCTGCATTTTCATGGAAAGACCTAACTTTACATGTTCAGAAATATTCTGTACTTCCTGCTGTGCAACAGAACTAAGGATTGTAAGTAATAATTCTCCATCCATAGTAAGCGTGTTAATATTTTCTTCCTCAAACATGACTGCAACGCTCTTTTCCTTTAAGGCTCGCACATATTGTAAGGTATCAACTGTATTCCTTGCAAATCGGGATATGGATTTTACGATAATCAAATCTATATCTCCATTCATACAATCGTTAATCATGCGGTTAAAATCCTCTCTCTTGGTGGTCTGTGTTCCTGTTATCGCTTCATCAGCATATACACCTACAAACTGCCATTCGGGATTATTGCTGATAAGCTCCGTATAATATTTTACCTGTGACTGGTAGCTTTCAAGCTGTTCCTCACTATCTGTTGATACTCTTGCATAAGCCGCTACCCTAAGAGTGTTCAAATGAACACCCTTTCTTCTGCTTACTGTCTGTTTAGTTGCTTTACGAACCTGTACTGTTGGATTTGTCATAGTCTTGTACCTCCTGTAATTATAATATAGTAATTTATATGAAGCCTTGTTTTAGGCTGTCATAGCTGTTATATCTGATATAATATTGTATTCATTCATCAGTTTGGTTTTAATTTTCTGATACTCGGTTTCTGTTATTAACTTGCTTTGCAATAACTGTGACAGCAGAGATAATTCTTTGCTGTACTGCAATAATTTTTCATTCTTCATAAATTCACCAACTTTCTATGATATTAAAATGGTTCTTCTTTTTCGTTAAACTCAATCTGTTTAGACCCACTATTGAATAAACGAAGATTATCTGTAATTCCACGTAACATATACGATAATCCTAATAACTTTTTAAATTGTTCTTCACTTCCTGTATCCTTTTCTAACACCTCATCCATAGCTTTTATAATCAATTCTTCTTCAAATATAGTGTTTTCACTGTTTGCTCTTCCTAATGCAAAACACGCATATCTCGCATTATTTAATAACATTTCCTTTACCGATTTGGTATCATATCTTTTTTCTTTACTCATAATCATTCTCACTTTCTTTTATCAATAAATCATAAATACTTGGTATTTCATCAATCCCCATACTATCGGGAATAATAACAGGCTGTATGCCTAAATACTTAAATTTCTTTAACCAACGCTCTTTAAATGACCTTATATTTCCATATTGTGGCTGTGTATATATATTAGTGTCTGCAATCGCTTTTTCAAGTTCATACAGACCTTTGAAATGCTGTATCATATCAATAATGGATACCATAACCGCCTTATCATATGGTTTATAGGAACTGTTGTTAATCAACTCAACCGCTTTGCTCCTGCTCACATATTTTTCTATGCCGAATATGTTACGGATTTCTTTCTTTAGATACTCATGGCAGAAGTCCTTTTCTAAAAATGGTTCTATTGAGCGTTTGGTCGGTAACTTCATGTTATAGATACCCTGCTTTTTAATCTGTGCTTCCAGTCTGACTGTTCGCTGTATCTGCTCCTGTTCCTCTGTTGGTATCTCTTTCCCTGTATTTATCAAAGCAATCCACTTGTGATAAATGTTAAAAGCTCTCGAACCATTGGAAAAACAACAGCTTTCAATATATAAACTGTCTATGTCCTTATCAATGCCTGTACGCTTCATATTGCGATAACCATAAGGAAAAGACATATTACAAAGCCATACTACAAGCTGTGGAAAATCAACCTGTATGTCCTCTGCTATATCTGCTCTGTTCGTCAAAAACAATGACAATGGCTGTTTATCCAGTCGGATATAACGAAACTCGTTAATCTCATATATCCGCTTTAATAATCTGTCTAAAATATCAGCAGGGGCATACCTTGTTAAATCCACTAAAAATACTTTGCTATCGCCCATGATGATTGACGGATTACACCGAAGCACAACATAATAACGTTCCATTACCACACCATATTTCACATACTTATATGTTCTTAACTCAATCTGCATGATACCTTTAGCAGAGTAATAATTAGTTCGCTCCACATAATCACTTACTTTAGAAAGAAGCGGAAGATTATCATGCAGGTATCTATAAGCGGTTGGAGATATGTTGCAATTTAATTCAAATGTATGCACAATAATCCTCCTGCAAATGACTTATATTATGTCTATACATCAACGTAAAATCTATCTTAGGTCTACCCTCAATAAGTGGAAAATCCTTGATTTTACGCTTATTGAGAGCCTATAACCTATGCAATAGTTATTGCTGTTGCTTGTCGGTCAGAACTTGCTATACCTGCTCCGAAGGACATAATATAACTGTTCATCATCATTTCTGTTCTTTCAGTCTGTCTAACTTGATTTCTTCAATCGCTGACATGACCTGCTGTTTTCTTTCTTCTGATAACTCCTCTCTAAACCATTTGCAGAATGATGTTTCATTAACATTCAGCTTCTTTGCTACCTGCCACATATAAATATTGTTATCACGCATGACTACTCTAATCTGTTTATTATCCATTGGTTTATTTCCTCCATGTAATTTATTTGTTCAACAATCAGCATTACTTTAAACTGGCTAGCCTACTGCATTGTTTTTGGTGTTGCTGTTGTTTACAATGTCATTCTATTGTATAATGGTCGAAATAACAATTTTTTGCACAAATTCAATTAGTTTCAAATCTTTTTCTATTTTGTGCATTTTTTTAAACAAAGGAGATTAACTACATGGGAGAAAGAAATAACTATGCAAAATTACGATATGACAACGATACAACATGGAAACCTAATATATCTCAACGAGATTTAGCAGATGAGATTGGCATTGCCTTTTCAACCATCTCAAAATTAGAAAGAGAGGGTTGTGATACCGCTACTGTATCCACTGTCAAAGCATATAGAAATTACTTCTTAGAAAAACGCAACGAAGATATTTGTTATGAATACTTCATGGAAGAAACGGCTACCAAGCATAAAAAATATTATGAATTGGGAAAGCTCTTTCCGTTTGATGATAGCTTTTATAAAAATTTATCCCAATTACTGGAACTTGACAGCGGAAATCATCTGATAGAACTTATGCTTTCTGCCCTGTTATCTAATCCCCATGAACTGTTTTATGCACTGGTAACCATATATAACAGTTTATATAAAATAAACGATATTCAGCATAATAAAGAAATTTCAGCAACAGAAAAAAAAAGCATGTTAAAAATACAGGAATATGTTTTTAGTCAGACTACGATTGAATATTTAGAAAATATCCTCATGCCTGTATTGCATAGAGCTTTTGAGGAAACAAATGATTATAAGGCAGATGAAGCAATAATCACTCAACAGGAACTAGATGAACTTAACTCTGATGATACAGTTTCGCCTGTTTCTGCTATTGCAAACACAGCAGAAGTAAAACTAATAGAAAAATAGTATTAACCGCAACAATTTTAATTTCAGTGGTGTATATACTTTAAATGATTTACCACACAACTAACACCAAAATGCCTATAAAATGAGCAGATAATTCCCCTGTAAACAAGAAATGGAGATACCTCGATTGTGAAGTATCTCCGTTATGTTACATTTTGATATGAAATATTGATTTACATGGCTATAAAGTAGGCTCTATCTGCTAGTGTTCTTAAAACAGCCCCTTGATAATTTCCATAATTAAACGATAAAATCCACCGCTATGTATAGTTCCTTTTAGCTGATGTTCAGAAAAGTCTTTGACTTCATCATCTTTGCTATATGAACCGATTATCAATAAAATAATAATTATTACAAATACAGCTACCATAGTTATCCACTCCTCTGTGTTTTACTTTTTCCTCAACCTAACACCAAATCCAGTAAATAAAGCTCCCAAAACTCCACATCTTCCAGCGGCACTTAAACTGTTATATGAACTATAACTGCTTCCACTGGTAAATCCTGAACCAAAGTTTATAACAGCGGCAAACAATAATATAATACCAAGTACAAGTAAAATAGTACCGAAAGTTTTCTTGCCTTTTGATACAGCTTTTTTCTTGACCTGTGTTGATGACATTGCTTTCATCAATTTAGCTCCACATTTTTTACAATTAACCATAGAAGATGTTGTTCTTGCCCCACATACTTGACAGTAATCAGAGCCAACATTCTTTCTAACACCGCACTTTACGCATATTTCAGCGTTATCATTCATCTTGTTACCACATGTCCTACAATACATTTTTCTTCTCCTTCTTTATGGTGGCAATAAGCCTGTTATATTTATTCTGTAATACAATTTTGCTGATGATTGAAACTATAAAAGCAAAAATCGAACACACAATATAACTAATTATTGCTCGGCTTTGAGCCCAATAGCTGGCAACCTCTTCACTCACATATGAACTATCATAATAGTAAACATTTCCAACCTTTAAAAATTCATCTGCCTTTCTTGCGTCTGGAATATTAGCTGGCTGTGGTCTTAATACTAGAAATGCCACTAAACATAAAAAAATAACTACACAGGAAATACTTAGTCGTTTAAAAACTTTTACCATTTTCTTAGTCTTCTTTGCCTGCATATTCAATTCGTTAATTTTTTGTGTCTGTTTCTGTACCGATACTTTGTTTGATAATTTAGCTCCACAATTTCGACAGAACTCCAACTTGGCATTAGTGTTGTATCCACAGTTATGGCAATAGTTCACACCATATCCAACTTGCGTTGAACATTTGGAACATCTTACTGCATTACTCTGTAATTCATTTCCACATTCTCTGCAATACATTCATGCACCTCTTTCCTAAGTAATTTGCCTATATAAGTATATTTAACTTACGCAGATTATTCTAACACAAAACCATCAATAATACAATTAGAACATGTAAATACTCATATAGGCAAGGTGGTGTTCTGATTGCAACAAGAAATAGATTACAAAATGCTTGGCTTGAAAATAAAAGAAATAAGAAGTAACAGAGGATTGACACAGGACAATCTAGCTGAAATGGTTAGCTGTAATACCTCTCATATTTCAAATGTTGAGAATAATCATACAAAAGTTAGCTTAAATGTACTTCTTGCTATTGCAAATGCCCTCAATACCTCGATAGATTACCTTTTGTCAGACCAGTACGAAAATTCATCACTTGCATTAGATAATGAGATTTTAAGGGCATTAAAGGATTGCGATAACGAAAAGAAACAAAAGATTTTAAAGATGATTGAGATTTTATAAATCATGCAACAATGACAGTAGCATTTTGACAGCATATTTTATGCCTAGTTGAAATGCTTCTTTTTCACTTATCAGAACTGCGTAATATACAAAATCTCTAATGCGTTCCTTATCCTTTTCGGAAATATCATCATAATGTGATATGTATTCTTCCATACAATCATTGATACGCTTTTCCATATCAAGAGTATCATCTTCCTGTCTTATAACATTTTCATATATTTTCTCTAATAAATCATTCATGGCTATAACCTCACTTTCGTATAATCGTAAAAAGTTAAAATGTGAATTAGCTCGTACATCTGATTGTAATTAAGCTGTTTCCAGTCGCTTAAACCATACAAAGAAGATAATACAAGCATGAAAAAAGGCTCTGTAATTCGCTTCTGCCTAATCAGATTACACAGAATACGATATTGAGCCTTAGTATATGTATTATTAACTTGTCTTGTAACTGGTCTTAGATTTTGTAAAATCAATGTTCGTTCATCATAATTCACTAGCTTCATCATCAACACCCCCATTCATACAATCATCATAGCAACTGCACCATTCGCAATAGCATAGGTCACATTCGATTAGAAAACCATTTGCAACAACTGGCATACAGCTATTGAGGTATTCGGGGCAACTACTACAAGGACTGTTATATTCGCTTACAGCCTTATAATTCATCATACACATATAAAACACTTCCTTTCCTTAGTTTAAAACATATTGCTTAGATTTATGGTTTACAGACTGACTGCCATACTTCAAGCGAATTTCAGCAAGTGATATTTCTTTCTTGTGATAGCGGTTATAATCTCCATAGTGCCAGCACCAGCATTTTTTCTTTGGTGCATATTTAAAACCTGTTGATTTCAATAATTCTCGATATTCATAGCCACCATGAACCCATATCCAAGAACCAATGATTTCTATGTCTGCATTGATATGGATAATACTGTTTATAACCTCTTTAAATGCCTTATTTTCATCATCTGTGTTATAGGTATGTGATTGGTTATCTGACTGTGTTTCTTCGCTTAAAATGGTAAATAAGCGGTCATATTCAGCATTGATTTCCTGTGTAACCTCAACACTTCCATTTTCATTATCGGGGTGGTACAACTTTAATAATCTTCTGTATTCTTTTCTTAATTCCTCGACAGTAATAACATTTTTAAACCATTTCATCATGTTTTTGCTCCTTTCGTTTGTCCTCGATTTCATTCAGCCATTGATTGAGATACCATTCGTACTGTTTATCTGACAGCAGATACCAGCAGGCGGTTTGTTCTTCCAGCCATTTCTTAAAATCCTGTTCCATTGATAACAACTCCTTTCGTCAACACATATTTTTAGGCAACAAAAAAAGACAGTTTAACGACTTGTCTAGGTCGTGCTGATTGACCGCATATACAAAGGGGTACGGTTACAATCTAGCTTTGCTTTAGAAAATACCATAAGCAGGTACTTAAAAAAATTTTACATATTTTTTGCCTTATACTGGCAATTTTCAAGGCTTTTCTGTCTAAAAAATGGTACAAAAAAAGCACTTTCAGCCTTTTACAGCCAAAAGTGCAACATTCTTACTCCTCAGCTTTCCAATTGAACGCATATCTCTCAACTTTATCCGTAATTAATGATAAAATGAGCAATAAACCATCATCTGCATTCATAATACCATACTTTCTTCTCTCATTTCCCTCTATATACCCTACATAATTATAAAAGTATAAATTGATTTGTTCATTATCATACACACTATTATCAAAAACAATAAAAAATTCTTCTTTATATTTTGAAAATAAATACTCAACAATATCCTTTTTTTCAAAATGTTCTTCCACTGTTTTTAGTGTTTCTCTTTTGCCACAAGAAATTAAATGAATAACTTCAAGAGCAAATAGACCTATTCCCTTTAAACTTTTCTCACCAAGCATAATACTTATCCTTTCTTTGTAATAAATTAATAATACATAATTATTATAAACTTAATTTTTTATTTTATCTATAATTATGATGAATTTTTTACATATCCACCACTACCAGTTCTATTCCAACACTTACTGGAATTTCCTTTTTTAACTCCTTTTCCAGTACATTTTCTGCATTTGGTGTAAATACAAAATGGTCGAAAAACTGCGTAAAATCAAGGATTTCTAGGTATCGGCTCTGCATAGCAACACACAGCTCTCCACATGCACCGTATTCCCAAATTGGTCTACTGCCTGTACTTTTTCTACCTTATACCCATGCTCACTCATATATTTCAAATCTCTAGCAAGTGTAGCTGAGTCGCAGCTTACATACACCATTCTCTTAGGCGACATCTTTACCACTGTTTCAAGTAGTGACTCCTCACACCCTTTTCGTGGTGGGTCTACTACTACTACGTCTGGATTAATTCCCCTCTTAGCTTCTTCATCGCCTGCTGCCGCTTTTTTACTTAATTCTTCATAAAATGCTGGCACAACTTCTTCTGCCTTTCCCACGAAAAACTGTGCATTGTCAATATTATTAAGCTTAGCGTTATTTTTAGCATCTTCTATTGCCTGTGGCACAATCTCAACTCCATATACTTTTCTTGCTTTACTTGCCATAAATAGCGAAATTGTTCCTATACCACAGTATAAGTCCCACACCGTTTCATTTCCAGTAAGGTTAGCATACTCAAGTGCTTTTGAATAAAGCTTTTCAGTCTGCTTAGGATTAACTTGAAAAAATGACAATGGCGATATCTGATACTTTATATCACATATATAGTCTTCTATAAATGACTTGCCCCACAAAGTCTTACATTCATCACCAAGAATAACGTTTGTCTTTTTAGTGTTAATGTTAATCATTATAGAAGTCATACCATCAATTACTTTAAGACGATTTACCAAATCTTCACTATTTTTCAAGCTTTTTCCATTAATAACAACACACACCATTATTTCATTTGTGTGATATCCATTTCTTATAAGAATATGTCTTACTGTTCCATTTCCCTTTTCTTCGTTATATGGAGTTATATTGTTATCTTTCATATAAGACTTTATTATTGTCAATATCTTATTGTTAATAGCAGCTCCAAGTGCGCAGTCAGTATTGTCAATAATATAGTGAGTTCTTCCTGCAAAAAAGCCCATTATTATATTGCCATCTTTATCAAGTCCAACTGGATATTGTGCTTTATTTCTGTAGTGAAATGGAGTATCCATTCCAATTATAGGACTCATTTCATAATCTGTTATATGTCCTATTCTTTCAATGTTATTTTTTACAAGTTCCTGCTTAAAACGAAGTTGTGCATTGTAATCCATTTCTTGTATCTGACAACCACCGCACTGTCTAGCTACGGGACAGACTGGTGTTACTCTATCCTTTGATGGATTAATTATATTAATAAGCTTTCCATAGCCATAATTTTTCTTTGCTTTAATAACCTTTACTTCTACTTCATCACCAATAATTGTGTCCTTAACAAAGAGGGTATAGCCATCTACTCTGCCTATACCCTCTCCACTAATTCCAATATCAGTGATAGTAAGTTTTACTATATCATTTTTATTCAAACTCATATCACAATCCTATTCCTTATAAAAAATATATATTATATTATTGTTCTCTTAATATTAGCTTCAAGCCATTTATTAAAGCCTAACCAGTCATTAGACTCTTTTGAAACTAATACTTCACGCATTGTCTCCATCTTGGCATCCATATTATCTGCCATTGAAAGGGCGAGAGCTTCTGCTATTGATGGTTTCTTTGGTGAGCCATATTCAAGTTCGCCATGATGTGATAATATACAATGACCAATCTGAGAAGCAAGTTCTGTTGGGAAATCTTCTATTTCTTTAATCTTTTCCATTACCATCTCGTATCCTATAACGATATGACCTATATAATTACCTTCATCTGTGTAGTCATTTTTTGGAAATTCTGATAATTCCTTTACTTTTCCTGCATCATGTAACATAGCACAAGCAATAAGCAAATCTCTATTTAAGAAATCGTAATTATCAGCCATATGACCACACATTCTTGTTACACTTAAGCTATGCTCTAAAAGTCCACCTACAAAACCATGATGAACTGTTTTTGCGGCTGATATATTTTTAAATTTCTTAATAAAAGCTGTATCTTCAACAAAAAACTTAGTAAGAAGCTGTGAAATGTATTTATTTTTTACACTTTTCACATATCCCATAAGTTCTTCATACATATCATTAATATCATATCTACTACATGGAACATAATCAGAAGGAACGTATTCATTTTCATTTGCAACTCGTATTCTATCTATTTTAAGTTGTAATGAACCGTTATAACTGCTTATCTGACCTGTTACTGCTACATAATCCATAGCAGAAAAATCACCTATTCCGCCTGACATTGGGTCCCATATCTTAGAGTCAATCACACCTGTCTTGTCCTGCAAAAGAACATTTTCATATTCTCTTCCAGCCTTTGTAAGTGCTGTTGTTTTTGACTTACATAAATATACATCTGATATTCTGTCACCATCTTTAAACATTTCTATATATCGCATTTTTTTCACCTTTCCTAAATAAATATTAACAATACTTATCTTACACTGACTGTCACTGGAAATTCAACCTCTTTATAGCCATCTTTTCCAAGACGTTTTACTTTTACTGTAACTTGTTGCCCATTACTGTACTGATATAGTTTCTCACTAAATGCTTGAATTGTCAAAATCATTTGTTCATCAATTCCAACAATTACATCTCCAGACTGTATTCCTGCGTTATAAGCTGGGGAATTCAACCAAACATCGCTTACATATATTCCCATAGGAAGTCCATAGCGAGTCGCAAGCATACTGGTTACATTTTGCCCAGAAATCCCCATATATACAATACCATTTCCACTAGATAATGCTTGTATTATACTTTTTACGTCAGAAATCCCCTTTACAACCATTTCTTCATTTTCTTCTGAATAAAATGCAAGCCCAATAAGACTTCCATTCGTATTAAATACAAATGAAAAATCATCTTCTTTACATTTTAACCCAATATCCATTACTTGAAAAGAATTATCTAGTCCACTTTCTGTTGAAATATTCATAACTGTACAATAATCAATTGCTCCTGTTATGCCATTTATCTTTCCTGCCACAATTGCAATGTCACCCTCACTAACTTTATAGGAATTACCTAACTTTGCTGATAAAAGAGAAGCTCTTTCTGTAGACGGAATAGAACTTTCCTTAACACTTAAAAGTGCCATTCCACTTTCTTTATCTTTTCCAATAATCTGCGCTGTAACTTCTGTTTTTTCTTCAAACCTTACAACCACAGTATCCGAACCTTGAATTGAATTATAATTAGTTAAAATGATATATTCTGAACCTACTGTACCTATAACAACCCCCGTTGTTTCTGTTGCACTATTTTTTTGATTTATAAAATCGTCTACACCCTTTTCATAAGTATCAATAGAAACTATAGACTTTTGAACAGAAGACGCAACTTTTTTAAGAGCCTTTGAAAATGATGTATAATCATCTACTGTAACTATATTATTATCTGTATCATCTTCTGTAAGATTATCTGAGAGCTGACCAATTGTAACAGCTTCGCTTTCTGCTGTGCTGTCCAAATATGTACTGTCAATCTCTTGTGGATATTCGTCTTTGTCAAATTGCAATGTTTCCCGTTCTTCTTGCCCTGCCACAAAACTATCATATACTTGAGGTGCAAATAGTACAAATACAACACTTGCCGCTGCTCCAAATATACAACCTGCTGCCAAAACCCACATCAAAAGTATAAATTTTCTATACTTAACAGAAGGCTTAACCACTATCTTTTCTGTATACAGCGGATATTGTTCATTACTTTGACTTTCCATGTCATCTTTTACACTTTCATTCATGAAACTTATACCACCTTAGTTCCTTTATATATTGCTATTTTGTACAACAAATATTTACATTAACTGTTACTTACTGCAATACCATAACACATTTATTACAAAAAACTTGCTCTGCGAATTTCTCAAGCTACCAATGCAGTCGTCAACGTCTTGTTCAAGCACGAATTTTGACTTGTTGTTCATATAAATCAAATCCTGTGCAAACATAAACTTTGCTCTATTGTTTTTGTAAATAAATTTATAAAATGCTAATACAATTGATATAAATTAAAAATCATGTTATTAATTACAGCTTAATAATACTTATTATATTATACAAAAAAAATATGAACATTTTATGACATAGGTGTAAAAATTATTTACATATAGCAATTTGTGTTGAAATACTGTAAAATACATATTATCTTAACTATTAGAAACCTACACTTCAAGTTTTTAATAGTTTATGCAACAATCCATAATGTATTATATAAATACAGACTTTGACTCGTTGTTCGCATAAATGAAAAGTAGTTTGTTATAAACTCACCTAAATTCAAAAGTTTTCCATTAATTAAGCTTATGAAAATTATAAATTTATACAATGAAAGGATTATATCTATGAATTACAAGTCATTAACAACTCTTGAATATAACAAGATTATTGAAAAGCTTGTATCTTTTGCAGCTTCTGAACCTGCAAAGGAACGTTTAAAAAAGCTTGTGCCTATGACAGATATCAACGATATCAACCACGCACTAGCTCAGACTAATGACGCATTAAGACGAATATATGCAAAAGGCTGTGTTGATTTTTCTGGCATTAAGGACATCAGAGCTTCTGTAAAAAGATTAGAAGTAGGAAGTGCATTAAGTGCTAGTGAACTTCTTAATATAAGCTCACTTCTTACTTGTGCGACTCACGTTAAGGGTTATTATGAAGAAATGCCTGACTCTATTTCTGATATGTTTACTATGTTAGACGGTATTACATCGCTTAATAACTCTATAAAAAGAGCTATTATATCAGAAGATGAAATCAGTGACGAAGCCAGTCCTACATTAAAAAGCTTAAGACGACAAAAGGCTAATGCTAACGACAAAATCCACTCAGAACTTACGCGTATGCTTAACTCTAATAGTGTTAGAAATTGCCTTCAAGATTTCGTTATTACAACTCGTTCTGGTAGATACTGTCTTCCAGTAAAAGCTGAATACAAATCACAAGTTCCCGGTATGGTTCACGACCAGTCTGCTACTGGCTCGACTCTTTTTATTGAACCTGCTTCTGTTGTTAAGCTTAACAATGACATTCGTGAACTTGAACTTAAAGAACAAGCAGAAATTGAAGTAATACTCGCTTCACTTAGTGCTGCTGCTGCTGAATACACTGATATTTTATCAACTGACCAAAGTATTCTTACTGACCTTGATTTTATATTTGCAAAAGCTCAACTTTCTCGTTTTTACAAATGTAGCGAGCCTATGATGAATACTAACAACTATATTAATATTAAAAAGGGTCGTCACCCTCTTATTGACCAACACGCTGTAGTCCCTATAGACATTTATTTAGGTGATAAGTTTAATCTGCTTATAATTACAGGCCCTAACACTGGTGGTAAGACGGTATCTTTAAAGACTGTTGGACTTCTTACACTTATGGCTCAAGCTGGTCTTAATATTCCAGCTCTTGAACATTCAGAAATTGCTGTATTTGATAACATTTTTGCAGATATCGGTGACGAACAAAGTATTGAACAAAGTCTTAGTACATTTTCATCACACATGACTAACACTGTTAATATTCTTAAAGAAGCTGACGAAAACAGTCTTATTTTGTTTGATGAGATTGGTGCGGGTACCGACCCAACAGAAGGTGCAGCACTTGCCATTTCTATTTTAAATGACCTTCACTTAAGAGGTATTACTACAATGGCTACAACTCATTACAGTGAAATTAAAGTATATGCACTTACAACAGATGGCGTTGAAAATGCTTGTTGCGAATTTGATGTTAATTCACTTCGTCCAACTTATAGACTGCTTATCGGTATTCCAGGAAAAAGTAATGCTTTTGCTATTTCTAAAAAGCTCGGTCTTCCTGAATATCTTATACAAGATGCTTCTTCAAGAATGGACTCAGAAGATATTAAGTTTGAAGACCTTGTAGCCGACCTTGAAAATAGCCGAATTACTATTGAAAAAGAACGTGAAGAAATTAACATTTACAAATCTGAAATCGAACAGTTAAAAGCTCAACTTAAAAAGAAGTCAGACCGACTTGAAGAACGTACAGATAAGATTATTCGTAAGGCTAATGAAGAAGCAGCTAATATTCTTCGTGAAGCAAAGGAATACGCCGATGAAACTATTAAGACTATGAATAAGCATGGTATGACTGTTAAGGAGTTAGAACACCAACGTTCTGAACTTCGTGATAAAATGAAAAAGAACCAGTCTAAGCTTTCAATTAAGCCTGCCAAAGAACAAAAGTCGCATAAATCTCACAATCTTTGTGACTTTACAGTTGGAACTCATGTTAAGGTGTTGAGTATGAACCTTGAAGGCGTTATAACTGGCAAGCCTAATAATAAGGGAGAGCTTACTGTGCAAATGGGAAGTTTAAGCACTAAAACTAAGATTAGTAACCTTGAAATTCTTGAAAACTACAAAGAACCAAAAGAAAAATCTACTACTAAGGGCGTAGGTGGTTCTGGTAAGATTAAGATGTCTAAGTCTTCTAATATTTCACATGAGATTAATCTTTTAGGGCTTACTGTCGATGAGGCTGTATCACGCCTTGACAAATATCTTGATGACGCTTACCTTTCTGGTATTCCACAGGTAAGAGTTGTTCATGGTAAGGGTACTGGTGCTTTAAGAAATGGTGTAACCTCGTATCTTTACGGCGTACCTTACATTAAGTCTTTCAGACTTGGTGAAATTGGTGAGGGTGACACAGGTGTTACTATTGTCGATTTTAAATAAATAAATTTAACATATATATATTATTTTAAAATTTTATTTACACAAGCAACGTGCCAAAGTCTGTGCTTACACAAAAGCTTGTCGACTGTTGTGACAACTTGACTTTGTTACAATAACAAAAATTTCTACACTGACACTAAGGGTTACTGCATTTAAATTCAATATTTTCTTAATTGCAATAACCCTAAAACATTTATATTGTGATTTTTTTCACAGATTGGGGAATTTATGGCAACTAAACAACGAATTATGATAGTTGATGATGATGAAAACATCAACGAACTTATTTCTCTTTATCTTACAAAAGAGTGTTTTGAAACAAAAATGGTTTATGATGGAGAAAGCGCATTAAGGGAGCTTTCTGTTTTTAAACCTAACCTTATTATTTTAGACCTTATGCTTCCTGGCATTGACGGCTATCAAGTATGCAGGGAGATTAGAAAAACTAATAATGTGCCTATTATTATGCTCTCTGCAAAAGGTGAAACTTTTGACAAAGTCTTAGGCTTAGAGCTTGGCGCTGATGACTATATGATAAAGCCTTTTGAAACAAAGGAACTTGTAGCAAGAGTTAAAGCTGTGCTTCGCCGTTATCACATGCCACAGTCAGCTACATCAAATGATATTTCAACGCAGCAATGTGTACAATATCCAGACCTTACTATTAATCTTAGCAACTATTCTGTGCTTTACAACGGAAAAACTATTGAAATGCCGCCAAAGGAACTTGAGCTTTTGTATTTCCTTGCTTCTTCACCTAATCAAGTCTTTACAAGAGAACAACTTCTTGACCATATCTGGGGATATGAATACTTGGGTGACACTCGTACCGTTGATGTACACATTAAACGTATTCGTGAAAAAATTAAAGACCATGAACACTGGGGAATTGAAACAGTCTGGGGTATCGGTTACAAGTTCGTAACCCGCCCATAAGCATTTTTTATAAATCGAGGTTTACTATGCACTTTAATCTCTTAAAAAAATATATTTACCTTTATATAGCTGTTGGTGTTATATCATTTCTTGGTGTAACATTTTTCAGCTATAAAATAGACTACGCACATTTATATAATAAATACTCTGACTCTCTTTACAGACAGGCTATATCTATCTCTACTGAATATGCCTCAGACTATTTTAGTAATGAACATTTACGAGTCATTGAAACTCAGTTAAAAACTGTATCATCACTTAGCAATACACGAATTATATTTATTGACCCAAATGGTAACGTAATACTAGACACTCAATATAACTCACCTGCTGATGAAAATGGTCATCTTTACACAGTAACCGATTTTGATTATTCTAATTTAGGAACATCTCATACTCTTACTGGTGATTTTTACGGCACATTTGACAGTACTTATATAAGTGTATTTGCTCCTATTACTAATGCCTTTACAACTAAGGGCTATGTAGTTGTAAATATTCCTGAAAAAACTATTACAGATGATGTATATACTACATTTGATACTAATTATTTTACTATGTTTATGACGCTTTTACTGTCTATATCATTTATTGTATTATACATTATTCATATCCATAAACCGCTTAATGATATAGCTTATGCTATTAAGGAATATGGCAAAGGTAACTTTGCATACAAAATACAACCACGACACAATGATGAGATTGGTCGCCTTGCGCTTTCTCTTAACTATATGGCTAATAAATTAAATGAGGGCGAACAGTTCCAACAAAAGTTTTTATCTAATATTTCACATGACTTCCGCTCTCCTTTAACTTCTATAAAGGGCTACCTTGAAGCTATGGCAGATGGAACTATTCCGCCTGAAATTATGGATAAGTATTTTAACATTTTACTATTTGAAACTGACCGTCTTACTAAGCTTACAAGTAATATTCTTACATTAAATGAGCTTGACCCTAAGACTGTCACTCTTGAAATATCTACATTTGATATTAATTCTATTATCAAGCATACTATTGAAACCTTTGAAGGGCTTTGTAAGAAAAAGAAAATTCAATTTCAACTTACCTTTTCTGGTGAAACGCAATATGTAAAAGCTGATAAGGGCAAGATTACGCAAGTTGTTTACAATCTTGTTGACAATGCTATTAAGTTTAGTCAAGAAAATTCTTCTATACAAATTTTCGTTCGTGACAAGGGCGAAAAAGCTTATATTTCGGTTAAAGATAATGGAATTGGTATTCCTAAAAAAGATATTGACAAAATCTGGGACCGTTTTTATAAATCTGACTCATCAAGGGGACGTGACAAAAAAGGCTCTGGACTTGGACTTTCTATTACAAGGGAGATTATTTTATCTCACAATGAACATATAGATGTTGTAAGTACTGTTGGGGTAGGAACAGAATTTACATTTTCACTCCCTGCTGAGAAGAAGGGGTTGTTGTTGTAGTTTTTTGTGGTGAATTGTTAAAGTTGTGAAAGAGAACAATGCGTGATAAAACAACGAGAATGTGTTGAGAGTTAATGATTATTAGATTTATATATTAACAGCTGTGTATCCACATACCTTTAGGTGTGTGGATACACAGCGTTCGTTACCATTACCCTTGATTT
>ENA-ORUA01001615-ORUA01001615.1-human-gut-metagenome-genome-assembly--contig:-NODE-1615-length-19835-cov-3.805763_pt1 | contig 19835 bp, 17 predicted proteins | sample MGYA00242076_ERZ509201 | MGnify/ENA primary metagenome ERZ509201 (study PRJEB26280, sample SAMEA2338863) | human gut metagenome | biome: human gut; feature: human-associated habitat; material: faeces...
GAGGAATCATGAACGAACAGGACGTAAGAGTAATAAAATCAAAAAAGGCTATACGCGATGCTCTTTTTAGCATCCTTGCTACCAAACCCATAAACAAAATAACAATAAAGGAAATCTCAGAGACTGCCGGTATCAACAGAAAAACCTTCTACTCTCACTATGACAGTATAGAAGCTATTATAACTGAGATGGAAAATGAACTGGTTGTCAGCATCGACTCATATCTAAAAAACTGCATTATCGCTGAATACGGACTTAATCCATACTATTTTATTCAATTCATAAATGCCATATATTCAAGCAATCCTGAATTTTGCGAAAGCCTTGTTTCTGTACACAACTATCATTTTCTTGCCGAAAAGATAAAAAAAGTGTTCAAAAAACAGCTTATAGACGGCTTAAATCTTCCTGACAAAGACAAAAATATACTGGATTTTAAGATTGAATTCTATCTTAGCGGCGTAAGTTCAGTGTACATAGAATGGATAAAACAGGGGAAGCCATGTCCGTTCGAGGAATTGTCTGTAATTATCAATAATCTGGTGATGGAACAGTTGACAATGTAAAAAACAACCGCAGCAGAATCAGAATATTGAATCTGCTGCGGTTGTAAGATGTGGCTATTATTCCATTAATATCAGTATGCTAATAAATCCCCATGTCACTGCTTTTTCAGTGACCCAAATAGTAATGAAAAACGTGCTTTTTACGATTTCACACTATACTCTTATAATAAACCATCCAGATGAATCTTTCACTTCATGTGCTGCCACCAGCCTGTGCAAAAATATTGTTACCGCGGTACACCACACGCAATATCCACATGCCAGCCTATCACTCAGCTAAAATCATGCCCATTTAGCAATCTCTCTGCCTTGTTATAATCATCTGACGATATTCCAAGCGCATCACACGCTTCCTCCAGTGTCACTTTCCTCCGAGACATGAAATTATTCACCAGCTTGCATAGATTTTCGGCTGTCCCGCGCTCCATTCCACGCTCCATTCCCTGTGCCATTCCGCGCTCTATTCCCTGTGCCATTCCACGCTCTATTCCCTGCCTGATTCCATGCTCAACTCCGCTGGCATACCCTGCCTGCCGCTCTGCCGCGCGAAGCTTCCGCTCTTCCTCTTCCTGGTTATACTCAAATATACTCATCATCACTACCTCCGCACGGTTTCTTTTTAGGAAATCCGCCAGCACACCATTTCTTATGCACTCATCTACCGCCCTGTTGACCGTCAACTGCTGCATTCCCACTCCTGATTCAGTCACATACAACTAATCCCCTATCAGATATACTCATTTCTGCAACTGATTAATTATCTGTTCCCTATCCTTGTCCGATATACCCAAGGCATTAAGTGCCTGCTCCAGCGTAAGCTTCATATTATTCATAAGATTTTTTACAGACGTTATTTTCTCAACTATCACACATTCCTCTGCGTATTCCCTTGCATATTTTTCAACAGCCTCACTCATATTCCCACGCCCTTTCTCCGTCTCCTTGTAATGTTCCACTCCGTCTGCCAGCTCACTATAATACATCTTCTCCGAATCGGTCTGATGAAAGTCGCTCACCAGCTTGCCGATTGCGTCATCGCCCTTATAGCTGCCATTCACATAAATGATATGTGAACCGTCACCAAATGTTTCTTCTGTCTCCTTTATATATCGGTCTACATGGTATAACGGTAAACCCTTTCCAAACTTATCACGCTTATAGATAAATATCACATAGGAATCCTTCAATTCCTTGAGCGGCTGGCTCTCCTTTAACATCCCTGTGTCCAGCATACTACTGTGATAACGCGCCCTACGGACGTGCGCACCTTCAGAGCCTCCCTGTACCTCAATGTTCATCTCTTCGCCAGCCACATCAATTGCGTGTACATCCAGTATGATATTGCCCCTCCAACCTTTGCATTGCGGATTTCTTCCTGACCATTCACACTTATGACCTTAATATTTCTGCCAAGTATAAGCCTAAGTACAAGCTCCGTTGCCTCAGCATTCCTGTCAAATACCCTGGCCATCAGTTCATCGTCAAACAGTGTCAATGTATCGACAAGCGAATTGACCCTCTCCCATTCCTGCTTAACATATTCTTTGTGTTCTGTATCCATTTTACCTCCTGTAGTTGTGGTGCAGGAGATATCGAAAACATAACCGATTGTGCTTCATATATAAGCATTGCACCCGGCTTAATGTATATTCATCAAGCCTGTGCTTACCATATAAGCATTGCACATTGCTTAATATATATTCATCAAACCTGTGCTAGTAATTCTGCTCATATAACATCAGCCTGCGGTATCAGCTGTCCCCTGCTAAGTTAATTGGATTTCAAGCATAGACCTCTGAATATTCACCGTAAGCCGGTTATATGAAATATAGAATCTTATGAGCCGCAAAACCCATAAAATATAGAATTTCAAGAAATATGCTTTGGATTTAGATTAGCATAATAAACCATGCATGTCAATATCCTCTTTGATACAATTCTGCATAATATTTATATGCCTTTAGTTTAAAAATAACGGCATTATTCACCTTATATTAACAAGAAAAGACTTCCATGCCGAATTACTCCTGCATGGAAGCCCCATGAATTTCTACATCAAAGCCCATCACTCAGCTAAAATCATGCCCATTTAGCAATCTCTCTGCCTTATTGTAATCATCAGCCGATATTCCAAGCGCATCACACGCTTCCTCCAGTGTCACTTTCCTCCGAGACATAAAATTATTCACCAGCTTGCATAGATTTTCGGCTGTCCCGCGCTCTATTCCTTGCTCCATTCCACGCTCTAAAGTGTACCCCTTGTCAAGGACAAATTAAGAAGAAGGGATTTGTTCTTTCTAGCCAGTAGATGGCTATATCAGTTTGTTTTATTACCTTCTTCATCATACATATCCGTAGAAGTGATTTTTCCCTTAATCGGATATATGCCTGTTGTTATATATTTATAGTATTCATTGGGAGAAAGCTTCGCTAATTCCCACTGATATCTATCATTGTTATAATAATCCATCCAATCATCAATAATAGCACGAACCTCGCTATATGTTCCACATTCTTTTAGCCTGTCTCCTATATGATCCTTCATACGTCCAAAGAAACTTTCCTGAGGTGCATTGTCCCAACAATTTCCTCTTCTGGACATAGACTGTCTTAAACCTTTGTCTTTGACAAGTTGTATAAAACTGCAACTCGTATAATGGCACCCTTGATCACTATGTAAGATTGTTTTAGTTGTAAGGGAAACTCCATGCTTTTCTATCATTAGGTTGACTGTTTCCAAAACAAAATCCACTTCTAAAGATTCGCTTAACACATACGATAAAATTTGTTTTGTAAAGGCATCTATAATTGTTGATAGATAGCAGAATCGACCATCAAATGGAACATAGGTTATATCCGTAAGCAATATCCTTCTCGGACCATATTTTTCAAACTCCCGTTTCACATGATTATCGGCAACGTTATTAGTTTTTATTGCTTTTGCCATTCTTCTGTAAGGATTTGCTTTTCTTATGTTACACATAAGACCATATTTCTTCATCAATCGTCTTATTTTCTTGACATTCATAACAACTGGTGGATTCATATGCAACAATCTCATATAGATTCCTTGAGCCCCTTTGTCATAACCTCTGAAGCTATATGCAGCTAATACCAATTCAAAATCGGCTCTATCCTGTGCTTCTTTTTCTGCTCTTTTATCCGCTGAATGTACCCAGTTGTAATAACCGGATCTTGATACTCCTGCTATTTCACAGAGCATCTTAACTGACAATGTATTATTTGCTTTATTTATCGTCTCATGGATGATTTCAAATTTGCTTTCTGAAGTCTCCATGACTAATCTCTCTTCCTCGAATTGTCCGCAATAATAATTTTTTTTAAAAACTCTACTTCTTGTCTTAGATACAAAAGCTCGTTCTGCATACGTTCTATGGATTGCGGTGACGACAAATCCTCTTCATTTGTTGCTTTTATAGAAATTCTTTTTTGTCTGTTTTCGCCCTCGGTAAAGCCATTGCCCGATAGAGCCTGACGCTTTATTCTTTGCACAATGTCATCTATCTGTTTTTGTCCAAAGTACTCTAGATTATATCCAAAATCCAGAAGAATTTTTCTTGGAGCGTTACCAGCCTGATAGCTGATCCAAAAATCTTCTTTAAATTTAGCTGTAAAATAAAGCTTGTTCTTTGTCACATTAAGTGTGTACGGGTTAGCTTTGAGTTCCTTAATTTGTTTCGATGTGTATTCTTTCATATTTCCTCCGATAGATACTTTTATTATACATCATCTACCAGAAGAAATCCCTTCTTTTATTGTCCACTAACCAGGATTTTATCCCTTCTTCTTGTGTCCATTTTTAAGGAACCCTTCTTCTTATCGTGTCCATTCTATGGGGTATATTTTAATGTGCCGGAATCTTCCACTCCTTCTGCTCACCAAGTTCTTTTCCCGACCACAGCTCCTTCGCATTCCGCTGCACCTCCTCAAGAATATCTGAGGTGACATCCAGTGCCTTGTTGGTTATATTAAAAATTGCCTTATATTTCCTATCGGCGGACTCACTCTGCCATACAATGCAGCTGTCACTTCGCATAGTCTCCCTTGCCCCACGCGCCTTCTTAAACATCTCATATACATCCTTGTTAGTGAGAAGCTCTATTGTTTTGCTGTCAAGCTTGGTAAGCTCTGCTCCAAGCATAAGCGGGGAGCGGAATATTGTCCAGAGTGTCAGCATGGTCTTCTGCTCATCGTATGTAAAATTGGTGTCTCTTTCCTGTCCGAAGCCCTTGCCCAATTTGCCAAGTGGCAGCATATCGCAGTCCGGGTATCCGCCGTCCTTGACATAATCCTGCCAGTTTTTACATCTGTCAAACATATCAAGCAGGGACTCCCAGTGATCCCAGAAGTCATCCGTGATGCGCCACATGTTCGCATTTTCAAAATAAAAATCATGCTCATCGACAATAGCAGGTCCCGGTGACAGGCTGAGAACCACATCCCTTCCACATTTTTCTATTGCCTTGTGGAGCATCATTATCTCATCCTTGCTCGACTTCGCATCCATACGACAGATGTCATCGCATTTAATAAAGTCAACACCCCATGAAGCATACAGTTCAAGGAGCGAATCGTAGTATGCCTGCGCCCCGTCGGCATCCGGATTTACCCCATACATATCCGGATTCCAGAAGCAGATAGAATCAGGGGCTGCAATCTGGTTAGCTGTAAAATCCGTATTTTTGATTTTTGTGCGGAAATAGGCAGCACATCTAGGTATTCCCCTCATTATATGTATGCCGAATTTAAGTCCAAGTCCATGCACATAATCCGCCAGCGGTGCAAAGCCCCTGCCATCCCTCGATGAAGGAAATCTGTCCACATCCGGAATAAGGCGCGAATATTCATCCATCTCTAACCTGGCAAAAGGAACGTACTGGAACTTATCCCTCTGCTGTCCGGCCTCCTTGGAATACCATGCAATATCCACAACAACGTACTCCCAGCCACATTCCTTAAGGTGCTTTGCCATAAAGTCAGCATTTGCCTTCACCTGCTCCTCATTTACGGTTGTGTCATAATAGTCATAACTGTTCCATCCCATAGGTGGATTTTTAAATACCATTCCCATTTTTTGATTCTCCTTCTCCCTGCAGATATTTTTATCTGCTACCTTAATTTATACCATATTGAAAAAATGAAGTCTATTAAAAAAAGATGTTGGGGCAAAGCCCCAACATCCATAAACCTCTACACTATTACGCAAGCAGACTTAAAGCTCCCTGATTGCTCTGTTTTGCCTGGTTTCCAGCGGCTAACACCACAGTATTCCCGTCTCCGGCAGGCACCTTCCGTTGCTCTCAATCACCTTGGAATACCAGTAAGCTGAATCCTTTGGTATGCGCTCCTGGGTTGTGAAGTCCACGTAAACCATTCCGAAGCGCTGTGTATATCCATCCGCCCACTCAAAGTTATCAAGAAAGGTCCACTCAAAATATCCTCGTACATCTGCGCCTTCATCTATTGCCTTCTCCATTCCCTTTATGTAGCTCTCAAGGAAGGTTATGCGGTTAGGGTCATGCACCTTGTGGTCACTGCTTACAAGGTCATGGCAGGACATACCATTTTCGGTTATGTACAGTGGCAGCTTGTACCTCTCATATAAGAACTTAATGCCGTAATAGAATGCACGCGGTGTCACAGGCCAGCCTGCCGCCGTCCTTGGAAAGCCCGGTGCCCTGTCGACGAACTCCGGTTCTCCATCCTTTCCGGCTCGTACGAAGTAACCGTTATAAATATTCTGTCCCATAAAATCAAGCGGCTGATGAATAAGCTCCATATCCTCTTTGGTAATATCCGGAAGGTATTTTTTGAATTTTTTAAGCCCTTCCTCAGGATAATGTCCCAAAAATACCGGGTCGGAGAACCATGCTACATTCCATGTCCAGTTGTCCAATGGATTATAGAAACCGAAATACACCTTCCTTGCCGCCTCGATATCCTCCGGTGAATCAGTGTACGGATAAGCGACACCGCCTGTAGGGGCATAGCCTACCTTGATTGGTCTTCCTGCATATTTTCTTAAATTGATGACAGCCTGACCATGAGCCTTTAACAGATTATGCGCAATCTGGAATGTGTCCGTAACCGTGTGCTTGACACCCGGCGCATGCACGGCACTGAGGTGTCCAAGTCCGACAACACACTGCGGCTCGTTTATCGTTATAAAATAATCGCACAAATCCGCAAAATTCTCGGCTATCACCCTGGCATACTCACCAAACCAATCCACAATCTGAGGATTGAGCCAGCCACCCTTTACCTGAAGCGCCTGCGGAAGCTCCCAGTGAAACATTGTGATGTATGGCGTGATTCCGTTCTCCTTCATTGTGACAATCATATCACGGTACATGGCTATCGCCTTTTCATTCACCCTGCCTGTTCCCTCAGGAAGTATCCTCGCCCAGTTCATCGAAAAACGGTATGCCTTTATTCCAAGTTGTCTCATAAGTGCATAGTCTTCTTTATACCTATGTATATGGTCACATGCTGTGTACGCATTCTGGTTCTCATGAATATGCCCTTCCTCAGTAAACACGTCCCACACACATTTACCTCTTCCGTCCTCCGGGTCTGTGCCCTCAACCTGATAGGCGCTGCTCGCAACGCCCCACACGAAATCGTCTCTGAACATAGTTTTCTCCTTTTTCTATATTCCTATTTTTTTCTGTTTGTATTTATAGTCTAATCATTTAGAATTTAAATTTTTTACGTTTCAAGTAAGCGTAATCAGACTATATGCCTCAATATCTGAATATCTCATACAGTCTTATAGCTTTTTGTACCATTACTCCTAGCGTCCGCTTGCGATAATCGACACAAGATAGAACTCCGAGGCATCAGCTTCACTTGTCTTTACTAGCTTAATCTGCACCGTGTGTTCCTTATTCTCACCATGCTCTAATAGCGTGTACAGCTCAAGCTTATCCCCCCAGGTCTCATCGAAATTAGCATCAAGTGTCACCGCATTCGCCTCATCGCCGTCAATAACTGCGACCGCAACAGGTGCAGGCTTATGTATTGTCTTTCTAAACTGTACAGCTATGCAGCTTCCCTTTACCTTAAAAGTAATGCCCGCTCCGTTCCCGGAAGCAGTGAAGCCCTTCTTAAAGCAGTCCGTGATATCTCTCTGCTCAGACCTGTCAGCCTTAAAGCCGTCAAGCTCCGGGGCTGAGTTATAATTCTGGTATCTTACCGAATCCTCGTAGGCATTGGCAGTCAATGGCTCCGGGAGCAGGACGGCAGTTCCGGCATCAGGCTGTGCTGCAGCTCTCTGTGATTTTGCCGTCTCATATTCTGCCTTTACCGTATTTTTTATCTGCTCAAGCCTTTTTGTAATAACCATGCTGACAAGTTCATGTCCACAGTCATTAGGGTGAAGGTCATCCGGGGTAATTCTTCTGTTGTCAAATCTACAATTCAAAAGAGCCTTGTACAGTGTGCTCTGCATGCTCACCGACGGAATATTGTAGTGTCTTGCAATTCTTGAATGTACAAGCTCTGCGCTGGCTCCATTGTTGTAGCACACATTGTGGACAAGCATAAGTGCGGGATGTGATTTGGACGAAAGGATTTTTCTCACAAGTCCTTCATAAGTCTCCTCGAAATGCCCGGTGCTCTCATCATTTACCGAAAACTCCGCTATCACAAAATCCGGCTCCGCATCAAGCAGGTCATCCTGTGCCCTGGCAACGCCGAACTGTGACGTAGTTCCGCCTATGCCTGCATTGACATACTTAAATTCTGCCTGTGGGAATGTCCTCACCCACCATTCATACACAAGATATGCATAGCATTTCTGAGGTGTGGATGACAGGCTTCCCTGTGTTATCGAACCGCCGATAAATCCTATTGTGAGCTTCTCGCCCGCCTCTGCTCTCTTCATCACATCCTTTATATTCCAGATGTATCCCGGATTGGCAACCCCTTGCCCAAAATCTATATATTTTGCCAGTTCATTCATGCTACCGTTCTCCTTATTATAATTATGTTTTTATAATTATGAATCAGGTAATTGCGAAATTCATTCTTGCCGGTAAACAGTTGTGCAAAACTGTACTCTGCCGGACCCTTTTGAATGTCGTAATAGTCTGCGCAGCAAGCTGATGTACTTAGCGGCTGTCACACACGGAATTTCGCAATTATCCGCTCTTAATATTTGCTTTCTGATGTTTACATAAGCTTCTGTATATATGCTGCCAGCTCCTCGGACATTTCCTCCGCCTCAGGTATTCTGATATGTCCCGGAGTTCCTGCCCCATTCCTCTTATAAAGGAAATGATGAACCCTGCCGGAGGCTATCCTCCTGCACACATCATCTATCGCCCTGTCCCATGCCGCGTCATGCATGAGTATGGTTGTAGCAAGGACTATCTTAGCTTCTGGATATAGCTGCATGAGTCTTCTTATGAACCATTCGTAGCGCTCCCGCCATCTTTTTGCCTTGACTCCATCGTAATCTGCCGGCATATAGTTGTCGGGATGTGCGTCATTCTGCCCTATGGCAACCACAACCACATCCGGTGTATATCTGCTGAAATCCCATTGCTTTACCTCTCCAAGGCCGGGAAAATACTGTATCTTGTCATAGCATGACTCCACACCAATATACCCCGGTGCCCCGAAATAGCCGGTACCGTCAAGAAGCGCTATTCCGCCTTGAGAAATGTTATGAAGCTTTGCGTTGAGCTTCCGTGCCGTCATCCATGCGTATGAATACCAGCTATTGGAAAATTCCCCATTATGCACAGGGTCAGCCTTTCCCACATAATCAACTGCCTCCGACACCTCGCCGCAGGAAACGCTGTCACCATAGACTTCTAGCTTTAGCTTCTTGTTTTTCTCAGCCTCATTTGTTGCAAGCTCTGCCCCATCCTCAAGCTCAAAGCCATGAATTGTCACATAGTCGGCTGAGTCCTGTCGCTTGAAGAAAATTACCTCATGCCAGACTTCACCTTTATCATTGTCATCAGCCGCCATGTCCTGCTTCTTAGTATTATTTTCTCCATAAATAATATACTCATGCTCCTCATTGTCCTCATACAGCAGCAACGCTGTCTGGACGCCATCAATAACGCAGCCCATTCTGTTGCTCCAGCATGAGCGCTTGTTGGTGAGCTTTACCTTCAGAAGATTTCCTGTGAATCTGAAGGTCACATAGCTTGAGGGATACACCATGACAGGTGCATCCGGATTGTCAAAATCTATACGCCCGCAATAAATCAATCGCGGGTCCGATGGACTTATAAACATATATCGTACCTCTTCTTTAATGCAATTTTATTGCTTAAATTATCCCAACAGCTCCATATTCTTAGCGATAAGCTCACATCTCTGCTTTACGCAGTCCGGGGAACGAAGCGGATCCTGTGGTGTGTTGAATACATAATCGACAAGCTTATCAACTGTGGTGGCTGCGACATGAAGTCTTGTATCCGATGAAGCGTAGTAGATGAATACCTCGTTCTTGTCATTGACAATTGCTCCATTGGTGAACACAACATTGCTAACATCGCCGACTCTCTCATCACCTCTAGGTCCGATGAGAAGTCCCGACGGCTCCGCAATCACCTTGGCAGGGTCCTTAAGGTCTGTCGCAAAGGCATATATTACATAGCGAAGTCCGGCTGCGGTATTTCTGACGCCATGTGCAATGTGAATCCAGCCACGGTCTGTCTTGATTGGTGTTGCACCTGCTCCGTTCTTGACCTCTGTGATTGTGTGGTACTTTCTTATGCTCGTCATCCTCTCCTCGTCGATGACCGCATGTGTTATATCATCGCAGAGTCCGAAGCCGATTCCTCCGCCGCTTCCTGTCTCAATGAAATCATCCATAGGTCTTGTATAAAACGCATACTTGCCGTCAACAAATTCAGGGTGAAGCACAACATTTCTCTGCTGCGGTGAATGGAGGGTTGTGAGATTGTCAAGTCTCTCCCAGGTCTTTAAATCCTTGGTTCTCACAATTCCGGCTGCTGCCACTGCTGCAGAAAGGTCATTAGAGCCTGTGTCCTTGCTCTCCGAACAGAACACACCGTAAATATATCCGTCCTCATGCTGTGTAAGTCTCATGTCATACACATTAGTCTCCTCCGCGCATGTATCAGGAAGCACTACCGGGTAATCCCAGAATCGGAAGCCATCCACACCATTGTCGCTCTCTGCCACACCGAAGAAGGACTTTCTGTCATTTCCCTCTATGCGCGCAATGAGATAGTACTTGCCGTTTAACATGATTGCACCGGAATTCATAACCGCATTTATGCCAAGGCGCTCCATAAAGTAAGGATTGGTCTCCTTGTTCAAATCATATCTCCACTCAATCGGTGTATGCTCCCTTGTGAGCACAGGATACTCATATCTGTCATATATTCCATTGTAAAAATCGCTCTTATTATTCTTCCTCGCAAGCAAAGCCTCCTGCTTCGCCTTCTCAACATAATATCTCTCATGTATCATATCGGTCACTCTCCTTTTTACCCTATTCTCTTCATAACTTCCATACACATTCTTCCATTGTGGTACGGACACTTCCACGGCTCCACAATCGGTCTGCCCTCCTGCGGCGTGCCATCCTCGTTGGTTGCCCAGAACCACTCTGAGCCCGGTCTTCTGTCAATCTGGCATGACTGGATGAACTCCCACTCCGAAAGTGCAGCATCCCTGTATTCATCTGCAGCCGGATTTTTTTCGTAGGCATTCAGGAAACCTATGACTGTCTCAGCCTGAACCCACCATACTCTTGTGGTGTTCACCACACCGCGCTCGCACTCATTCGCAAGCGAATTGCCGTTAAATGCCTCCTCGTAGACATGTCCGGCAAGTGCCTTGGTGATTGGTGTGAGCTTGTCATACAGCTTCTTATATACGCCGTCTGTTATGCCCTGACGCTTCTCCTGCATTCCGATTATCTCAATGCCTCTGTCAATCAGCCATGAAGTCTCAATATCATGTCCGTATGAATGAAGGTCAATGAGCGTATTGTAGTCCATGTCAAAAAATACTTCCTGACGCTTCTTCTTTGGATTATACATTTTGTCCGCAAAGAGATTTAATATATCGTAGAGCCTGCCCTTGACCTCCTCATCCGCGGTCACGCGGTACAGCTCTGTGTATGCCTCAAACACATGAAGCAGTGTATTCATCGTTCTGCCCGCCATAACTCCGTTCTCAGACAGCTTCTCATTGCTCGCCGGCTTGAAATCGCGTGTGAACGCCTCAAGATAGCCTTCCTTGTCGCGACATTTTGTCTCAATCACATGGTATAAATCATAGGCAAGCTTAAGCGCCTCCTCATCCCCTGCTGCCTCATAGTAGGATGAGAGCGCATAGATTGCAAATGCCTGATTGTATGTATGCTTCGTTGTGTCAAGCGGCCTGCCGTCATAGGTAACCGACCAGAATATTCCGCCGTACTCCCTGTCCATACATTTATCCCTCATAAATGTATACGCATGCTCTGCCTCTTTAAGAAGGCTCTTGTCCTTTAAAAGTGTGTATGCATTTGCAAAAAACCATGTGATTCTGCTGTTTAAAATGCAGCCCTTCCCGGCATTTCTGTCAAGCTTCAAATCATACGAAAGCCAGCCATAGTATCCGCCGTTCTCATCATCAAGAAGGCTCTTCCAGAATGGAATGATTCTCATTGTGAGCTCCCTTGTAATCTCTTCCTTCATAACATTAAGCTCAGCATCCGGCTTGATAGTACCGACACCGGGTGTGACAATTGTATTGTTCATTTTTTTATCCCCTTTCCATTTAATAAGCTGTTGTTATAAGTATTTTTGCCACAACACTTTTTATAATATTTTATATTGCACTATGCCTCAGCAAAATGCTCAACCTGTCTGATAATTATTCAACTCTTTTTGAGCGCAGCCACACTATTTTTAATCACAAGCTGCCCTTCCACGATATACACTCTGTGCCGGTACTCCTCACCTGCAATCTTTTTTATAAGAGTATGTACAGCCCTTCGCGCCATCTCCTTTATATCCACCTCGTAGGTTGTTATCTCGACGTCGCATATTCCGGGATAGATAAAATTATCATAGCCAACCACCGATACATCCTGCGGCACCCTGAGTCCGCGCACTTCAAGAGCCTTGATAAGAAAGCTCGCCGCAATATCGCAGTTGCACACAAATGCTGTCGGGAGCTGCCCCGGAAGGCGGATGTAATTTTCGGGGTCTATGCTTCCATGCTCTCTCTCCCTGTCCTCGATTATCCATTCTGGTCTCACCTCACTGCCATGCTCCATCATCGCCCTTAAGTATCCCATATATCTGTCGGTGATTGAGCCTGTCGCAAGCACCGTGCCCACATAGCCTATCCGGGTATGCCCCATCTCAAAAAGATAGTTGGTAAGCCTGTATGCACCATAGTAGCTGTCCGATATCACCGCATCAGCCTCTTTTTTGTTATCACAGAAATCAAGATATATCATGGGAAGACTGCAGTTTTCATTAAGAAAATCAAGATATTCCCAGCTAAGCCGTCCCATAACAATGATTCCGTCAGCTCGGTTATCCGCCACAAGCTTCGGCAGTATATTATTCTTCTCCGTCTCCATGCTGACAGGCTCCATGACAGCAAAGCACTCTCTTGCAATGGCTCGCCCGGTTATCTGCTTATACATCTGCAGATAAAAGGAATCGTATTTATCAATATATCTCTCTCCGACAAGCACTCCAAGTGTGTAGCTTCTGTTCTTCGCCTCCCGCGGCTCCTTAGACGGCGGCACATAGCCCATGCTGCCGGCAAGCTCCTCAATCTGTTTTCTGAGCGTATCGCTGACTCCCTTCTGGCCCGATAGAGCCTTTGAGACCGTCACAGTGCTCACTCCCAGCCTTGCTCCGATGTCCGCAAGACGCACTGATTTTTTCACGCATGTACCTCCATCCTAATTATCAGAATCAGATAGGCAATTGCGAAACCCAATGTGTAATTATCATACGTTGTGTAATTTTACTAGTACACAACTGTTTACTGGCAAGTTTGAGTTCCGCAATTATCCAAATCAACAAAAATGCATATATAGTACAATTTTTATCCCATATTTCAGCTTATTCCGCCACAAGGTGTATAAGCGTGCTCTTGAAATCTCCCCACATACCGGGCATTCTCAGTCCGGCACTCATAAGAGTATCGCCATAAAACATCTGAACCTGATTTTCTCCATCAGAGCCGGAATTATTATTTTCATCCGCTCCTTCGTAAAGCACCTTGTATTTTTTATCCGGTGCAAGTCCGGCAAGCTTAATCATCCTGCTCTTGAAATTAGGTCTGTTAAGAACCTGTACATAGGTCAAAAGTGCTTCTTTCCTGTCCTTGGAAACAACCATATAGCAGTCATAAATATTGTTTTCCTGATATGACGCAAGTCTGTAGTAGTCACCGTTTCTCACAAGGTCATTGTACCTGTGGTAGGCTGCAATCTGACCCGGAATAGCGTCCCTGTCCTCCTGCGGTATTCTGGTAATGTCAAGCTCGTAGCCGAAGGTTCCACACAGAGCCACATCGCCTCTTGTCTTAAACGGTGTAACCCTGCCGACAGTGTGGTTCGGACAGTCTGACACATGTGCTCCCATCGCTGAGAGCGGATATATAAGTGCTGTTCCCTCCTGTATTGCAAGTCTCTCTATGGCATCCGTGTCATCGGAGCACCATATCTGCGGGCTGTAGTAGAGCATTCCCGCGTCGAATCTTGCCCCGCCGCCCGAGCAGTTCTCAAGCAGAAGATCAGGAAATTCCTTGGTAAGCCTCTCCTGAAGCTCATACACGGCAAGCATGTATCTGTGCTCTAGCTCACCCTGTCTGTCCTCAGGAAGATAATTGCTGTGAAGGTCGGTGTGCTCGCGGTTCATATCCCACTTCACATACTCAATGTTGGCACTGCGCAGTATTCCCGCAACAGCCTCATAGCAGTAATCGACAACCTCCGGTCTTGACAAATCAAGCACATACTGGTTTCTTGAACGGCATGCCTCGCGTCCCGGTATGGCGATAGCCCAGTCCGGGTGCTCCCGATAGAGCTTCGACTCCGGGGAAATCATCTCCGGCTCAAACCATATTCCGAACTTCAGACCGATTTTATTCACCTCATCCACAAGATGCTTAAGACCACCCTGAAGCTTCTCCTCATTCACATACCAGTCGCCAAGACTTGTGTTGTCATCATTTCTGTGACCGAACCAGCCGTCATCCATGACAAGCATCTCTATGCCGCTCTTTTTTGCCTCGCGTGCGATAGCTAAGAGCTTTTCCGTATCAAAATTAAAATATGTAGCCTCCCAGTTATTTATAAGGATAGGACGCTTCTTATCCTTGTACGGGCTTCTTATAAGATGTCCTCTGTAAAGGTCATGGAGATTTCGAGTCATCGCTCCAAGACCTGCCGCCGAATATGTCATCACAACCTCCGGTGTCTGAAGCTCCTCACCCGGCTCAAGCTTCCACTCAAAGTTCTCAGGATGAATACCCATAAGGATTCTCAGACTGTCGAACTGATTCTTCTCAACCTGTGCAAGGAAGTTTCCCGAATACACGAAGCTGAAGCCATACACATGTCCTGTGTCCTGCGATGAGCCATTGTCAACAAGCGCAATAAAAGGGTGCTCCTGATGTGATGATTTGCCCTTGATTGAGCCGACGCTCTGCTTGCCGTAGCCTATTTTCCTAAACTCCATCCGGCGTTCTCTCGCCCATGAGCCATGAAGCGAAAGCAGCTCGTAGCCCTCATCCGGCAGGTCAAGCGCCGCCGACATAACCTTGGTTATGAAAATATTCTTATCCGAATTATTTTTTAACTTAACACTTCTTGTTATTACATCCTGTTCAGGGAAAACGCTGTAGCTCAGTGTAGCCGCAAGTCCGATACATGGGTCGACCGCTTTAATCTCGAGTGTGTATACCTTGCTGTCATCGTTGCCACAGGCACTTTCATCCAGTGCCTTCACTTCACCCGATGTGAACGTAGCCGGAAGTCCCTTAAGCCCCGGCTTGCCCTCATATATTCTGTGTCCCTCATACACAAGGCTCACCGCACGGCTGTTGTCCTCACAGCGCACCGATATGGCACCCTCCCTGTAATCTCCCACATTATTTCCCGGATACTCCGTCGGAAAAGCATCAAAAAACGAACCCCTGTCCCTGTTGTTCTTAGACGGTACGAATGGATTCTCGTCCGTCCTCAACAGATATCTGACATCCGTATCGCTTATCCTGTCACCATAGTATGCGTGACCGATGAAGCCCTCATCATCCACCACCGAAATCACATAGCTGCTCTTCTTCGTGTCCAGCTTAAAAGAACGCGATTTCTCATCAAAAAAAATACCCATAACAACCTCCTCCAAAATAACTGTTGTTATGGGTATTATATTATATTTAAGTTAATCGGTAAATTAAATTTAGCTAATTTAGCTTAATTATTTAACATAAATAAACTGTAAAACTTGGCTTTCCTTCTCCCGGATGACGGCATATCTCACCGTTCATCCATAGTCGAATGTTGATGTTTTTTGACCATATTTTACTTTTATCTTTTAATTTTAATAAGTGCAGTTGGCGATTTAGGTTTGCCATCCCTATATATATCCCCTGATTCCATGAGCGGATTTATAACCTCATTCAAGAATTGGCTTCTGCTTCGGTAGTTAAGAGACGTTTGCAGCTCCTTTATAGGCTTTGGACCTTCCATCTTAAGAATAGCCATAACTTTTTCTCCAGCAGTAAGTCCTTCCAAATCCAGTTCTATAGCTTCATCCCTATATAACCTGTCATATAATCTCAAATTCAAAAATCCAGGATATATAGATACTACCGGTTGAATTTCATCAGGACTGAATTTATAAGATTCAATCATGGTTTGAAAACCAGTTCCACCTCTCTCCATCAGATTTGCCACATCCAGACAAGCTGCTATGATGGCATTTCGTCTGATAGACGGTATTGAACCTGCTGGATATGCATTGTAATCTTTTGGCAGTAACCATGACCCTGGTGAAACTATTTCAATTCTGTCTGAATAGATATCAACATCAATCTGTGTTCCCGAAATAGAATAATCCCTATGTGCAATGGCATTTACCAATGCTTCTCTTACAGCTTCCTTAGGATACGATCTGATTTCATCCCGTCCACCCTTTTCTGTTTTTACCCAGCCTGTTTTGGTGTTTCGTTCAATAAAGTTTAATGCATTCTCAAATACGTTTGCAATAGAACCTCTTAATCTGCTGCTATCTAAAACAATACCTGTCTTGTTTTTCCCTTTCCATAAACGGCAGCATATCATTGTGTCATCTTCATTATAGTTGTCTGAAAACATTATAAATCCCGATTTCGCATACCCATCTTTAGAAACAATTTCCTCGTTCTGCAATTCCTTCATTGTTGGAGCGGATTTATCCTGTCTGTATTCCTTGCAAAGATTAAGGTATTCTGACCATAGATTATCAGTATATGCCACTTCGCTTGTCTCATTATCTATACCATATTTTCTCTTTGAAAGTGAAATAATTTCTTCCGGTGTTGCAGGAGTCGCATTTCCATCTCCCTTTATAAAAACTGTTTCATTGTAATCTCCCTCTCTATATCTTATTACAGAGTCTGCAGGAGCAACTTTAACAGCTAATACAAAATGTTCTGCATTATAATCCACACTTCTCATCATATATGAAATCTTAATGTGTGGGAATATATGTCTATCATTGATCCTTGAAATTAATAGTTTTGTTTTATCGACTTCTTCAAGATCAATTCCAAAAGCTTCTCCATCGTTTGATACACCTACAAACAAGGTTCCTCCCTTATCATTTGCATATCCAATAAGAGTTTTTGCCCATTTAATAGGATTATCCTGATTTAATACTGCTTTATATTCACAACTTGTATCTTCTGTAATAACATCTGGATATAATTCTCTGATTTTCATGAATCTCCTCCATTAATAATGTTCTTGACATAACTATATCAAACATTACTAAACATTACAACAACATTACTAAACATTACAACAACATTACTAATACATTATAAGCCAAAAATCACCCACATTTCCGCCTATAATAAAGTAAGATGAGGCTCTGAAATAATATATGACATTATACAAACATTATTACAACATTACTTAAACATTATTCACTTAATTTTTTTGAGCTTAAGTTACCATACTTCATTTTTATTACAATAGCTGCATTGCTCCCGATTTCTTCTCCGTGCAGCTTTCTTAGCTTAATTATTTAACATAAATAAACTGTAAAACTTGGCTTTCATTTCCATAAGTTCATCGAACGTGCCGTATTCCGCAATCTGCCCCTTATGCATAACTATTATTCCGTCATACTGCCTCAAAATATTCTCCACAAGTTTATGTGTAATCCAGTATATCACCATACAATTTGGCAGCCCTGTCCTTCTGCCCTGACTGCTCAATGCAGTTTACATACTGCTGTACAAGCAGCATTTCCAACCTGCTCAGATAATACCCGGCAATATTGTCTATATCAAACTCAGGATATGTACACCTTATCCCCTCCATCAGCTTATCCTTGCACGCCGACACAGAACTTCCTGTTTTCTGCATCAGCTCACACTCTGCAAGGCAAAGATACTGCATATGTATGTTATTTTTTGTTGCCTTTCTATACGCCGCTATCTGTTCCCTTGCATCACTGTACCTGCCCTCATCAATACAGCAGCATATTCTTATTCTTGCAAGCAGCCGTTCATACTCATCGCAATCTAAATACGCGGTAAACCTTTCCGTATTTTTTCCAAGTCTTTCATACAGACTGTCAAAAAGAAGTTTTTCCGCACTTCTTACCCCACTCTCAATTCTTGCAAGCTGTGCGGTAGAACACAAGCCCTGTGCAAGCTCGGCAAGCTTGATATTCTGAGTATTTCTCACATCTCCTATAAATTTTCCTGAATAAAACATTTTCATTATCCCCTGTAAAGCAAATTTGGTACTGCATAAGGCAGTACCAAATTCAAATTCTCCTATGGCTATGTCAAGCGGATATTCACAATCCGCTTTGCTGCTTGCTCATAACACTATTAGCAGCTATTCGCATCACAAGTAAGTCTCCCCCACTTACTGCTCTACGCAATAGAAGTGGGGACTTACTTGATAGTGTTAAATAGCTTTTCGATAATATTCTCCCTCTCACTGTCAAGATACTCCTGCGTGAAATGTGCTTCATCCCCAAATGCGCTCTCCGGGTAATAGTCTATGCCATCAATATAATCTCCGAGCAGTCCGGTCAGCCCATTATCCTCAATCTGCTTTTCAAAATCAGCCCATTCATGGTTATCCTGCGTGTCAGGAAGCGGAGCCGCAAGCACCTTAAGCTTCACGCCATGACTATCGCACAGCTCCTTAATCTTAGGAAGATACTTTATCGTGAGGTCGCTTAAGTGCTTCTCATCGCGGACCTCAAGCTGCTGCTCAAGCACATTGTTGAGGTACACATCCATATAGTAGGCGTTGTTCTCGATAAAGCTCTTCACAATATCGTTGGTCGCATACAGCTTCCCGAATCTGTCCTCGATGTACTGCCTCGTATCCTCATCTATATACTGCTTATAGGTATCATTGTAAAACGGAACAATAAAATACTGGAATGAAAAGTTGAACCACAGCGGATTGGCAAGGCTCTGAGGTCTGACAATATAGTAGACCTCCTCAGTCTGCGGGTTGTTCTCCAGATAACGGTTAAGCAGAATATAATTTCCGAGCACCGTTATCGCCTGATTGGTCGCAAGGTAGCAGACCTCATCCGTCTCATCCTGATAATCCGGTGAAAAAATAAGTCTCGCCACGCTGTCACCAATAATGACCTTCGTGTACTCCGTATTCGTCTCCGCCATATCAAGTGCATAATACAGCTCCGGTCCGAAGCCTGACGGACTGTTCTTACCCCTTATATACTGCACCGCAAAATAGCCGCCCAGGGACACCCCGGCAAGCAGCACAAACACAACAACACTCACTATGAATTTTACAAAAGCCGTTCTATTCTCTCTCATACCATTCCCTTACCAAATCTTAATCTACTATACAAACACCGAATATCTCACATAACTTACCATGACGCCAAAAAAACAACCTCACCGTCAAAACAGGCTCAACAACTTCGCCGTGTATAATGAGTTATATTTATATATATCGCGACTTTGGGAGAAGCATAGTTGTTCTTAGGACTCTGTTCAAAACCTAGCCAGAACCGGCACGGATGCCGGTTCAGA
>ENA-ORUA01001618-ORUA01001618.1-human-gut-metagenome-genome-assembly--contig:-NODE-1618-length-19812-cov-6.256669_pt1 | contig 19812 bp, 9 predicted proteins | sample MGYA00242076_ERZ509201 | MGnify/ENA primary metagenome ERZ509201 (study PRJEB26280, sample SAMEA2338863) | human gut metagenome | biome: human gut; feature: human-associated habitat; material: faeces...
TGTCTTCAAATACTGTAAATCAAAGAGTTAATTTTGCTTCGACTAAGAATCCGCTTGAATATCCGGATTTCCTGGAAGTACAATTGAAGTCATTCCAAGACTTTCTACAATTAGATACCCCGCCCGAAAAACGTAAGAATGAGGGATTGTATAAAGTATTTGCTGAAAACTTCCCTATTGCCGATACTAGAAACAATTTTGTTCTTGAGTTTCTGGATTATTATATTGATCCGCCGCGTTATACCATCGATGATTGTATAGAGCGTGGGCTCACTTATAGTGTTCCTTTGAAAGCGAAACTTAAGCTTTACTGTACCGATCCCGATCACGAGGATTTTGATACAGTGATTCAGGACGTATTCCTCGGCCCTATTCCTTATATGACTGATAAGGCTACTTTCGTTATCAACGGCGCCGAACGAGTAGTTGTATCGCAGCTTCACCGTTCTCCGGGTGTGTTCTTCGGTCAGAGTGTACATGCCAATGGTACGAAACTTTATTCGGCTCGTATTATTCCGTTTAAGGGTTCGTGGATTGAGTTTGCTACTGACATCAATAATGTGATGTACGCATACATCGACCGTAAGAAGAAATTGCCGGTAACTACTTTGTTACGTGCGATTGGCTTCGAGAATGACAAAGATATCCTTGAGATTTTCAACCTTGCGGAGGACGTGAAGGTTAACAAGACAAATCTGAAGAAAGTGTTGGGCCGTAAATTGGCTGCACGTGTCTTGAAAACATGGATTGAAGATTTCGTTGATGAAGATACCGGTGAAGTGGTTTCTATCGAACGTAACGAAGTTATTATCGACCGTGAAACCGTACTGGAAGAAGAGCATATTGATGAAATTCTTGAATCGGGAGTTCAGAACATTCTGTTGCATAAGGATGAGCCGAACCAGTCCGATTATTCTATCATATATAATACATTGCAGAAGGACCCGAGTAACTCGGAAAAAGAGGCTGTGTTGTATATCTACCGTCAGTTGCGTAATGCCGATCCGGCTGATGATGCAAGTGCACGTGAAGTTATCAACAACCTGTTCTTCTCGGAAAAACGATATGACCTTGGTGATGTAGGTCGTTACAGAATCAATAAGAAATTGAATCTGACGACTGATATGGAGGTGCGTGTCCTCACTAAGGAAGATATTATTGAAATCATTAAGTATCTGATTGAGTTGATTAACTCAAAGGCAGATGTAGATGATATTGATCACTTGAGTAACCGTCGTGTGCGTACAGTAGGCGAACAGCTTTCCAATCAGTTTGCTGTTGGTTTGGCTCGTATGTCCCGTACGATTCGTGAGCGTATGAACGTTCGTGATAATGAGGTGTTTACTCCGATTGATTTGATTAACGCGAAGACTATTTCTTCTGTAATCAATTCATTCTTCGGAACGAACGCACTGTCTCAGTTTATGGACCAGACAAACCCATTGGCTGAAATTACGCATAAACGCCGTATGTCTGCGTTAGGTCCCGGTGGTCTTTCCCGTGAACGTGCCGGATTTGAGGTTCGTGACGTTCACTACACACATTATGGTCGTCTTTGTCCGATTGAGACTCCTGAAGGTCCGAACATCGGTTTGATTTCTTCATTGTGTGTATTCGCTAAGATTAATGATCTTGGATTTATTGAAACTCCTTACCGTAAGGTGGAAAATGGAAAAGTGGATCTTTCTGAAAACGGTCTGGTTTATCTGACGGCCGAAGAAGAAGAAGAAAAGATTATTGCACAGGGTAATGCTCCGTTGAATGACGATGGTACATTTGTGCGTAATAAAGTTAAATCTCGTCAGGATGCTGACTTCCCGGTTGTTGAACCGTCTGAAGTTAACCTGATGGATGTATCTCCTCAGCAGATTGCCTCTATTGCCGCTTCATTGATTCCGTTCTTGGAACATGATGATGCTAACCGTGCATTGATGGGATCTAACATGATGCGCCAGGCAGTTCCTTTGTTGAGAAGTGAAGCGCCGATTGTAGGTACAGGTATCGAACGTCAGTTGGTAAGAGACTCCCGTACGCAGATTACTGCAGAAGGAGATGGTGTTGTTGACTACGTGGATGCTACTACTATTCGTATTTTGTATGACCGTACGGAAGACGAAGAGTTCGTAAGTTTCGAACCTGCCTTGAAGGAATATAGAATACCTAAGTTCCGTAAGACTAACCAGAACATGACGATTGACTTGCGTCCGATCTGCGACAAGGGCCAACGGGTGAAAAAGGGTGATATCCTGACCGAAGGTTATTCTACAGAAAAGGGTGAGCTGGCATTGGGTAAGAACCTGTTGGTGGCTTATATGCCTTGGAAGGGATATAACTATGAGGATGCTATTGTATTGAACGAGCGCGTTGTACGTGAAGACCTGTTGACTTCAGTTCACGTAGAAGAATATTCTCTCGAAGTTCGTGAAACGAAACGTGGTATGGAAGAATTGACTTCTGATATCCCGAACGTCAGTGAAGAGGCAACTAAGGACTTGGACGAAAACGGTATCGTAAGAATCGGTGCCCGTATCGAGCCGGGTGATATCATGATCGGTAAGATTACTCCGAAAGGTGAATCTGATCCTTCTCCCGAAGAAAAACTGCTTCGTGCGATCTTTGGTGATAAGGCCGGTGATGTGAAGGACGCTTCTTTGAAGGCATCTCCTTCTCTGAAAGGCGTTGTTATCGATAAGAAATTGTTCTCACGTGTGATCAAGAACCGTAGCTCTAAGTTGGCAGACAAGGCACTGTTGCCTAAGATTGATGATGAGTTTGAATCTAAGGTTGCAGACTTGAAACGCATTCTGGTTAAGAAACTGATGACTTTGACAGAAGGCAAGGTTTCTCAGGGCGTGAAAGACTACTTGGGGGCGGAAGTGATTGCTAAGGGAGCGAAGTTCAGTGCATCTGATTTTGATTCACTTGACTTTACTTCTATCCAGTTGAGTAACTGGACCAGTGATGAGCATGCTAACGGTATGATTCGCGACTTGGTGATGAATTTCATCAAGAAATATAAAGAACTGGATGCGGAACTGAAGCGTAAGAAGTTTGCTATTACCATTGGTGATGAGCTTCCTGCTGGTATTATCCAGATGGCAAAAGTATATATTGCTAAGAAGCGTAAGATCGGTGTGGGTGATAAGATGGCAGGTCGCCATGGTAACAAGGGTATTGTATCCCGTGTTGTTCGTCAGGAAGATATGCCGTTCTTGGCAGATGGTACTCCGGTCGACATTGTATTGAATCCGTTAGGTGTGCCTTCTCGTATGAATATCGGTCAGATTTTTGAAGCTGTACTTGGACGTGCCGGAAAAACATTGGGCGTTAAATTTGCTACTCCTATCTTCGATGGTGCTACAATGGAGGATCTGAACGAATGGACAGACAAGGCAGGACTGCCGCGTTACTGTAAAACGTATCTTTGTGACGGTGGTACAGGTGAGCAATTTGACCAGCCGGCAACTGTAGGTGTAACTTATATGTTGAAGTTGGGCCACATGGTTGAAGACAAGATGCATGCTCGTTCTATCGGTCCGTACTCATTGATTACTCAGCAACCTCTTGGTGGTAAAGCGCAGTTCGGTGGTCAGCGTTTCGGAGAAATGGAGGTTTGGGCACTCGAAGGTTTTGGTGCTGCTCATATCCTGCAGGAAATCCTTACTATCAAGTCTGATGACGTGGTAGGACGTTCGAAAGCTTATGAAGCAATTGTGAAAGGTGAACCGATGCCGCAACCTGGTATTCCGGAATCCTTGAACGTATTGTTGCACGAGTTGAGAGGTTTAGGTTTGAGTATCAACCTAGAATAAAATAATGAAAGAATGCAGGATGTCAATAGGCCGATGAAGGTCTGTTGACATTCGCATCTTCTTCAATTTCCAATGATTCAATTATCAAATCTCAATTATATAGAGTATGGCTTTTAGAAAAGAAAATAAGACGAAAAGTAATTTCTCGAAGATCTCAATTGGTCTGGCTTCTCCGGAAGAAATCCTTGAGAATTCGAGTGGTGAAGTTTTGAAGCCTGAAACCATTAATTACCGTACGTACAAACCCGAACGTGATGGCTTGTTTTGCGAGCGCATTTTCGGTCCTATCAAGGATTATGAATGTCATTGCGGTAAATACAAGCGTATCCGTTATAAAGGTATCGTCTGCGACCGTTGTGGTGTGGAAGTTACTGAGAAGAAAGTACGCCGTGAACGTATGGGACATATCCAGTTGGTTGTGCCGGTGGCTCATATCTGGTATTTCCGTTCGCTCCCTAATAAAATCGGTTATCTGCTCGGATTGCCGACAAAGAAACTGGATTCGATTATATACTACGAACGTTACGTTGTTATTCAGCCGGGTGTAAAAGCTGAAGACGGTGTAGCTGAATATGATTTGCTTTCTGAAGAAGAATATCTGGATATTCTGGATACACTTCCAAAAGACAATCAATATCTTGAAGATACTGATCCGAACAAGTTTGTTGCAAAGATGGGTGCTGAAGCTATCTATGATTTGCTGGCCCGTCTGGATTTGGATGCTTTGTCTTACGAATTGCGTCACCGTGCAGGTAACGATGCTTCACAGCAACGTAAGAATGAAGCTTTGAAACGTCTTCAGGTAGTAGAATCGTTCCGTGCATCACGTGGACGTAACAAACCGGAATGGATGATTGTACGTATCGTACCAGTTATCCCGCCCGAACTTCGTCCGTTGGTTCCGTTGGATGGTGGCCGTTTTGCTACCTCTGACTTGAATGACCTTTATCGTCGTGTGATTATCCGTAATAACCGTCTGAAACGACTGATCGAAATCAAGGCTCCGGAAGTGATCTTGCGTAATGAAAAACGTATGCTTCAGGAATCTGTAGATTCTTTGTTCGACAACTCACGTAAGTCAAGTGCTGTGAAGACAGACGCCAACCGCCCGTTGAAGTCTTTGTCTGACAGTTTGAAAGGTAAACAAGGACGTTTCCGTCAGAACTTGCTGGGTAAGCGTGTTGACTACTCTGCCCGTTCGGTAATCGTTGTTGGTCCGGAATTGAAGATGGGTGAATGCGGTATTCCTAAATTGATGGCTGCCGAATTGTACAAGCCGTTTATTATCCGTAAACTTATTGAGCGCGGTATCGTTAAGACTGTGAAGTCTGCCAAGAAGATCGTTGACCGCAAGGAACCGGTGATTTGGGATATTCTGGAACATGTAATGAAAGGACATCCGGTACTGTTGAACCGTGCTCCGACATTGCACCGTCTGGGTATTCAGGCTTTCCAGCCTAAGATGATCGAAGGTAAAGCTATCCAGTTGCATCCGTTGGCATGTACGGCATTCAACGCTGACTTTGACGGTGACCAGATGGCTGTTCACTTGCCTTTGAGTAATGAAGCAATTCTGGAAGCACAAATGTTGATGCTTCAATCACATAATATATTGAACCCGGCAAACGGTGCGCCTATTACTGTGCCTGCACAGGATATGGTTCTTGGTTTGTACTATATTACTAAGTTGCGTGCCGGTGCGAAAGGTGAAGGTTTGACATTCTACGGACCGGAAGAGGCGTTGATCGCTTACAATGAAGGTAAGGTAGATATCCATGCTCCGGTAAAAGTTATCGTGAAAGACGTTGATGAAAATGGTAACATTGTAGACGTAATGCGCGAAACTTCAGTAGGACGTGTGATTGTTAATGAAATCGTTCCGCCTGAAGCCGGTTATATCAATACAATCATCTCTAAGAAATCTCTTCGTGATATTATTAGTGATGTAATCAAGGTATGTGGTGTGGCTAAGGCTGCCGACTTCCTGGATGGAATCAAGAACTTAGGTTATCAGATGGCGTTCAAGGGTGGTTTGTCATTCAACTTGGGTGATATTATCATTCCGGAGGAAAAAGAGACCTTGGTGCAGAAAGGTTACGACGAAGTAGAACAAGTCGTAAACAACTATAATATGGGTTTCATTACCAATAACGAACGTTACAACCAGGTGATCGATATTTGGACACATGTAAACTCTGAGTTGTCTAATATCCTGATGAAGACAATTTCTTCGGATGATCAGGGATTCAATTCTGTATATATGATGCTTGACTCAGGTGCCCGTGGTTCTAAAGAGCAGATTCGTCAGTTGTCAGGTATGCGTGGTTTGATGGCAAAACCGCAGAAAGCAGGTGCAGAAGGTGGTCAGATCATTGAAAACCCGATCTTGTCGAACTTTAAAGAAGGACTTTCGGTGTTGGAGTACTTTATCTCTACCCACGGTGCTCGTAAAGGTTTGGCGGATACCGCTTTGAAAACTGCCGATGCCGGTTATCTGACTCGTCGTCTGGTAGACGTATCACACGATGTGATTATTACAGAAGAAGACTGCGGTACACTTCGTGGATTGGTTTGTACAGACCTTAAGAATAACGATGAAGTTATTGCTACTCTGTACGAACGTATCTTGGGACGTGTTTCCGTACATGATATTATTCATCCTACAACAGGAGAACTGCTTGTTGCCGGTGGTGAGGAAATTACAGAAGAGATTGCCAAGAAGATTCAGGATTCTCCGATCGAAAGTGTTGAAATCCGCTCGGTACTGACTTGTGAGGCTAAGAAGGGTGTTTGTGCTAAATGTTACGGACGTAACTTGGCTACGAGCCGCATGGTTCAGAAGGGTGAGGCTGTCGGTGTAATCGCAGCTCAGTCTATCGGTGAGCCGGGTACACAGTTGACATTGCGTACATTCCACGCCGGTGGTACTGCTGCCAATATCGCTGCTAATGCAAGTATCGTTGCTAAAAACAATGCACGTCTTGAATTTGAAGAGTTGCGTACGGTAGATATTGTAGATGAGATGGGTGAATCTGCAAAAGTGGTAGTAGGTCGTTTGGCTGAAGTTCGTTTTGTAGATGTAAATACCGGTATTGTTCTTTCTACTCATAACGTTCCTTACGGTTCAACGCTGTATGTAGGCGATGGTGAATTGGTAGAAAAAGGCAAGATGATTGCTAAGTGGGACCCGTTCAACGCTGTAATCATTACTGAAGCAACCGGTAAGATCGAATTTGAGGGCGTGATAGAAAACGTTACTTATAAGGTTGAATCGGATGAAGCTACAGGTCTTCGTGAAATTATTATTATTGAATCCAAAGATAAGACAAAAGTACCTTCGGCTCATATCTTGACAGAAGACGGTGATCTGATTCGTACTTATAACTTGCCGGTAGGTGGTCACGTGATCATCGAAAATGGTCAGAAAGTGAAGGCCGGTGAGGTTATCGTGAAGATTCCGCGTGCCGTAGGTAAGGCAGGTGATATCACGGGTGGTCTTCCTCGTGTTACTGAATTGTTTGAAGCTCGTAACCCGTCCAATCCTGCTGTCGTTTCTGAAATCGACGGTGAGGTGACAATGGGTAAGATCAAGCGTGGTAACCGTGAGATTATCGTAACTTCTAAGACTGGTGAGGTTAAGAAATACTTGGTAGCATTGTCTAAGCAGATCCTTGTACAGGAAAATGACTATGTACGTGCAGGTACTCCGTTGTCTGACGGTGCTATTACTCCGGCGGATATCTTGGCTATTAAAGGTCCTACGGCTGTACAGGAATATATCGTGAATGAAGTTCAGGATGTATACCGTCTACAAGGTGTGAAAATCAATGATAAGCATTTTGAGATTATCGTGCGTCAGATGATGCGTAAGGTACAGATTGACGAACCGGGTGATACTCGTTTCTTGGAACAACAGGTTGTAGATAAACTTGAGTTCATGGAAGAAAACGATCGTATCTGGGGTAAGAAAGTCGTGGTTGATGCAGGTGATTCTCAGAATATGCAAGCCGGTCAGATTGTGACTGCCCGTAAGTTGCGTGATGAGAATAGTATGCTGAAACGTCGTGACTTGAAACCTGTTGAGGTTCGTGATGCGGTAGCCGCAACTTCTACTCAGATTCTTCAAGGTATTACACGTGCTGCTTTGCAGACTTCAAGCTTTATGTCGGCTGCTTCCTTCCAGGAAACAACGAAGGTATTGAATGAGGCTGCTATTAACGGCAAGGTTGATAAACTGGAGGGTATGAAAGAGAACGTTATTTGCGGTCACTTGATTCCGGCAGGTACCGGCCAGCGTGAATTTGAAAAACTTATTGTTGGTTCAAAAGAAGAGTATGACCGTATCTTGGCTAACAAGAAAACGGTACTCGACTACAATGAAGTAGAATAATACAATTCAATTGACTAGATAAAGGAGGAGCGATTGCCTGATGAGGTAGTTGCTCCTTTTTTTGATCTTGAAGGTAATTGGTTGTGGAGGGAAACGTATCAGATAGTCTGATTGTATATAGAGTTTTTTTCATTACTTTTGTACAAAGTATATAGGTATTTGATTAATCCTTGAATAATAATGCGACAATCATGAAAAAGTTCTGTTTCTTGTTTATCAATTCTTTATTTCTAGTCTCTGGTATTTTGGCGAGCGAAACAGATTATACCAAAGGGCAATATATTCGGTTTCACTACGCCATTGGAAAGTTAGAATATGTCTTGGAACTTCAACCCGATGGCAGGCCCTTGGTTGGCTGCTCATATCTGGGAATATTATGGCTATACAAGGGATTTGAATTTTTTGAAAGAGACAGGATATGAACTGATCAAGAGTAGTGCGGATTTTGAGGTTGATATGATATGGGAGAATAATCAGTCGAAAGAAGCCACGGTACGTTCCGGTGCGGGAGGAAATTGTGTGATAAAGTATGGGAATAAAATGTTGTCCTTTAAAACCATAAAAGGGCAAAGTTATCAGCTAAAATATGATGTGGCTAAAAGATTGATGAAAGAAAAATGAGAGTATAGTCTTTTCTGAGTGTACGGAAAATGAAATCCCGGCGGAACTTTGATCGTTTCGTCGGGATTACTATATTGAGATACTGTTAATTAGCTCTTATTTGCACGTTTGCGTTCTATCTCGTCTAGAATTACTTTACGCATACGCATTGCTTTCGGAGTAACTTCTACATATTCATCCTCCTTGATATATTCCAATGCTTCTTCAAGAGAGAATTGAACGGGAGGAATCAAACGTGCCTTTTCATCGGAACCGGAAGCACGCATATTCGTCAACTTCTTCGATTTGGTAACGTTGATAACTAGGTCATTGTCGTGAGAATGTTCGCCTACCACTTGTCCGGCATACACTTCGTCTTGCGGGAATATGAAGAACTTGCCGCGATCCTGCAATTTGTCGATTGCATAAGCAAAAGCTGTTCCGCTTTCCATAGCGATCATGGAACCGTTGGTACGGCGTTCTATCTCTCCTTTGAATGGCTGATATTCTTTGAAACGGTGAGCCATAATCGCTTCACCGGCAGAAGCAGTCAATACATTCGTTCGCAAGCCGATAATACCGCGTGAGGGCATGTCAAACTCAAGATTGATACGTTCGCCGGTATTTTCCATCTTGACCATCTCACCCTTACGGCGTGTCACCATATCAATGATCTTGCTTGAATACTCTTCCGGTACGTTGATAGTCAATTCTTCAATCGGTTCACATTTGACACCATCAATCTCTTTGAAAATAACTTGCGGCTGCCCCACTTGGAGTTCATATCCCTCGCGGCGCATCGTCTCGATCAGTACGGAAAGGTGAAGTACACCACGTCCGGAAACGATCCATTTACCATCTTCCTCACTTTTCTTTACGCGAAGAGCCAAGTTTTTATCTAGTTCTTTCATCAAGCGGTCGTGGATATGACGTGAAGTCACAAACTTACCGTCTTTGCCGAAGAACGGAGAATCGTTAATGGTGAACAACATACTCATGGTCGGTTCATCAATAGCGATTGGCGGCAAAGCTTCCGGATTTTCGAAGTCGCAAACAGTATCTCCGATCTCAAATCCGTCGATACCTACCAATGCGCAAATATCTCCCGATGAGACTTCTGTCGTTTTCACACGGCCCAGACCTTCGAAAACATGAAGCTCCTTAATTTTAGTCTTGAACATATCGCCATTGCGTTTTACAAGCGTTACGTTCATACCTTCTTTTAAAGTACCGCGATGTACACGGCCTACGGCAATACGGCCGGTATAGGAAGAATAATCCAAAGAAGTAATCAACATCTGCGGAGTACCTTCCAACTGTTGTGGAGCCGGAATGTTTTCAACGATACAATCCAGCAGAGGAGTGATTGTATCGGTTGGCTTTTGCCAGTCGGTACTCATCCAGTTGTTTTTGGCAGAACCGTAGATAACGGGGAAATCCAACTGGTCTTCCGTCGCATTAAGACTGAACATCAAGTCGAATACCATTTCGTAAACCTCTTCCGGACGACAATTAGGCTTATCCACCTTATTGACTACGACAATGGGTTTCAAACCGATTTCCAATGCTTTTTGCAGTACGAAACGGGTTTGAGGCATGGGACCTTCAAAGGCGTCTACCAACAGAATACAGCCATCGGCCATATTCAACACACGTTCTACTTCACCACCGAAGTCACTATGTCCCGGAGTATCAATAATATTAATTTTGGTACCGTTGTAGTTGATGGAAACGTTTTTAGAAAGAATCGTTATACCACGTTCACGTTCCAGATCGTTGTTGTCCAGTATAAGTTCACCACTATTTTGGTTGTTGCGGAACAAGTTTCCCGCCAATAGCATCTTGTCAACCAGCGTTGTTTTCCCATGGTCAACATGGGCAATGATTGCAATGTTTCGAATATTTTGCATATAATACCTATTATTTGGCTGCAAAGGTACGAAAATAGGATTAGAAATATGTGCAATGATAGCAATTTTTTCTTGTAAAACGTTGTGGGATATAAAGATAATACCTATCTTTGCACGCTCAAAAGAATAATTTACTATATTAAAATTCTAAAAGTTATGTATTTAGACGCTGCTAAAAAGCAAGAAATCTTCGGAAAGTACGGAAAGTCTAACACTGATACTGGCTCATCTGAGGCGCAGATAGCTTTGTTTTCCTACCGTATTTCTCATCTGACTGAGCACATGAAGCTCAACAGAAAAGATTATAGTACAGAGAGAGCTTTGACAATGTTGGTAGGTAAACGTCGTCGTTTGCTTGACTACCTGAAAGCAAAAGATATCGAAAGATATCGTGCAATTGTTAAAGAACTCGGTTTGCGTAAGTAATTTACTTGCTGCGGAAAGATTGAAAAGCCGTTCCTTGTTAGGGGGAACGGCTTTTTTATTTCTTCTTTTGGGCTGATGAGCATATTTTCTCACTTATAATTGTGTCCATCTAAAGAATTTGCTATTTTTGCAGTTTAATTATTATAAATTATCACCTTTGATATCTAAAATGCTTTCAATATGGATACAAGTAAAATTGTCGGCGAAAAAATTAAAGCTCTGCGAGAAGATAAAACAATAACCATAGAAGAACTGGCGCAACGTTCCGGTCTGGCCATTGAACAGATTGAACGTATCGAGAATAATATCGATATTCCTTCTCTTGCACCGCTAATTAAGATTGCGCGCGTGCTGGGAGTGCGTTTGGGTACTTTCCTTGACGACCAAGATGAAGTAGGTCCGGTGGTATGCCGTAAGAAAGAAGCTAAAGATGCGATTAGTTTCTCTAATAATGCGATTCATTCCCGCAAGCACATGGAATATCATTCTTTGTCGAAGTCGAAAGCGGATCGCCACATGGAGCCGTTTATTATCGACGTAATGCCGACTGAGGATACCGACTTTGTGCTGTCTTCTCATGAGGGAGAGGAGTTTATTATGGTGATGGAAGGTATCATGGAAATCAGTTATGGTAAAAATACCTATCTGCTGGAAGAGGGAGATAGCATTTATTACGATTCCATTGTTCCTCATCATGTGCATGCCTACGAGGGGCAGGCCGCTAAGATTCTGGCAGTGATTTACACTCCAATTTAGCGAAATACGGTTAATCATTAATTACTAATCAATTAATCACTAACTACATGCAATTATTTGATCGTACTTTGGGCCAGTGGCTGGAACACTGGGCTGAAGAGACCCCTGATAAGGAATATATCGTATATTCCGACCGCAATCTCCGTTTCACTTGGAGCCAGTTCAATCACCGTGTGGATGATATGGCGAAAGGACTTATTTCTATCGGCGTGGAACGGGGAACCCATGTCGGCATTTGGGCGGCTAATGTTCCGGATTGGCTGACGTTGCTTTATGCTTGTGCCAAAATCGGTGCGGTATATGTTACGGTAAATACGAACTATAAGCAATCCGAGTTAGAATATCTTTGCCAGAACTCGGATATGCATACCCTTTGTATTGTAAATGGCGAGAAGGATAGCGACTTCGTACAGATGACTTATACCATGCTTCCGGAATTGAAGACTTGCGAACGCGGTCATTTGAAGAGCGAGCGTTTTCCGTATATGAAGAATGTAGTATATGTCGGTCAGGAGAAACATCGCGGAATGTATAATACGGCGGAGATTCTTTTGTTGGGAGAGAATGTGGAAGATGACCGTTTGAATGAGCTCAAAAGCAAGGTTGACTGTCACGATGTGGTCAATATGCAATATACGTCAGGTACTACCGGATTCCCGAAAGGAGTGATGTTGACACATTATAATATTACCAATAACGGATTCCTGACCGGCGAACACATGAAATTTACGGCAGATGACAAGCTTTGTTGTTGCGTACCGTTATTCCATTGTTTCGGAGTTGTGCTGGCTACTATGAATTGTCTGACTCATGGTTGTACACAAGTAATGGTGGAGCGTTTCGACCCGTTGGTGGTGTTGGCTTCTATCCACAAGGAACGTTGTACGGCTCTTTATGGAGTACCTACTATGTTTATTGCCGAACTACATCACCCGATGTTTGACCTCTTTGATATGTCCTGTCTTCGTACCGGTATTATGGCGGGTTCGTTGTGTCCTGTCGAATTGATGAAGCAGGTAGAAGAAAAAATGTATATGAAGGTGACCAGTGTATACGGATTGACGGAAGCGGCTCCCGGTATGACGGCTACCCGTATAGATGATTCATTTGATGTGCGCTGTAATACGGTAGGGCGTGATTTTGAGTTTACGGAAGTGAAGGTGATTGATCCGGAGACAGGTGAGGAATGTCCGGTTGGTGTACAGGGTGAGATGTGTAATCGTGGATATAACACCATGAAGGGATATTATAAGAATCCAGAAGCAACGGCGGAAGTCATTGATGAGAATAATTTCCTTCATTCGGGCGACTTGGGCATTAAGGATGAAGATGGGAATTATCGGATTACCGGGCGTATCAAGGATATGATTATTCGTGGTGGAGAGAACATTTATCCACGTGAAATCGAAGAGTTTCTTTATAAACTTGATGGAGTGAAAGATGTGCAGGTAGCCGGTGTTCCGTCAAAGAAATACGGAGAGGCCGTCGGTGCATTTATCATTCTGAAAGAAGGTGTGACAATGCAGGAAGAAGATGTGCGTGACTTCTGCAGAAATAAAATCTCTCGTTATAAAATCCCCAAATATATCTTCTTTGTGGATGAATTCCCGATGACGGGCAGTGGCAAGATTCAGAAATTCAGACTGAAAGATCTTGGTTTGAAACTTTGCAAGGAGAAGGGGATAGAGATTATTTAAATGAAGAATGAATAATTTCACTTTTCTTAGATATAAAAAGAGACTGTCTTCTAATAGGCAAAAAGAAGACAGTCTTACTTTAATTATATGCTTAGAGGTCATTTATAACTTCTGAATTTCTTCCGGTAATAATCCTGTCGCTTTTTGGATTGTCTCTGTGTCCAATCCCATTGATTTCAGATTTCGGGCTATTTCTATACACCCTTCCATTTTTCCTTCCATGCGCCCTTCCATACGCCCTTCCAATTTTGCCCCATCCAACACGTCATTTTGTATCATGATGGCACTCAGGTGTTCGTCATAAGCATGGCGTTCTGCAGGAGACATATTATAATAAATCAGCTTTTTACGAGCTTCCGCCAAACCGGGAGCTTGGGTGTCAGAACGGATACAGCCGGTTTTTAGGTACTCAATCCATTCCTCTAAAGGAGTGACTGCTACTTTATTGAACTCGTTTACGCGGATTAGGAAGTACTCCGGGAAAATCTCTGCAGGAAGTTTATGGACGAGAGCGTCCTTTTCTTTTGTTGTTACTTCAAGCCGATCTCCGGTGTGTACTCCAGTGAAGCTATTCTGTCCATGATATAAATAATCATTTCCTTTTCCGATGTCGAAGTACAGAATGCTAATGGAATAAATCTTTTTCACTTCGTAGTAGCGTTCGCCAAGAGAAATGTGTTCTGTGATTGCTTTGGCGACACCGTAAAGAATACGTTCCAAGTAATACAACTCACGCGTATTTTGAATTTCTACTATGATGATTTCGCCTTTGCTGTTTTTGGCTTTGATATCCACACGGTTGAACTTGTCATCTGCGCTTTGCTGATTGCTTTCGCTTTCCAGCAGTTCAATGATCTTCACTTCTTCTCCCAGAAGAACCGTCAGGAATCCTTCCAGTACATCGAAATTCGCTTTTTGACGGAGAAGGCGTTTCACAGCCCAATCAAAGCGTATATATCTGTCCTGCTGCTCCATATCTATCTGTTTTTAGTTATTGCAAAGCTACGATTTTTTTCTGACTTTATCACTTGTCTGCTCAAAAAAAACAAAAAAGATTCTTCATCATCACAGATTAAATAAATATGTATATCAATCCCCTGATTCACTATGGGTATTCAACGAAAATGAAAATAATCTGTGTGAATTTGTGGTGTCTCTTAAATTTCCCTTTAACTAAAAACTGCCTGGTTTGGCATCAATTGTCACTAATGTTTTATTAGTTGTTTTTAGGCAATGAAGAAAATAATAGTTCCGAGAAAAATTACTAAGAGCCTGTTTAAAAATGGTTGAAATAAAATTTTAAGAAGGTTTCCGTACCTGCACAATAATATCTTTATTTGAAGTGACCAAACTTATAATAAAGATGTATCTGACAGATTTAACGGAAACCGAGTGGCAATATATAACAAAAGTGTTGAACCTGCAAACAAGAAAACGAAAATATGATTTGCGTATGATTTGGAATGGCATATTTTATTTAGTAAAAACGGGTTGCCAGTGGCGTATGCTTCCCAAAGAGTTCCCCAAATGGGAATCAGTTTATTACTATTACCGGAAATGGGCTTCTCTCGATGTTTTCGATTTGCTTCTTGACAGATTACGTGGTCATGTCCGGGTAGAGCGGAGTCAAAACATGGAACCAAGTGTAGGCATAATAGATAGCCAAAGCGTTAAATGGGGCAATAACCAGTCTCTGAACGGAGTTGACGGCAATAAAAAAGTGAAAGGCGTCAAACGCCATATTGTTGTAGACAAGAATGGCTTCCTTATTGCAGTGATGGTTACAGTAGCCAATATTCATGACAGTAAGGCTGCTTATCTGCTAATGAGGGTGTTGAAAGAGCTTTGTTCGGGAATAAAAGTCATATTGGCAGACGGAGGATATAGGGGAGAGCTTATTGAGAACGTCAAAAATAAATTCGGTTATGTAATTCAGGTGGTTATTAGCGCATACAAAGAACAGGGATTCAGACCTATTCACAAAAGATGGATTGTGGAAAGAACATTTTCATGGATGGAAAAAGACAGGAGGCTCTGCCGAAACTATGAACTGACATTCGATGCGGCAGAAGAAATGGTCAAAATAGCAACGATAAAATTATTATTGAAGAAAATTTAAACAGGCTCTAAAAATAGTACTGTGTCAGACTACTCCCTGTAACTATGAATTTCACTACAGAGAATGTAGAGGACACAGAGGTTTTCTCTCTTCTTTCCGCAGGTAAAAACGGAACGATAAATACAACTATAAATTACGTGCGCCTCCGTGTCACTCTATAGTGAATAAAAAAATAGTAAACCTCTGTGTCCTCTGTGGTGAAAAGGATCAAAGTCATGCAGTCATGAATCGGGAAAATGGTTGAATGTATCATTTCTGCTGTGTCGTAAATATGGTGAAAATCGTAACAATTTATTAGTTTCTGACCGTATAAACATTAAAATGCAAAATCTTCAAAGCACTTATTGAATATACTGTTGATAATGAGTGATAGAACTAGTTTCGGCGAGCTGATTAATTATAGTCCTTTATTGGATATTTTTTTTAAAATTTGGTTGTTTTTCAAAAAAAATGTATTTACATTTGCTTTTTAAAAGAGAATAAAAAATAAACTAATAGAGAGGGAAAGTAGGATTAAATGTTTTGTTCTTGTATTTGTTTTGTAATGAGAATGTAATTGCTAATCTTTTATTTTGCCAATCCAAATAGACGACTTAAATTAAAACAGATGAAGAAGAAAAATCTTTTGTGGAGTGTATTTCTGCTGCTAGTATTGGGAGCGTGTGATAAAACGGCTCAACAGGTAGTGGATGATGAGAAACAGACGGTGGTGCAGTTTACTTCTGTTGTGGAAGGAGATGCCGTTACCAGAGCTACGGGAAGTTCATGGGCTGCCAATGATAGAATTGGAGTATTTATGAAACAGGCCGGAGGAACGCTGGGAGCCGGTACCATTGTTGGTGAAGGAGATAATGTTCCTTTCATAACGAAACAGGGTAATGGCAATTTCCTGTCGGACGGGAAAGCGATAGAATATCCGTCGGACGGAAGCGCAGTTGATTTCATAGCTTATTATCCGTATCAGTCGACATTAGATAACTATATATATAAGGTAGATGTTACCAATCAGAGTAAACCGGAAGAAATTGATTTACTTTATGCTGATAATCTGACAAACCGTACAGCGACTTCTACAACGGGTAATTTGCAGTTCTATCATCAGCTTTCTCAATTGGTGCTTAATCTGAGTAGTTCTGATAATACGGATTTCAGTAATCTTTCCGTTACCATTTCCGGAGTAAAGACAAAAGCGAATTTCAATCTTGTAGATGGTTCGTTGACTGTAGATGAAAAATCGATTGCAACGGTCACTATGCGTCGTGTGGGAAATGCCGCAGAAGCTATTCTATTACCAGCAAATACGATAAATGGCATAAAACTTACTCTGACTTTGAATGGAAAGACGAAAGAGATTACTTTACCGACCTCTATCACTTCTTTAGAGCAAGGTGCCAAACATATTTTCTCGGTTAATATAAAGAATGGCGGTTCACAGGTGGATCCGGAAGAGGGTAAATATGCGAAGTGGAGAGAGACTCCGGTGATAACAAAGAATATGTTGGAAAAAAGCAATATAAAATATATCAATCACTATATGCCGGATAATAAAAAATATCGTAACTATAGCCTTTTATACGATACGAATTTAAAAATGGCTTATTGGGTTGCTTATCCTATATATGAAGGATGTGTTGGAAGCTTTCAAAGACAAGATGATTGGATTGAAGACCCAGAACTTGATGGAAGTTTACAAGCTAATTTTAATAAAGCCGGTGATATGTTTAAGAGGGGATACAACAGAGGACATCAAATCCCAAGTAAGGACAGGACGGGAAATGGAGCAATGAATGCTACTACTTTCTATTACACCAACGCGACTCCGCAGAAAGCAAATATGAATGGTCAAATTTGGGCGCATTTGGAAGACGCTGTGCGTCGTTGGAACAGTTCTGTTGATACAGTATTTGTGGTGACAGGTGCGATGGCAAAAGAATCTGAGAATGATGTTGTAAAATACGAAGTTGATTGTAAGAATGGTAAGGTTGTTGTTCCCAAATATTATTATAAGGCTGTGGCTAGGGAATTAGGCTCTACTTTTTATACAATTGCGTTTAAAATACCCAATGATGATGCGATTGCAGGGAGGGACTATATGGATTATGCGTGTTCAGTAGAAGATTTAGAGAAAATAACCGGATTCACATTCTTCCCGACTTTAAGCGCTGACATCAAGCGGCAATGTGACAAATCAAAATGGAGATAGATAAGTCTTCAATATATTTTTAACTAATCACTAATGATTATGAAACTAGAGAAATTATTCTTTGCAACCGTGTTGTCAGGATTAGCATTCACCGCATGTGTGGACAATGACGACAAGAGTGAATGGAACGATGGAAGTCAGCCTATAAGCTTTACTTCTTCTATCAAGGGTATTAATACCAGAGCTGTTGATTCGAAATGGACTGCCGGTGATAAGATTGGTGTTTTTATGAAAGCAACCAGTGGTGATTTAGCCTCTGCTATTGCTGTTAATAAGCAACACGCTACAGACGCAAATGGAAATGTTTCTGCTGCCGATGCGGATAATGCTTTGTACTATCCAACAGACGGAAGTTCTGTAGATTTTATTGCTTATTATCCATATACAGCTTCGTTGACGGGTAATGTATATAAAGTTAATGTCGCAGACCAAAGCAAGCCGGAGAATATCGACTTGCTCTATTCTAACAATGCAACAGGATTTGCAAAAGGAACTGCAAACAAACCGCAGTTGCAATTTGCGCATCAGTTGAGCCAGATTGTATTCAATATCACTAAAGACGCTACTGTGCCTTCGTTGAATGGGCTGACTGTAACCTTTGAGGGGATGAATACAACTGCCGATTTTGCTTTGGCTAATGGCACATTGAGCAATGTAGGAGCTGCTGCTAAAATTGCTGCTGTTGTAGATGAAACTGCCGCTACTGCTAAAACCATTGTTTTGCCGGCTGCTGCATTGGCTGATGTAAAAGTGGTGTTCAACTTGAATGGTAAGACATTTACCGCTGATTATCCACAAAAAGAATTGCTTACAGGTCGTAAATATACTCATAATGTAAAATTAAGCGATAGTAACGGACAGCCGGTAATTGTGATGGATGCTGCTACCATTGAAGATTGGATTACAGTACCGGGTGGTGATATTGATGTGGATTTTGGTGATGGGACAGATGTACCGGAACCTTCGGAAGTAGTTGTATTGGATGAATCTTTTAATGCGGGACAGGGTGCATTTACTATTGACAATAAGGATTTAGGTGGAATGAATTTTGTGTGGGCACATAAAGTATTTGAAAGTGTAGGATATATGAAAGCTTCCGGTTATTATAATAACACAGCTAATGCTTGTGAAAGTTGGTTGGTTTCGCCAAACGTTGATTTAAGTAAAGCTACTAAAGCTACATTGACTTTCATGCATTGTGACAATAATAGCAAAGTTGATTTGGCTGCTCGTCAAACGGTAATGACTTTATGGGCAACAGAAGCGGCAACAGAGCAATGGGAACAGATCGCTATTCCTACTTATGGAGCTGGTACTGATTATATTTATGTATCTTCAGGCGATATTGATCTTTCTAAGTATGCAGGTAAATCTATGAAGTTTGCCTTTAAGTACGTTTGTAATGGTGATTTCTCTGCTACTTGGCAGATTCAGAATGTGAAAGTGGTAGCTGATGCAGGCGAAGGTGGTGGAACAGTAGATCCCGATCCGGAACCGGATCCGACTCCTGGAGCGAATTTATTGACTAATCCAGGTTTTGAAGATTGGACTGAAAAACTACCTACGGCTTGGAATAATGATTATAATACTGGAGAAATTGTAAAAAGTACGGATATTAAACATGGTGGAAATAATGCATTGAGACAAACATCTTCTGCTGAAACGGAAAAGGTTCAGCAAGAAATTGCAATTGAAGCAGGTAAAACATATAAGATATCTTATTGGTTCTTGGACAATGATACGAAAGCTTCTAGCCGTTATTGGTGTGCGATGGTTGGTGCAGATGGAAAAGCCATAACTGATATTAATTCGCAGATTCAGCAGAAGGATTATTCTAAAGATAATGCAGAATGGCAACATGTGGAAATAACTTTTACGGCCTGCTGCCCAAGTGGTAAA
>ENA-ORUA01001623-ORUA01001623.1-human-gut-metagenome-genome-assembly--contig:-NODE-1623-length-19792-cov-3.097989_pt1 | contig 19792 bp, 24 predicted proteins | sample MGYA00242076_ERZ509201 | MGnify/ENA primary metagenome ERZ509201 (study PRJEB26280, sample SAMEA2338863) | human gut metagenome | biome: human gut; feature: human-associated habitat; material: faeces...
TATATAAATAGACTAGAAAATAAATATCAGTTAAGTTTTTCAAATATATGTCACATAATTAGATTCCTAGGAGAAGCAATTGGTGTATTCTTATGTGGCATAATGTATGAAAAAGGATTAAGATATATGTTTGGATTATCCGCTATATTTATGGTATTCCAAATAAGCTTAGGTTACTACATGATATATTTAAGGCAGAAAAAACTATAGTTATATATAAATAAAAAGGAGACAAAAATGATATTATCAACATTTTTAATTATAATAGGATTTGTATTACTAATAGTAGGTGCAGACCTATTAGTGGACGGAGCAAGTGGAATTGCTAAAAAGTTCCATATACCAGAAATAATAATAGGACTAACAATTGTATCAATAGGAACATCAATGCCAGAACTATTTGTAAGCATAACATCAGCAATAGATGGCTATTCAGATATGGCATTAGGAAACGTAATAGGAAGTAATTTAAGCAACTTATTATTAATATTAGGATTGTCAGCCTTAATTAGGCCAGTAACATTTCAAAAAGAAACAAGAATATATGAAATACCAATGTGTTTAATATTCACAATAATATTTATAATTTTTTGTAACACATCAGATACTATATCAAGACCAGAATCAATAATATTAATAATATTATTTGTCATATTTATTGGATATACAATATATATGGGAAAACGTGAAAGCAAAAAAGAAATAATGGAAATAAAAACAGAAGAAAGCAAAAAAACTAACACTATAAAAAATATATTATTAGTAATTATAGGAATAGTAGGTCTAAAAATTGGTGGTGATTTAGCAGTAAATAACGCTGTAAAAGTTGCTCAATATTTTAACTTAAGTGAAAAGATAATAAGTCTAACAATATTAGCAATTGGAACAAGTCTGCCAGAACTTGTAACAAGCGTAACAGCTGCAATAAAAGGAAACAGTGATATAGCAATTGGAAATATTATCGGTTCTAATATATTCAACATGTTACTTATTATCGGAGTATCATCATTTATAAAGCCAATTACTTTTAATGTAAGCTATAATATGGATTTATCAATCCTAGTAATATCAACATTGATATTAGCATTATTTCCAATTATTCCGCCAAAAAATAAGATGAGTAGAATGAATGGATTAGTTTATGTAATTTTATATGCAGCATATTTAGAAATATTATTTTTATGATAAAATGTGAACACAAAATCAAAATAAAAAGAAGGTAATAAAAATGAAATTAAATATAGTAATGGTAGAACCAGAAATACCACAAAACACAGGAAATATAGCAAGAACATGTGCAATAACAGGCTCTAAATTACACTTAGTACACCCACTAGGATTTAAAATAGATGAAAAATCAGTAAAAAGAGCAGGGCTAGACTACTGGGATAAACTAGATATAGAAGAACACGAATCACTAGAGGACTTTTTAAATAAATATAAACCAGAAGAGAATAAGATGTTTTTTGCAACAACAAAAGGAACAACAAAATATACAGATATAGATTACTCAAAAATGGACGAAGTATTTGTTTTATATGGAAAAGAAACAAAAGGTTTACCAGAACCTTTGTTGGAAAAATATTTAGATGAAAAAACAATAAGAATACCAATGCTTCCAACTCTTAGATCATTGAATTTATCAAATTCAGTCGCAATAATTACATATGAAATTTTAAGACAACATAATTTTGAGGATTTACAAGAAACAAGTACATATTTTAAGAAGTAAAATTTTAGGAGCAAATCATGGAAAAAATATACAAAGAACCAAACAAATCAGAAACAGAAACAACAATAAATGTATTGTATAGTGAAAATATGTTATCAATATACACAAACAAAGTAAATTTACAAAAAAAGCTCAATAAACTATTAGGAGCTCCTACAAAAGAAGACAAAATTAAAAGAAGTATTGCAGGAAGTAGATGGAATATTTCATTAGATGATAAAACAAAAATACAAAAAATAATTTTAAAAGCCAATATATATGAGTTATAATTTTATAAAATAATATTGAAAATATAAATAGTAAAAAATTATCGAATAATTACAAAATAAAATGGAAAAATAAAATTATTAAAACTAGAAAAGGAAGATAAACTATGGACAAAAAAATAATAGCATTAGATTTAGATGGAACATTATTAAATGGTGATGGAATTGTAACTGATGTAACAAAAAAACATTTGAAAAAATTAAAAGAAGAGGGACATATAATTACAATAGCAACTGGCAGAATATTAAGCAGAGCACTTGTTGGAACAGATGGTTCAGAATTTGCAAACTATGTTATTTGTGACGCAGGTGCAGCAGTTTTTAAAAATGAAGGAAAAGATAAAGAATGGAAAGAAGTTTATGCAAATCCATTAACAAAAGATATTGTTCAAAGTATTGCTTCATATTATGATAAAAACAAATTTATTACTATAAACATATGTGATAGAAATAAAATTCATCATTATGACAAAACTATTGATATAAGTGAATTCCTAGAAAATATATCTGAAATAATACATGTATCAGTATCATTTATAAATAATGAATTTGTAACTGAATATTTTAAAATTTTTAAAGAAAAATTTCCAATGCTAAAAGTGGAAATAATGCAAGATAGCTTTCGAGATGTTAAATGGTTAGAAATAGCACAAAAAGGTGTTAAAAAACATAAAGGAATAGCAGAAATTGCCAGATTAGAAGGAATTTCTAACGAAAATATTATTGCATTTGGTGATGGATTAAATGATGTCGAAATGTTAAAAAAATGTGGCATTGGAGTTGCTATGAAAAATGCTTTGCCAGAAGTAAAAGAACAAGCAGATTATATTACATCAAGAACTAATAATGAAAATGGAGTTATAGAATTTTTAAAAGAATATTTAGTTGAAATATAAAATGATAGAAAAGTAAAAAAAGATGAACAAGAAATTTAAGATGTTTAATAAATGAAAAGAGTAGAAAACTACTCTTTTTCTTTTATTTTTCAATATTTGCAATGCAGTATAAAGGAATATTAGTAAGCCGATCATCTTTACTTACACATTTTCCTAAGGACTTTTTAGTGGATTTTACACATTTTTCTAATGTCTTTTTAAATAAAAAGCCCTTTTAATTTTTAAATTTATATGATAGAATATCAAAAAACGAAAGAAATAAGAAAATGGCAAGAATAATATTAGAAAATGCAACTAAGGAACAAAAGCAAGAAAATTTAATATAATACAAGGAGTAAACAAATGATATACGAATTTGAAGTACCAGGAAAAGTAATAGGAAAAGGAAGGCCACGACTAAACTCATACACAGGCGTGGTCTACACACCAACAAAAACAAAAGACTACGAATCACTTGTAGAACAATACTTTTTATTAAAATATCCAAGGTTTAAAACATTAGAAGGAAGAATAAAAGTAAGTATAATAGCATATTTTTCAATACCAAAGGCAACGAAAAAATCAGATATAAATGAGATGCTAGATAACAATATAAGTCCAACAAAAAAACCAGATATAGACAACATCGTAAAAGCAGTTTTGGATAGCATGAACAAATTTGCATTTAAAGATGATAATCAAATTACAAAATTAGAAGTAGAGAAAAAATATGCATTAGAAGATAAAATTTATATAAAAATTGAAGAATATTAATTATGAACCAGTAGAACCACTATAAAATTATTTATTATTGTGGTTCTTTTATGTTGAATTATAACAAAACTCAGAAACATGTGCTTTTAAAGTTCAAACAAAACAACATAGGCAATTTGTATATTTACAAAATCATTTGGTATGCAACAAAGGAGGTATTTGATCTAATAGTGCAGCGGTTGTTTATGTCCAAATGTTTATAGGAAAATAAAAGCAAATATCACAAAACATCATATAATATAATAGGTGATGTTTATGAAAAATATATTAAAAAGTCTATACGAAGACGCCAAAAATATAAAAGAAAAAGATCCGGCATGCAGAAATGTTTTAGAAGCAATTATATTATATCCAGGTTTCCATGCAATATTTTTTCATAGAATAGCACATTTTTTATACAATAAGAACCTATATTTTTTAGCAAGATTAATATCACAAATTTCAAGATACATAACAGGAATTGAAATACACCCAGGTGCAAAAATAGGAAGAAGACTACTTATAGACCATGGAATGGGAGTAGTAATAGGAGAAACTACGACAATAGGAAATGACTGCACAATATATCACAATAGTACACTTGGAGGAACTGGAAAAGATAAATACAAAAGGCACCCAGATATAGGAAATAATGTTATGGTAGGCTCAGGAGCTAAAGTATTAGGCCCAATTAAAATAGGAAATAATGTAAAAATAGGTGCAAATAGTGTTGTTTTAAAAAATATACCAGATAATGTAACTGTAGTACGGAGTACCACGGATATATAGTAAATAAAGTATAAAAACACTTGTGTTTTTTTCATAAAGGTGATAAAATGTAAAAAAATTTGAGATATCCGGGGGTACCAAAAAATGTATGAGAGAAGCGCAATAGTACTTGAAAAAAATTTTAATACAATATTAGGTTTTGACCAAAAAATAAACTTAAAAACAATTTATAAAGATTTCAAAGAATTAACTGAAGAAATAGAGAATTATCAACAAATACTTGAAGAAGAAGACAAAATAATAAATGAATTTGATAAAGTAGCAAACGAAATAAGAAAAATACAACAAGAGCAAAAAAAACTATATAAATCAAATATAAAACTAGAAGAAGACAGAAATCAATTATTTGATAATTTAGATGAAGACCCAGAAATAATAGAAAGAAAACTAAAAAAAATAGAAGAAAATGTAGCAGAAAACAATAGAAGATTAGAAGAATTAAGAAATAATTATGTAACTGCATTAACAAATTTTGCTCAAAAACAAGAAGAAAGAAATATGTGTTCAAGAAATAGAAGAGCAGAAGAAAAGAAACATCTTCAAATTATAGAAAAAACAACAAACAATTTAAATGATATAGATAAAAGCATAATAAAAGATTTAAAAGATATTATAAATTCAGAATGTGAAAACGAAAAGCAAGAAATAATAGAAATAATGATAAATAATGGTAAAGACGAAAGAATACCATTTAATAAAGACGTTATCCAAAACGCTGTAGAAATGAGAACAGATATTGCAAAAAAAGAAGCTGAATGTTATATAAATGCATATGAAAAAACAAGAAGGCTTATTGCTGAAATAAATAATGATGATGTAAAACTAGACAAATATACAAAAACATTACGTGACATTAGCGTCAAAATGGCATTTTTAAAAGCTAAAAAAATGTATATTGTAAGTTTTCTAGACAATGAAAGAATGTCCGCAATAAATGGATTAAAAGCCCACAAACAATTAATGGAAGAATCATGTAATGAATTTAAAACAGACATGGAACAATTTGGAAACTTATACAGTTTAATCTTACGTGAAATTGCTGGAAGATCTAGTAAAAAAGCATATAAAGAATTATATAATAAAGAATATCTAAAAAATATAGAAGAAAAAGAAAAGAATTTTGAACAAGAAATAAATAATATAAAACTTCATGCAGGTGCAATTATTAATTCAAATTATTGGAGAATAGATGAAATTAAAAATATATATCATGTTTTTCAAAATGAAGTAAGCGAAAAGTTCGGAAAAGACTTATCAGAATTTAAGCTAGAAGAAAATGAAAATGAAGAAACGGTTGTTGATAAAAAAACGGAAATAGAAGACGATATTTTTAAAACAGAAATTCCAGATGATGATGTTGAATACATTGAAGAATACGAATATGATGATGACTATGATGAATATGATGACGAAGAAAATGATAATGAAAATGAAGAAGTAAGCGAATACGAAAATAGCAACGAAAACTTTGACTATGATGATGAGTATGATGACGAAAAAGATGAAAATGAAGAGTTTGAAGATAATGATGAATACGATGATGATGAATATGATGACACGGAAGAATATGAAGACGAATATGATGACTATGAAGAAGACGAATATGATGACTATGAAGAAGACGAATATCAAGACGAAGAATATGATGATTATGATGAAGATGATGAATCAGACAGCTACGAAGATGATAACGAAGAAATCGAGTCAAGCAAAACAAAAGAACAAACAAATAAAATTACTAAAAACGAAGAATTAGAAACTAGAAAACATGGAAAACATGAAAAAGAAGAGAAAAAAGGAAAAGGACTATTTAACAAATTCTTTAAATAGTCCAAAATGAATTATACAAAAGGAAGGTTAATAAATGTATTTAATAGTTGGACTAGGAAATCCAGAAAATGAATATGCACATACAAGGCATAATATGGGATTTGATGTAATAAATGAAATTGCTAAAAAAAATAATATAAATATCACAAAAACAAAATTTAAAGCATTATATGAAACAGGAATAATTCAAAATCAAAAAGTAATATTATTAAAACCGCAAACATACATGAATGCAAGTGGAGAATCAATAAAAGAAGTATATGATTTTTACAACATAAAGCCAGAAGAATTAATAGTAATTTATGATGATATAGATATATCAAAAGGAAAAATAAAATTAAGAAAAAAAGGTGGTGCAGGCTCTCATAATGGAATGAAATCAGTTATAAAAGAATTAGGAATAACTGATTTCACAAGAATAAGAGTCGGAATAGGACAACCAGAATTCAAAAGTGACATGATAAACTATGTTATTGGAAAAGTACCAGAAGAAGAACAAAAAATTTTACAAGAAGGTACACAAAAAGCGGCAGAAGCAGTAGAGGAAATACTAAAAAATGGTATAGATATTGCAATGAACAAATTTAATTAGAGAGGAATACAAATATGCTAGAAATATTAATAAGCAGAGAAAAAGAAGAAAGAAAAATAGCTCTATTAGAAAATGGAAAATTACTAGAATACTATGTAGATGAAGAAAATTCAATAAGGAAAGAAGGAAATATCTATATAGGAATTGTCAAAGACATAGTTAAAGGAATGCAATCAGCATTTGTAGACATAGGAACAGAAAAAAATAGTTTTATTCATCTAAAAGATATCCTAGATAAAATAGATGAAAGCAAAGAAAATATAAATCCTAAAATAGATATAAGTGATATTATAAAAACAGGTCAAAAACTATTAGTACAAGTAAAAAAAGATAGTAATCTTCAAAAAGGTGCAAGAGTTTCAACACATATAAATCTACCAAGTAAATATATAGCGTTAATGCCAAATACAGATATAGTAACGATATCACAAAAAATAACTGATTCAAAAGAAAAAGAAAGACTAGTGAAATTAGTAAAAGAAAATCTAAGCAAAGGTAATGGAGCAATAATAAGAACTTCAGCAATAGGAAAAGAACAAGAAATAATAGAGGATATAAAAAATATAGAAGCTAAATGGGAAAAAATTGAAATATCATTTAAAAATGACAAAGGAAACAAGCCAAAGTTAATTGCAAAATCAGAAAATATAGTAGAAAAGATGTTAATAGATTTACCAGAAAATTCAATCCAAAAAATAACTATAAATAATAAAAAAGATTATGAAAAAATGCTAGAATTTAAAGAAAAAAAGAGCTATTTAAAAAGTACAGAAATAGAACTAATAGAAGATCAAGATATATTAGACAAATACGACGTAGAAAAAGAAATAGCTAAGTTAGAAAATAGAAAAATATGGCTAAAATGTGGTGGATTTATAACAATTGATAAAACTGAAGCTTTAACTGCAATAGATGTAAATACAGGAAAATATACAGGAACAAAAAATGTAGAACAAACAATTTATAAAGTAAATGAAGAAGCAACAATAGAAATAGCAAAACAACTTAGATTAAGAGACATTGGTGGAATAATCATAATTGATTATATTGATATGAAAGATGAAAAAAACAAAGAAAAAATAGAAAATTTATTAAAAGAAAAATTAAAGAAAGATAGAACAAAAACACAAGTAGAAGGATTTACCAAACTAGATTTAATGGAAATGACAAGAAAACATATATGTAGCCATAAAGAATAAAGTACATATAGATTTAGCAAACAAATAAAGCATTGGGAAGGAGCAAAAAATGAACGTAGGATTTATATCGCTAGGATGCAGTAAAAACTTAATAGATACAGAAGTAGCAATAGGACTATTTAAAGACAATAATTATAAAATAGTTAACAATCCTGAAGAAGCAGATATATTAGTAATAAACACATGTGGATTTATAGAATCAGCAAAAGAAGAAGCTATAAATACTATTTTAGAAATGGCAGAATATAAAAAGAAAAGATGTAAATATTTAATAGCAATGGGATGTTTGGTACAAAGATATTATGATGATTTAATTAAAGCATTACCAGAAGTTGATTTATTTATAAAAATAGATGAATACAATCAATTATGGAACAAAATAGAAGACTTAATAAAAAGAGATATTGTTGAAAAATCCAAAATAAAAACAAGTACAAAAATATCTGAAATAAAGCCACTTCCAATGCCAACATATAATGAATTTATGGAAAGAGTTGTAACAACTGGAAAAAACTATGCATATTTAAAAATAGGCGAGGGATGTAGTAACAAATGTACATATTGTGCAATTCCATACATAAGAGGTCCATTTGTTAGTAGAAAAATGGAAGACATTTTAGACGAAGCAGAAATGCTTGCAAAAAAAGGAATAAAAGAATTAATTGTAATAGCACAAGATACAACAAAATATGGTGTAGACATATATGGAGAAAGCAAACTTGCAGAATTACTAGAAAAACTAAGCAAAATAAAAGGAATAGAATGGATTAGATTCTTATATTCTTATCCAGAAGGAATAACAGACAAATTAATAGAAACAGTTGCAAATAATGATAAAATTGCAAAATATTTTGACATTCCAATCCAACATATTTCAGACCCAATATTAAAGAAAATGAACAGAAAAACAAGCAAGGAAAACATAATAAAAATATTAGAAAAAATAAGAAATAAAATCCCAAATGTTACATTAAGAACAAGTTTAATAGTTGGATTCCCAGGCGAAACAAAAGAAAATTTTGAAGAACTTTTGGAATTTGTAAAAGATACTAAATTTGATAAATTAGGAACATTTATGTATTCAAAAGAAGAGGGAACACCAGCAGAAAAATTACCAAATCAAATACATGGAAACACTAAAAAAGCAAGATATAATAAAATAATGGAAGCACAACAAGAAATATCAAAACAAATATTAGAAGAAAAAATTGGTAAAACATATAAAATTTTAGTTGAAGACATATCTTTTGATAAAAAATATTTAATTGGTAGAACAATGCAAGATGTCCCAGAAGAAGATGGACTAGTATATATTAAAAAAGATAAGAATTTAAATGAAAACAAAGTTTTAAATAACTTTGTAAATTGCAAGATTATAGATGTAAGCAATTATGATTTAATAGGTGAAATACAGTAAATAAAAAATCAGATACAGTTTTAAACTATATCTGATTTTTAGCATGTTGTCTCATTCTTCTTTCCGCATCTTTTTTTGCTATATCTTCACGCTTATCATAAAGTTTTTTACCTTTTCCTACGCCTAATTCAATTTTAACCAAACTACCTTTAAAATACATATTTAAAGGAACTAGGCTATAACCTTTTTGTTTAGTCATAACAATTAATTTATTAATTTCTCGTCTATTTAGCAATAGCTTTCTATCACGTAAAGGATCTTTATTAAAAATATTACCATGTTCATAAGGACTAATATGTAAGCCAACTACGTATACTTCATTATTTTTTATAATAGCATAACTATCCTTTAAATTTGCTTTTCCATTTCTTATAGATTTAATTTCAGTACCAGAAAGTACAATACCTGCTTCTAATTTGTTTTCTATATTATAATTATGAAAAGCAGTAGGATTCTTTGCAATTAATTTATCATTAGACATCATGTGTACCTCAATTCTATATAATAATTTATTTATCACAATTTTAAAATCAAATCTAACAATACAAATGTGTACTTGATTTATATAACAAGAGTATAACACGAATAAAGAAAAACTGCAAATAAATCCTACTAAATATTATTCATCATCATCATTATTGTTATTACCTTTACGTCCAGTATTAGTAAATTGCATTGAATAATACCAAACAACAGCAATTATGGCAATAGCAGCAATGCCCATAATAAGCCAAGTCCAAGCATTTTGAGACATGCCCATTACAGTAGCATTGGTTCTTGTAGCAGTATAACCTGTATTAGAATTATTTCTTGTCATAGTATTTTCAGTTTTACTAGTCATATTTTTAGAAGTATTAGAAATATCTCTAGCTCCATTTTCAACAGTATCTTCTACACCACCAATGAAATTTCTTACATCATTAGTTGCAGTTCCAAAAGTTGTTTTACCATCATTAGCAAGACAAATTGAAAAAGAAAATACAGTAAATAAAGTAATAGCCAAAGAAACAAAAAATTTCTTGTTCATGTAAATTTCCTCCTTTAAAATTTTAAAAGTATAATTTGATTTTTTAAATCTATTAATATTATCTTAAAATTTGGACAAAATATACATGCAAAAAATTACTAAAAAAATTGTCAAAAGGTTGTTTTAACCTAATGGCAACTTTTGGAAATTAATTTTTTAATTTAATTAATATTGCAATAGCTAATAAAATTAATAAAATACCTACAACAATTAAAAAGATATTTAAAATATTAGTAATTCCTAATCCTGATTCTGTAGAACCAGTTGTTTTCACAGTAGCAGAAGGAGTAGTAATTGTAGAACTATTACTAGTTGAAGAACTTGAAGTTGAATTTCTACTTGAATTTGTTGTTGTATAAGAATTATCTTCTTCTTCATCATCCTCATCATCACTACTTAATGTAGAGTTTGATGAAGATGTATTTTCTGTTAAATTTAAATCTACAGCTTTTACTTGGTTAAAACTAATTAGTGCTATAGTAATAATTACTAAAAGTATAGCTAATTTTTTTACTATTTTTGTCATAAAAATCCCTCCTAAAAATTTTCATTTGTTATGTACATAAACAATAATAGCACAAAAAATATAAACCGTCCATAATTTTTAACAATTTTTTTCTTAATCTTAAAACTGACCGTTCAGAATAATAGAGAAAAAGAAAAAAATAGTATAAAATCTAAAAAAATAAAAAGGAAAGAAAAATGAAAATAGAAAAATTTAAACAAATAACATCAACTCATACATATCTAAAAGAAAATAATAGCCAATATACAGAAAACACAGTAATACTAGCAGAAGAACAAACAGGAGGAATTGGTACAAAAGGCAGAAGTTGGCACACAGGTTCAAATAAAAATATAGCAATGAGTATATTATATAAACCACAAAAGGATGTAAAAAATCTAGAAGGACTAACAATAAAAATTGCAGAAATATTAAAACAAACTATGCAAGAAAATTACAATATAAAATTAACAATAAAAGAACCAAATGACCTGATGTTAAATAAAAAGAAAATTTGTGGTATATTAACAGAAAGTAACACAATAGGAAATAAAATAAATTATGTAATAATAAGTATAGGATTTAATGTAAATGAAAAAGAATTTCCAAAAGAACTAGAAAATATAGCAACATCATTATATAAAGAAACTGGAAAGGAATTTGACAAAGAAAAAATTATAAAAATTCTTATAAAATCTTTAGAAAATATAATATAGAGGTGAAAATGAAAAGTATAAAAATTATAGCAACAGGAAAGCATTTACCAAAAACAAAAATAGATAATTATTATCTTGCAAAAAAATTAGGTACGACGCAAGATTATATATATAAAAGAACAGGAATTCAAACAAGGTATTACTCAAAAGGAAACAATATAGAAGAACTAGCAATAAAAAGTGTAGAAAATTTAATAAACAAAAATCCAAAAATAAATATAAAAAATATAGATGATTGTAGTTGCAACAACATCTACAAACATGTTAATGCCAGGAATTTCATATAAAATTCAAGCACATTTTAATATAAAAGATTGTATGTGTTTGGATATTTTAGCTGGATGTGCTGGTTTTGTAAATGCATTAGACATAGCACAAAGCTATATAACAACAAATAAAGCAAAAATGGCATTAATAGTAGGAACAGAGATATTATCAAATTTTATAGATGATAAAGACCTATCTACATCAATTTTATTATCAGATGGAGCAGGTTCAATTATAATATCAGGAACAAATGAGGAAAAATATTATAGTAGCCATATAAAAAGTCATGGACAGGAAGGTAAAATACTTACAAATAATATGAATGAAAAATTACATATGGATGGTAAAGAAGTATATAAATATGCAGTAACAGAAACTGTAAAAAATATAAATGAATTGCTAAATAAAAGCCAAACAAATATTGATGAGATTAAATATATAATACCACACCAATCAAATATAAAAATAATAAAATCAATTTCAAATAAATTAAAAATAGATATAAAAAAAATATATACAAATATAGAAAACACAGGAAACACATTTTGTGCAAGTATACCAATAGCCATTGACGAAATGTATGAAAAGAATTTACTCCAAAACGGAGACAAAGTAATAATTTTAGGATATGGCGGAGGATTGAACACAGGAAGTATTTTAATGGAGGGTTAACATATGAAAATAGCATTTTTATTTCCAGGGCAAGGAAGTCAAAAAGTAGGAATGGGAAAAGATTTATATGAAAAATATGAAGAGGTAAAAAATATATATCAAAAAGCATCTAAAATTACAGGAATAGATATTGCAACATTATGCTTTAATGGCATTAGAAAAGATTACTTGGGAGATAAATATAAAAGTATAGAAGAAACAGGAGACGATTTAAATAAAACAGAAAATACTCAAATTGCAATAGCTACAATGAGTTTGGCAATATTATCAATTTTAATCAAAAATAAAATAAAAGCAGATATATCCGTAGGTCTAAGTTTAGGGGAATATACAGCCCTTATATATAGCGAAAAATTAAAATTTGAAGATGGAATACAATTATTAAAACAAAGAGGGTATTTAATGCAACATAAATTACCAGAAGGTGAATATTCAATGCTTGCAATAATTGGTTTAGAATCTACAAAAATAGAAAATATATGTAACGAATTAAGTAGTAAAGGAATGTTCATAGTTCCAGCAAATTATAATTATTCAAATCAAACTGTAGTTTCTGGAGACAAAAAAACAATAGAATTTGCAAGTGAAATTTTTAAACAAAATGGTGCTAAAAAGGTAGTCACATTAAAAACAAGTGGCCCATTCCACACAAAGGCATTAGAAAATGCCAAAAATGAATACATAAAAGATTTAGAAAGAATTCAATTTGAAAAAGGAACAACAAAAGTTATTAAAAACATAGATGGAACATTTTATAATGAATCAGATAACATGGTAGAAATATTATCAAAGCACATTGTTAGTCCGGTTAGATTTGATAAAGCTATTAAATTAATGGAAGAAGAAAAAGTAGATACATTTGTAGAAATAGGACCTGGAAAAACATTAACAGGCTTTATAAAAAAAGAACTGAATAACATCAATACAATTAACATTTATGATGTAGAATCTTTAGAAAATGCAATCAAAATTTTAAAAGAAGGAGAAAAATAAAATGGAAGATAAAAAAGTTGCACTAATAACAGGTGGTACCAGAGGCATAGGAAAAGCAATTGCAATAAAATTTGCACAAAATGAATACAACTTAGTTTTAAATTATGTATCAGATAGAACAAATTTAGAAGAATTAAAGCAGGAATTTAAAAAATATAATATTGAAGTACTATTCATAAAAACTGATGTTTCTAAATTTGAAGAATGTGAAAATATGGCAAAATTAGCCATAGAAAAATTTAACAAAATAGATGTATTAGTAAATAATGCCGGAATAACAAAGGACAGTTTGATATTAAGAATGACACCAGACGATTTTGAAAAAGTAATAAATATCAATTTAAAAGGTACATTTAATGTTACAAAAAGCATTGTACCATATATGATGAAAAAAAGAACAGGAAAAATTGTAAATATAAGTTCAGTAGTTGGTGTATCTGGGAATGCAGGTCAATGCAATTATGCCGCTTCTAAAGCTGGAATAATTGGATTTACAAAAAGTATTGCAAAAGAATTAGCAAGTAGAAATATATTAGCAAATTGTGTTGCTCCAGGTTTTATTGATACAGATATGACATCTGTTTTGAGTGATAGTGTAAAAGAAAGTATAAATGCTCAAATACCTTTAAAAAGAATGGGGAGTAGTAAAGAAATTGCAAATTCAGTTTATTTTTTAGCTGGTGAAGAAAATACATATATAACAGGTCAAGTTTTAAATGTTGATGGTGGGATGTTGATGTAATAAAAAAAGAGGGAAGCCATAGACTTCCCTGAATAGAGATATTATCTCTCTAATTGGAACGTAATTATAAACGTTGTATACATCTTTTCTATGGTGGTACCGTCATGTAACTCTGGCACGGTGTTCAACTGCGTAACAAAACCTTGAATTTTTGGTTCGTAATCCAAAATACTAGTCAGTAAATCTTTTATTTGTTCCTTAGTATCAAACCCCTGTGTTTTTTGCACTGAGATAGTTGCCAATGTCGCTCCTGTAACATGACAAACAGCCAGCTGAGCTCTTACTGAAGTCTCTACTTTTTCCCGAGCTGTTTCGAGTGTGCATTCCTTTGTGTTTTTAATCATGTATAAATTCCTCCTAAATTTTTTATACATCAATTATAACACAAAAATAAACAAATTGCAAAGTTTTAATGATTTATAATACAAAGATAAAATATAAAAAATAAAGAAAGGAAAATAAAAAATGGAAAGAAAAGTTGTTGTAACAGGACTAGGAGCCATAACTCCTATAGGAAAAAATGTAGAAGAATTCTGGAAAGGAATAAAAGAAAACAAATGTGGAATAGCACCAATAACAGAATTTGATACAGAAAAATTTAAAGTAAAACTAGCAGGAAAAGTAAAAAACTACAATCCTGAAGAATACTTTGACAAAAGAAGTTGCAAAAGATTAGATAAATTCTCACAATTTGCAATAATAGCATCAAGAGAAGCAATAAAAGATAGTGGAATAACACCAGAAAATACAGACATGAATAGAGTCGGTGTAGTAATAAGTTCAGGAATAGGTGGACTATCTACAATAGAAAGAGAAAATGAACACTATATAGAAAAAGGACCGGACAGAGTATCTCCAATGTATATACCAATGAGCATATGTAACATGGCAGCAGGAAATGTAGCAATCGAATTAGGAACAAAAGGAGAATCCATATCTGTCGTAACAGCATGCGCAGGTGGAACACACTCAATAGGTGAAGCGTATAGAATGATAAAAAATGGCTATGAGGATGCTATTTTAGCCGGAGGAACAGAAGCATCAATAACTCCTACAGGAATAGCAGGATTTACAAACATAAAAGCATTAACACAATCAACAGATGTAAATAGAGCAAGTATTCCATTTGACAAAGAAAGAAGCGGATTTGTAATGGGTGAAGGAGCTGGAATTATAGTATTAGAAGAATTAGAACACGCAAAAGCAAGAAACGCAAAAATATATGCAGAAATAGTAGGATATGGAGCAACATCAGATGCATATCACATAACATCACCAGCACCAGACGGAGAAGGGGCAGCCAGAGCAATGAAAAGAGCTTTAGAGGAAAATAATATAAAACCAGAAGATATTACATACATAAACGCACACGGCACATCTACACACCTAAATGACGCAGGAGAAACATCAGCAATAAAATTAGCATTTGGAGAAGCAAGCAAAAAAGTAATGGTAAGTTCAACAAAAGGAAATACCGGACATCTTTTAGGTGCAGCAGGAGGAGTAGAAGCAGTAGTTTGTATAAAAGCAATAGAAGACAGCTTTATTCCACCTACAATAAACTACAAAGTACCAGATGAAGAATGTGACCTAGATATTGTCCCAAATGAAGGTAGAAATATAGAAGTAAAATATGCAATGTCAAATTCATTAGGATTTGGAGGGCACAACAGTTCAATTATCTTTAAAAAAATAAGTGTCCAATAGGGACGGTTCTTTTTGGACATTAATAAAACATAAAAGATTATAAAGGAGTCTAAATTATGAATTATGAAGAAATTAAAAAATTAATAGATGATATGGGAAATGCTAAAATAGATGAATTAGAAATAGAATTTCCAGAAGGTATGAAAATAAGCATGAAAAAAAATACTGAAAAAGAAGTTGTTGTAGCAAACAATATGCAAGAACAAATGCAATCAGTACACATGCCTACATCTACACCTACAATACAAGTAAATACAGAAAATAACAATAATATATTAAAAGAGCAACCAAATTATGAGGAAAATTACAAAATAATAAAATCACCAATGGTTGGAACATTTTATTCAAGACCAGCACCAAATAAAGATTCATTTGTAAAAGTTGGAGATACTATAAAAAAGGGGCAAGTTGTCTGTATAGTAGAGGCAATGAAATTAATGAATGAAATAGAATCAGAATTTGATGGAGAAATAGCAGAAATATGCATAAAAGATGGAGATGTAGTTGAATATGGTATGCCTCTATTTAAAATAAAATAAGTGAAGGGAAATCAAAAAATGTTAAATAAAGAAGAAATTAAAAAAATAATACCTCAAAGAGAGCCATTTTTAATGATAGATGAAGTAGAAGAATACATACCAGGTGAAAGCTGTACAGCATATAAAAATATATCAGAAGATGAATACTACTTTAAAGGACACTTCCCAGGCAATCCAATCATGCCAGGAGTATTAATGGTAGAAGCTTTAGCACAAACAGGAGCAGTAGCAATACTATCATTAGAAGAAAACAAAAATAAAAATGCACTATTTGGAGGAATAAATAATTTAAAATTTAAAAAGCAGGTAGTGCCAGGAGATAGATTAAAATTAGAGGTAAAAATTATTAAGCAAAAAGGTCCTGTAGGTATTGGAGAAGCTATTGCGACAGTTAATGGTAAAGTTGCTGTAAAAGGTGAATTAACATTTGCAATTGTAGATAATCCTTAAATAAAAATCAAAATACTTGACATAGTTATATATATTAAATAAAAGAGGAGATTTGATGTGGTGAAAACTCAATCCCGAAAAATTATAGAAAGGAAGAAAAAATGCTAAAAAAAATATTGATAGCAAATCGAGGAGAAATTGCAGTAAGAATAATAAGAGCATGTAGAGAATTAGGAATAAGAACAGTAGCAGTATATTCAGAAATAGACAAAAATTCATTACACAAAGAACTTGCAGATGAAGCTGTATGTATAGGACCAGCACCATCTAACAAGAGTTATTTAAATGTAAAAGCAATAATTGAAGCAGCATGCTTAACAGGATGTGATGGAATACATCCTGGATATGGATTTTTGTCTGAAAATAGTAGTTTCGCTAAAATGTGTGATGAAATTGGTATAAAGTTTATTGGACCAACTTATAAAATGATTGAACTAATGGGAAATAAATCAAAAGCAAAAGAAACTATGAAAAAAGCAGGAGTTCCAGTTGTACCCGGTTCAGATGGCTTAGTTGATAATGTACTAGAAGCAATAAAAGTAGCATTACGCATAGGTTATCCTGTAATTTTAAAAGCATCAAGCGGAGGTGGAGGCAAAGGAATAAGAATTGCCTATAACGAAAAAGAACTTGTAAAATTCTATGATTTAGTAAGACAAGAAGCAAAAATTTCTTTTAATGATGATTCAATATACATAGAAAAATTTATAGAAAATCCTAGACATATAGAAGTTCAAGTAATAGCAGATGAACATGGAAATGTAATACATTTAGGAGAAAGAGATTGTACTGTACAAAGAAATAATCAAAAAATGCTAGAAGAAACACCATCAGGAGTAATAACAGATAAGTTAAGACAAAAAATGGGTAAAATTACAGTAAGTGCCTTAAAAGAAATAGGATATAGTAATGTTGGAACAATCGAATATTTATTAGATAAAAACAAAGATTTTTATTTTATGGAAATGAATACTAGAGTTCAAGTTGAACATCCAATAACAGAAACAATAACAGGTGTAGATATAATAAAAGAACAATTAAGAATTGCCTCAGGAGAAAAGTTGCAATATAAGCAAGATGACATTAAATTTACAGGACACAGTTTAGAAGCTAGAATAAATGCAGAAAATCCATATAAAAACTTCATGCCATGCCCAGGAGAAATAAAAGAATTACATATACCTGGTGGCAATGGTGTAAGAATAGATACAGCAATATATCCAGGATATAAAATTCCGCCTACATATGATTCTATGATTGCAAAAATTATTGTACATGGAAAAGATAGAAATGAATCAATTGCTAAAATGAAAAGTGCCTTAGGTGAATTTGTAATTGATGGAATTAGTACTAATATAGACTTTTTGTATAAGATTCTAGAAGATGAAGATTTTATTAGCAATAATTATGATACATCTTTTATTGCACAAAAATATTCCAACTTGCAAAAAGATAATTAAGATACTATATATGAAATCTAACAAAAAACATGTAAGGAGAAAACAATGGTAATAGATAAAATAAAAAAAATAAATCCAAAAGAACCAGACAAAAAAAATGAAAAAGCATCAGATATGTTAGTAGGAAAATGGGTAAAATGCAATAACTGTAAAGAAATACTATACAAAGAAGAATTAAAAAACAATTACAGTATATGTCCAAATTGTGGGCAATATTTCAGATTATCAGCTAGAAGGAGAATAAAACAAATAATAGATGAAGGAACCTTTAATGAAATAAATGAAAATATGCAAACAAGTGATTTATTAAAATTTGAAGGATATAAAGAAAAAAGAGAAAAAAGGCTGTGTAAGTTTTGATTCGGAATGTTATAAGAAAGTTTCAAACGGATATAAGTTTGTTGGTTCCTTTGATGTGGGGGCAGAAAATATTTCTGGTATGGGAGATATATTGTGGCATGTAAATGGGACAAAGGATTACTATTTGTCTGGAGACAAGTGGTCTGATAATGCAGAAGATACAATAGAAGTCAGCGATAATCTGGGAACGCAGTTTATTCAAGAGAGAGGAAAAATAGATGAGTATAGGGATGTAAAAATATATACGCATGAATATTATGGATATGTGTATGATATGACTGAGCAATATGAAATATATGTTGATGGAAAGAACTATAAACCGACATTCGAATATAAATATTCTTTTCCTTGATTTTGATTGCCAACGGCTGGGAAGTGGCTTATACTTATGATAACCTTGACCGTGTGACAGAAGTGAAAGCATCAAAAGACGGTACAAGTTATACCATTGGGCGTTATATCTATGACAAACTGGGAAGGGTGGCCCGTTTCATCGACGGACAGGTATCCGGAAAATCCTGCACTTACGGCTATGACCTGACAGACAGGCTGTGTGAAGCGGTCTTTGATGACGGTACAGCCTACCGATACACTTATGATGCCAATGACTGCCTGGTAAAAGAAGTCCAGACGACACCGGATGGCGTAAGGACTGTCACAAGGGGCTATGATGCAGACAGCCGTGAAACATCCGTGGCCTGCGGCAGTGCCAGGGTTGAAAAGACCTTTGACAAGCTGGGCAGACTTTCATCCATCAGGAGAAACGGCGGGAAACATACGACAGCTTATACCTATGAAACAGCATCCGACGGCGGACAGACAGGACGGATTTCATCTATTGAACATTCGAATGGTGAACAGTCATCGGTCGAGGGCTATGGCTATGATGACTGGGGCAATG
>ENA-ORUA01001665-ORUA01001665.1-human-gut-metagenome-genome-assembly--contig:-NODE-1665-length-19348-cov-3.198569_pt1 | contig 19348 bp, 24 predicted proteins | sample MGYA00242076_ERZ509201 | MGnify/ENA primary metagenome ERZ509201 (study PRJEB26280, sample SAMEA2338863) | human gut metagenome | biome: human gut; feature: human-associated habitat; material: faeces...
CACTGACAACAAGCGTTCCTATAAATCGTTACTAATTCGTTACGGTACAATTTTTCAAGGTTTACAAGAGCTTATAAATCAAAGATATAGACCGCTACGGTGAAAACCCCAGGCGGATCACTGAAAGGGAATGCAAGTATTTCATAATTAAATACTTGCATTTTTTATTTTATAATCCTGCACCACTTTTGCACCACAGTTTCTATTACAAATACAGTTTAAGCATCTCTTCTATCATCCACTTACATTCTTCACGCACCCATTTAGGAGAGAGGATTTCTACTTCTGCACCGTGTGAAAGCACTTCTTGAAAGAAATCGTATGTAGGATATAGCCGATAAGTAAATATAGAATAGTCTTTGTGCTTTTCTGTCTCTTCTTGCGAATGGTGCAAAGGGAGCATCCGCAAATATTTCCGTTTATGGTTCTTATCTGTCACTTTGACGCGTATGGTTTCCACATCCAATTCTTCAGGCATCACCATGATGCCATAGCTATCATGGAAATAAGCCTCTGCATCGAAGGTATCGGGAAAGGCAAAATCCTCTTCTGTTTGTTCCAGCCGTTGAATACGGTCAAGTGCATAAATTGCTATCTTGTTTCTTGCCGAATTGCGAGCTACCATATACCAACGCTGCTTGAATACTTTTACGCAATAAGGCTCTATTGGAAACGTATAGGGTTGTTCATGATGAAAGCCTTGATAGGTCAGGCGAATGATTTTATTCTCCTGCATGGCATTGATGATGCGCATCAGCAACTCATTACCTGATGGTATCTGTTCAAACAAGATGCGTTGCCGCAACTTACGGCTCTCTTGGATGCTATTATTTACAGCAAACGAACTGAGTAGCCAGCTTTTCACGGCATCCTTCTGTAAACTTTCTGCATCGCAAAGCCTATATTTATAACCATCGGAAGCATCACACATGATGTTTACGTCGAATGTTTCCTCTATCGCATGTTTGTAGTCGTCAAAAGTACGTTTGGGGATAGTAGTGCCTTCATCATTCAACACACCACCCTCCCATGCTTTTACCAAATCCTTATAAGAGATACCTCCGGTGGTATATAGCTTGTTTACGATCCAGATGTATTTTTTGAACATGTCCTTAGCCATAATCCTGTTTCTTCTTTTAAAATGAGTGCCGTGCAAAGTTAGTATTCTAGTCGGATAGTCAGCATAAAATTCTTGATTTTCTGCACATCTTGCCAGGCTACATGATATTTCTCTTTCAAAGCATTGAGTTCCTTAAAGGTTTCCTTATCTATTGGCTGTGCTGTCCTTATTCTGTTTTTCCACCTGCATTGTTCTTCTCTTTCTTCTACTATAGTCGAACCATAATCCAGTCCCCAATGCCACGATAAGCGGTTCTCACCAAAGAGGTAATCCCACAGTTCTATATCCTCGCTGTTGTAAGATTCGTTCTCTTCGGGAGAATAGTTGGCAACTTCCAAATAGTAGTGTATCCGTTTGGCGGAACGCATTCCTTTAGCTTTCTTTTCCAGTTCACGCTGTTTCAGACGCTTCAGACGTGCTTCGCAATGCTGTATTTCGTCCGATAACTTTTGTTCCACTGCTTGCAGTGCTTGCCGGTTCTCTTCCGTCATTTCATATTGTGCATCCAAGTATTGTTGACGCTCGGTGCGGTAGTGGCGGGATAAGTACTCTTTATCGGGATCTATAAGGCGTTTGTCCCACATCAGCGAGAGCAACATACGGTTTACATCGTGTACGGTGGTCTCTGTGCCATCTATCTGTACTTCGTCGGGATAACCATTATATATTTTCATACAACATTTCTACATTAAGTTTGAACTGCTTTATCTTCAGAATATCCTGTATGGAGAACTCGCAGAAGTCATACAGGTTGTGGAAAGGACGGACAAAACAGATGTCGTTCAACTTCTCCCTAACCGATTCTTCCCTGAAACATATCCAACTGACGGTATCTACTTCTCCATTTTGGGTAAATCCATATAGGACTTCAAGAATTTTCCGTTCCACGTCCGTATTCTCAGAATGGAACATGGCATCATTGGGAAGTATTCCAAAAGTTTTGAGGCTTTGATTATTGCATCGGGAACCTAAAATTTCCCAAAGTGTCTCGTCTCTTTCAGTATCCAAGCCTGAGACGCTTTCGGTTTCAGCATTGTATTCATTGTAGGGTATGAGCAAATCTGCCTTTACTTCCAGGCTGTTGTATCCATCTGGTTTCTGTTGGCGTACAGCCATTTCGTCTTGAAAGAGTTGATGTGCCAAGTGCATCACTTCGGTAGTTTGCCTCTTGAAAAGCTCGTTCATATCCTTCATCTGCCGCACATTCTCTTCTGTATAGGCAAAGTTGTCGTCCAACTTCCGTTTACGGACTCCTAAATAGTCCTTTATCAACTCGTTTCGTGCATCTTCACTGAGATAGACATCGTAGCGGATACGTATCAGTGTATCTTCCAATTCCTCTACAGTCATTTGATGCAACATATCATAGTCGATGATGTAACCGTCTTTATACTTCATGGCTTTTCTCTTTTTCAGTAATTAAAAATCCCCACGTCCCTCCCTCATTCTTCCTTGTTTTATAGCCGGCATGTGGTAGTGCAATATGATCCACCCATTCGGAATATGCAGTATGCGCTTGTGCGATGTGCTGAATATGCACCTTGCTACAAAGCGTCTCTGTTCAAACCATACTATGAATGAGTTCTCTTCCACTCTTTCGAGTGTCAGAATATGCCCCACTATATAAAAGAAAGAACTACTCCTTTTTAATCCTATACCAAATCCGTAGTCCAGTCCAGTTCAGACTTTGGATTCTCATATCCAGTTCACGCAACTGACTGGCATAGTTGTCTGTTTCTTTCCGGAGGGCAGAGACATCTACCAAGCGGATATACTTTACTTCGTTCCGTCCGTAGCGGGTGTCGTTCTCCACAACGTGTTTCAACACGTCACGCATCAGTGATACCCGTTGGGTCAGCACGTCTTTCCGTGCCATCAGGCGAGTCAGGTTTTCACCCTCGTGCATGGTGCGTATGTTGGTTTCATTGATTCGGTAAATCAACTCTTCCAGTTCGGCGAGAGTATTGTCCAGTTCCGGATACAGCTCTTTTACGTCTTCGGCCGGCTCGTCACCTTCCTGTATCTTTGCGCTGTCTTTCAACCGGACCTTCAGTTGGATTACTCTCTTTTGTAAATCAGCCCGCAAGCTGAGTGCTTCTGCAAGTTTCATATCTTTTCTCCTTTTATGTTTACGAGGACAAAATTACGAGGGAGGTCTGCGAAAACACTGCGCACCTATCCTATTTTATCCGTTTTTTCTATATTCTTCAAGTAACAATCTTTATAATAAGCCACTTCCCATAAGATTCCGGCAAGTACCTCTTTCTCTGTCAACTCCAAGGTTCTGTCACAATAAACAGGCATGTCCATCAACTCCGGCCACGACTCACAGGCAGCTACAGGAACAAGTATCACTCCGCTTCGAGTGCGCACATGGCAATTTATATCTATCATAGGTGAGGCGTTTTCCCATCGCTCTGCCACTTGTATGACCTTATCTGTTTCTTTGGGAATTACAGTTCTTAATCTATTGTAAGCCTCCAGCATGAGTGGAAGCATTTCCACTTTACATAAACGCTTCAACTCCATTTGCAGCTCAGCATATTCGTAACGCTCTATTAGTTCTTTCACTGTACCCAATGGGAGTAAATTCTGAAGACGTTGCTTTTTCTTCTTCATCACGCAATTGGCTTAATCGTTCCACATTTCCGGCAGATACTCAGCAAACAGATGCAACCCCTCAATGACTTTTTTCTTATGGAATCGTCTCCGTAAAAGTCCGGTTCTTCCCTCTTGTGTTCTAGTAGATAGTTGAAGGCATACATCATCTTCGTCACTGCTTGTTCCCATTCTTCATACCAATCATACGGATAAACCCGATAAAAATATTCAGGGGAAAACTGACCGCCTTTTATCCATCCCAAGGCCGGATATAGGATTTTGGCAATCGTCTTATCCAGATTTTGCAACTGCTCCAAGGTGTAAGGGCGAGGACCTGTTGACTTTTCAGCCTCCCGATAAGCTTTCTCATCCAAAGGAAGATGGTGCATGGTCAAGAGGAAATCAGCAAATGTATGCACACCGTCTATCATGCTACGAGACATCGGTACTCCGTCCTCTTCGTCTTTGTCAAAATCAGTATAGATATATTCGAAGGCATATAGCGCATTCTCCAAACTTTCCCTGTCCCATTTCCGTTCTTTGACGAATCGTATTCCTATAACATAAGCCATTTTTGTGTGGGCATCCAATACATTCGGCTAGATAACCCAATTCAAGTATTCACCCAATACGGAAGCACAGACATGCGACGCATACTCATAAAAGCGTCTTGGACTGAGCTGTTCCTTTATCTCCATCCATGAAAGAAAACGTTCCATAATGCTATAAATCCAAAGGGTTAGCAATATTGATACCACCGTTCTGCTCTATCACTCGAAGCAGATGCTTTGCGGATTTCTCATGTAAACAAGTATCTCCAAAGTTGACTTCTTTCAATGCAGATTGGTTGCTCAACGCAATGCGAGACAGGGAACTGCAAAGCCAGCAATTCAACCGTTCCAAGCGGTTGCACGAAGTCAGGTTCAAAGAAACAAGTTTAGTGAAATAATGGCAATCCAACACTTCAAGTTCTGTATTCTGAGACAAGTCAAGCGTGGCAAACCTGCCATCATAGCAAATCAGTTCCTTTAAATGAGGATTGTGGCTGACATTCAGTTTCTCCAAATAAGAATATTCCAAATACTGCAAAGAAGGACAACTACTGCAATCGAAATCCAATGTATCTACTTCGTGCATGGCATCTTGAAATCCCAACAAGGTATCATCCTCTTCCGTTGAAATGCGAATTATGTAAGGCAATATCGGTTTGGGATATTCGTGGGTGACATACACCCACTCGGAAGAACCAACTACCGTATTCGTCTTTCCGTCTCCCCATTCCACAGAGGCTTTGCACCCTTCCCGTATCAACAAACTGCAACCACACCAATTGCCCTGTGTCCAGTCTTTTGTACGGATGTAAATAGAAATACTGCTGCTCATAGTTACTCTTTTTTAGTTTGATGAGTGCAAAGGTATGGGGGAGGTCTGCGGAAATACTGCAGAGGCATAAACTATGTCAAATCCCATGTCCACATTTTGACATGTATCCCCGAAACGAGTTCTTTAAATGTTTCATATTCTTCTATGTGTCGCTGCTCCAGATGTATGCCATTGTCTTGCAGTTTCTCTATCAAAAGAGCATAGTCAAACATACCATCCTCTATTCGACTGTCCTGTTCTACCGGATAAGGAAGAATCGGACAAATCATATCCGTCCAAATCTTATTGGGGTTAAACCTCTTTGTAAAAGCGATATAAGAACGGATGTTGTCGCCAAACTCTTCAATGGTCATATAGTCACCCATGTATGGATCTTCATACAATGTATACAACTCATCAATAATCTTGGAAGTTAAATTCAATCCTATATCTTTGTATTGCTTGTTCAATTCAGAACAAATTCCGGCCAAGTCCATATTTAAACCTATCAAACGAACTTGACTTGTGATTTCTGAATTTGAAATAATGATTCCGTTGATATCCATATTCCATTAAATTGCCAACCGATAGCATTTTTTTTTGCATAATACTATCGGTAGGCGAATTTAATTAGTCCAATTTCTTAAACTCAAAATCATTAGCCGAGCAGGACGCCTTCTTATAATCGAAGTTATAGAGCCGCATATAGGCTTCCTGCACTTCCTTCGCTCCGTTGTAGAAAGGAGTGACGGTGTGCTGCCGGGTTGTTACTGTTACCACCATTTCAGGGGTAAGCACTGCTCCGTTTATGCGCTTGATGCGCTTGGGGATGAGTTGGAATACTTTAGACATAATAATCTCAATTTGATTTTTTATTTCCCCAAAAAAGCGCAACAAGTCCAGCAATAGCCACACCAACATTCACGAGATTCATCGTAGTTTTTTTTTCTTTTTTCTTTGTTTCAATACCCATAGTAGCTAATTTTTAAAGATTAAACATTCTACATTTCTTGATATTCAACATATTGCCCAGATTTCTTCCACTGATCAATATGCTGTTTATATTGTTCTAATTGTTTTACTTTCATCTGTAAGTCTTCAACCTCCTTATTTCGTTCTGCTATCTTCTTGCATAATTCAATGTAGGATGGAGCAAAGTTTTTATAATACAATTCTTCAGAACTAAATAAATTGAAGATTTCAGCCATGCAATTATTGATAGCATTTCCCAATTCCTGTTTCAGTTCTTCTAATTTCTTTTTATCCTTATGTTGTTTAATCCAGCCATATACTTCAAACGCAACTGCAACACCAGTACCTATCCTTCCTGCCCATTTCGTAATATTTTTGCCTAAGTTGATTGCCCCATAAGGCTTGAACTTATAACTTTTGGCTATAACGTCACGAATGGCTTTGACTTGTTCTCCTGTTACTTTCAAATTCTTCAATCCGTTTGTGCCAAACTTGACAGCTTCGTTGAGCATCTCATTTTGCATAGAATAATTATTCTCCAATTTTACAGTTGCTATATTAACAGCCTGTGCATTTGTCTCACAGCACTGGGCGATAAGAGAATTTATTTTATCTTGAAAGACATAAAATGTAATATTCCCATCTTGCACTCCCAAATAATTTGATATTACTTCTCCTATAGTTTCTAAAGAAGCACCTTTGATTTCTCGAAGGACATCATTTTTGACTTCATTTATAGCATTTTTAAGTTCGTCCTTTGACGAACCAAGTTCTTTCTTTAACAACTTTTGGTCCTCCTCAAGATCTATTGCCGAATCTTTTATCTTGGCAAGTGCTTTGTTTACAGGCTTAGTTGTTCCTTCAATGGCTTTTGCCAAGCCATCAACAACATCTTCAACAGATGTTTCAAATGTTGAGGATGAAAGCGATTCTGCATCAGTCTTGTCAATAACAGTATTGATGCAATTTCTTAAATTCTTTATATGTGAGCGCTCGTAATAGCTATCCATTTTGGAGAACCAATGTGCCAGCCCTTTACCTTTAGGATCGGCAGCAATGCAAACAATATGCAGACACTTCTCTTCATCGGGGGTCAAGTTGATGGTACTGCGAAGACGCAAAATGAGATTCGCTTTCTTTATTTCACTACCTCTGCTAAAATCATCAATATCCAAAAGATCATAGCCAGCCTCGTCCATCTTGTTGATTACGAAGATAGTATTATCCAATTTATGATAATCGCGCATGATGCGACGGATTATCTCCACATGACTCTCCTTTAAAGGAACAACTGCATCGCATACATATATAATAATATGTGCCTCAGAAATGTATCTCTCAGTAATTTGTGAGAACTTAATGTCTTTCCCATCTATCTCCTTCTCTTTTGTTCCAAAAAGTCCCGGAGTATCAACTATCTTAAATCCTTTCTTTAAATCTTTAGGACGGTAGATTGTTAGTTCATCCGAGGATTCATCATTATCAATTTTCATATTATCCTCCAAACAACCTAACAGCCCGGCAATCGCACTCGTTTTGCCATCAGAGAAACTTCCCAATAATACAACACTAATCTCACCATCATTGACGGTATTAATAATACTATTCACTTTGTCAATGTAAGGTTGTAGCTCTGGAATGCTGTTAAGCCCTGATTCCAGTAGACGTTTTAAAGATGTTAGTCTGTCTAGCTTTCTACTTATAATATTAAATTCTTCCATATCTGTTATTCTTTAATTGTTTTACAAAAACCTCTATTTCATCGTTAAAGCTGTCTATAGAGTCGTTCAATTCTTCTATATTGTTCAATTCCTGCCTTACTGCGGATTTGAGCTTTTTCTTTTGGGCTTCAATATCCCTCAATACAGGATTTAATGCTTTTTCAATATCTCTTTTCGCTTTTTCTTTTGCTTTACCAATAGCATCGGAAACACTTTTCTTAGCATCTGCTTTTCCGCCATCACCACTGACTGCATGTGCTATTCCTCCTATTACTCCTCCAGCAACGGCACCAAACAGAGTGCCTACTCCAGGAATTACACTTCCAAGCGCTGCTCCTGCAGCAGCTGTACTTGCAGTTTTGGCTGTCCATCCTAATACATCATCAAAGTCAATATCCAATTCAGATAGTGCTCCACTGAAATCTATTTCTGAATCAAGATTAATATTTACACAGAAGCTGATGGAAGCCAAACGAATGCCATCAAGTTCTTTAATTTTTCGATTTGCATTATTGCTTACACGTGAAAGTTCATCACGAATAAGGTTTCTGATACAAGCCTCAAGCTCATACAATAAATAGCTTTGTCTATTTTCGACTTGATTCTTAATATTACTATCACCTTTATCTATCAGCTCAAAAACATCATTTTTAAGTCTGCCATATATACTATCTATTGCATTCCTTGATTTATTCTGTATATTTCTACAAGCCGAATCAAGATAATTGTTGCATACCTCTCGCTCTATGACTTTTAGGTTGTCCTCCAATCTCTTCAAACCATGTTTTTGTTCCTCCATAGCAAGAGAGATTTCACTTGAAATCTTGTTAGCCAGCGATATCATTTTCTGTTTGTTGGCCTCAACAATCTCAGTTCTAAAGTTAGAAGCCTTCTGTTCTACAAGATTGATTAAAGTTTGAAACTGACTAAAACTCATAATCCTATCCGAACTCTCGAAATATTTAATCAGCTTTTGTTGGGTTTTGATTAGGTCTTCACGTTGTTTGGAAAATATTGCCTTAGCAGACATTGCTAAAAGAGCCTGCAAAGTAACATGTCCGGCATATACATCACCCAGTATTTTCTTAAATTCTATTTGAATAAGGCTCTCGGTCTTTCTTATACCATCAGTCAGAAGGGTTTCACGCTCTTCCTCTTCATCGTAGTTACTAGCCCCACCACGCACATTGTAAATAGAATATACTTTGACCCAGTCCCCAAGATATTTCTTTATTTTCTTGGCTGTAGCTTCATCGGGCTTTTTATTATGACCTTGTACATAGAATATGCAATGAGCCTTATGAAGCGCAGTCTGAATAACCTCTTTGAACTCATCCTCGTTTCCTTCTATACCAGGTACATCTATCAGAGTAAAATTACGCTCCCCTATGGACATCTTATATTCCTCGTAGGTTTTGGTGAAATCATACCTTCCGTCTCCCACAATAAGTCCATCCTCTTCCTGTCTATTCTTGTCAAACAAGATACGGAAAGTCTCAATAATAGTACTTTTACCTGCATTCGTTTCTCCAAAAAATGCAATTACAAGGTTATCCCAAATCGTTTCACTTAAAGCTTTTGAAAGTTCTTTGTTAGCTAAATCTGTCTGGGCATTAAGAGTTTTCCCAATAGTACGTTTAATGGTGTTGAAAGAGGAATTAACCCCTTTCAGTTCCGAAACATCTTGTTTGGCATCACGTAGGATATCTAATAATTCATTATAGGCATTCTCAATATCTTTTTGGGTGTTAGATGAAGTTTTTTGGGGGGTATCACTAGAACATTGTTGCTTTTTCATCTTTTCTTGAATTGCATGCAAAAGGCTACCTACGCTATATGCATTCTTAGAAAGTTCTTTCTTTAGCATGATAACACCAAACTTTTCTTGAATTACTGCAAGAAGCCTATTCCAGTCAATATGAAGATTACTCCCCAAACGAAAATGATAAATACTCATTCCCGGCTCAATGAAGGAGTGTTCAGTGATATTTAATAAAATACCGGCATGATCTCCTGCCTCTCCTTCTTTCAAAAGTTTCCCAAACATTTCAACACCTTGGACTGTTCCTTTTTCATAACCAATGCAAACGTCGTCATCCATACACACAACTCCGGTTGCTATACGTCCTGTAACAACAACTCTGCCATCCTCTATAGAAAACACGTCATCTATTGGCATATAAAAAGGAAGTTCCCTTTCGGAATATTCACCAGCAGGCCGACTTTTAAAACAATCTGCTATCGTCAACCAAAGTTCTAATTCAGTCATATCATTAGTCATATTATTCCCCTTCACCTATTATCTTCCAAATCATATGATATACGTTCATTGCTACGAACTTATATCCGCAATTATCACACTTAAAAGTTGTCATTTCTCTAAACATAAAATCCTCCTTTTATTATAATGTTCTCTGAATAAACCTCTGCATCACCCCGTGCCAATAATCCGGCGAGAAAGCCGCCGAAGGATGCGTAATGGACAACACCTGCACCACATGCCCGCCCGCAGTCTCATATCCCCACGTCTCGATGCAATCCCCATTCGACATTTCAACATCGGGCAATTGGTAGCCGCGTTGAGGCATGTTGCGATACAGCCGCTTGCCCCATGCTATAACGCAATCGGGCCGATAGGCTTCGAGCACCTCGAAGAAAGCAGCTTCGGAGGCGGCAAACTCTTCTGTCGTAGGAGCTACACGGGCACCCGAAATAGGGAATTGTACGTAATTGTAGAACAGGATGCTATGCCAAAGTGTCCGCTTGCCGTCGAAGGAAAGGCGTTTGCCCGAAAGGGCGTTGGCAAACTTGGTATAGGTGTTCTTATATCCCTCATGCTCACTCTCTGCATCATAGAGGTCGGCTATGATTTCATGGGTGATCTGCGGCACGGCTTCTTCCGGTGAAGCACAATAATGGCTTTCGCCCAGCACCATCACTCGTTTGCCATGCAGGCCGGTGGTATAGTTATCGCCCACCCAGGGCAGGAACTTTACGTGTTTCATAATATTCTTTTAGCTACAAAGAAAGCAAAGCCAAAATACATGTTTCCTTTTATTTTAAGTTCATAACGGTTCACAACAACAGCCACATTAACACCTTCGACAAACACAAGTATCAAGCAAGGGGGAAAAGAAAAAAAGAAGGAGCACGTCCATACTCTTCTCTTATTTATCTGGTTAGGTTCTGGAAAAACCTCGGAGTCTAAATAAGTAAAAGCCAGTCCATGCCCCTCGTCGGGGTACAGAACATGCTTTGACTAAAATCATCATAGACTCCTTTGTTCAATTTTCCAGATTCAACCAGGTCTAATAATCCGTCAGCAAGTTATGCAATATGTCCTCAGTCTGTTATTTCTGTTTCGTAATCGCTTCTTTTAAGTTTAACTTTCGCAAAGTAAGCAATTTATTACAGAATGACAAACAGATAGACTGAATTTATATCAGGGACCGACTTGTTATTCTCTTATTTTATCTCTTGCTCAATGCCACCAATACAACCACTTCATCGTCTTCATGGTCATCTATTGGAGTTGTGCCATACAATATATGATCATAACCGTAATGAGATTGCAGTGTGTTTTTAAATGTATGCAATTCTTCTTCATCAATAGGATAACGAGTTGGATAATAGATACAAACAATGGCATCGTCATACTTACCCAAATCAAGGGATTGATATTTCGTGATAGACTCTGCGATATACTCCAACCGCTTTTCCCCATTGCCTGCCGTTACCGATTGATAATCGTAGTATGTTCCATATTGTACCTGAAACAAGTATTCCACGTCTTTCCTATTCAGGCTACTGCCTTCCGAAGTTAGCCGGTCTATCAAGCGTGTCCTGATTCCCATGCTTTCAAGAAATTTCTGCCGTTGCTTTTGCCTGTGTCGCTGCTTGCGCTTCGCACGATTCATCCGCAGTTCATCCCCATACCGTGTTATATACTTTTTCTGTATCCATTGCACCGCTTTTAGTTCTGAAAGAGGCCAAAGCTTTCTTCGTATCTGGTGCTTCAATATGCTATCCTCCAGTTTTTCTAAAGCTTTTTCATATTCATTGAGAGCCTTCTCTTGGCTTTCGCTAGCAGGAAACCTCCTTTTTTTAGGCGAAAAGCTATAAAAAGTAATACTCCAAAGGCACTTGGCTGCCAATCCTTCCATAGATAAGGATACATCATCCGCCACAACAATTTCCTTGCTCAGTTCCTTTTCCCAACAATAATCATCCAAATGGCGAACGGCTATCCATTGCTCTTCATATTCTTCTCCACTCCATTCTATGCGGACTTCTCCTTTATAATTTTCGTTAGGCACCATGTTCCGAAGTATGTCGAATGCTTCACGATAGCAATGCACATTGTCCAATGGCACCGCTTCTGCTTCTTTTAAATAAGGAATCAGCTGGTCGAACTCTACTTCTTGGAATAATTCTTTCAATGTCATAAGTAATCTCCTAATTTATTTCTTTATTCCACTCCAATCCAAAAACAGACACTTCATCTGCCTGCCATCGGGATTAGAACTCCGTTCTTCCACCATCAAAGTTTCATCCCAAAGCCAGCAACCCAACATCTCTTCAAAAATCGTAGGTAAATTCCTTGTCCACTCCACTTGGATGCCATTGTCGGCATACACGCCTGCAATGTAGGAATAACCTGCATATTGCGAAGTGATGTCATTGCCCGTAGATTGGTCCACGACCTTTAAGGATACAAATTTCCCGCAGTCGAAAACCATCTTCAGCAGATATTCAATCCCCGATTCGTCCATCCACTTACCTGTCCATGTGCTGTCGGGGAAACCGCCTTCTGCAAAACTGCCTTTTAACGAGAGTTTTCTCAATCCGTCCCCTTTCTTACGCAAGGTTCCGGCGGCTGTTGCTATAAAATCTCCGGAGAACTTTCCATCTTTGAAAGTTGCTTTACTAGTATAGTTTAAGTCAGTGCTTGCCTTAGTGAATGTCCAATCTCCATCCCTTACCCCTGTTTTGTAATTCCCTTCCAAGACATTGGTTGTGCCACTTTGCAAGAAAGCATTGCCATTGTTGCGGATACTCACAGGTAAGAAGCTACTTCCGCTACCTCCTCCTTTTAACCAGCTTTTCCACAATCCATCCTTTTCCCCATCTTTGTAAGTGCCGGTGATGCTGATTTGGTGGTAATTCCCTGTGGAGTTATACGTAAACCGCCCATCTCTGATGCGTTCATCTTCCACCTCCTTGTAGCTGTAAGTAGCTGTTCCGTCGGTATTTTCCACAGCTAATTTATAACTTCCATTGTAGGTCTTGTTTTGTGCAGACAAACTTGTAGTGAAACAGCACAATAATACTGCATAAAAAAATCGTTTCATAAGCCTATATTTTTAAATGATTAAATTAACAGCAGCAAAAGTAGAAGGATGGTGCGCGAAAATACTGCGCAGGTATAGATTTATTCAACAACAAGAATCAAATATGGGGGTGTCCATTTCGGACACTCCCCTTGATTATAAGCCTTAGCTTAATTTATATATACCGATTTTTATCACAGAGAGGGTTGCCGTTTTGGAAACCCTCGTTCAGAAGTTGCTTCAAAAGGCTTATTCTGAATGCTTTGTTCCAAGTTCCTTCCTAAACTTACTATAATTCTTATCCTCTCCAAAATAGGAATCAAGCGTTCTTAGAATCCTACATTCATCACGCATCTGCCGATTCTCTTGAATATAGTGAGTACAAATAACAATAGAAATAGTCATTCCTGCAAATAGGGCAAGAAAATATGGATTTTTCCAAATCGGAAGCAAGCACCACTCTTTCATTCTTTTCCAAATCGGTCGTTTGGCTTTGAGGGTCCTTTCAAGTGTAGAAATGGGCTTCAGAAGCTGGCGAACATCTGCCACCATATCCAACTGGCTTTTCGTGACGGCTTTTAATTCGGTTACGGTGGCATGGTTGGCAATATCTTTTTCAATGGCGGTCAGATATTGATGCAAACCGCTTACCTTGCGATTCAATTCGTCAATATTGGCTTTATCGTAAATATTACTCCAATCCACCTCTGATTGAATAGCCCTACAAAGGTTTCCCATTGCACTATAGACAGAAACACGGATATGTTCTTTGATTTCTGCGCTGGAATAATCAATTTTGTTATGTCCGGTCTTTTGGGAATCTACCTGCGCATCAGCTTTCAGACTTTTGATATCACGTTCTTTACGGTGTGCCTCCAATTCACTTAGTTTTTTTTCTATTGCCGCATAATTGCTTTCAATGCGGTTTAGTTTGCTTGCCAATGTATTAATACTTTGAACTATCTTTTCGGTTTCCTTGCTCATTATCTTCTTCTTTTATAAGTATAACTATTCTTTTGGTCTTTCTCCCTATCATTGTCACGCCAGCCATGATTATCACTACCGCCACCTCCGCCAGCCGAAATCGGGACCTGTTGAGAACCAGCAGCAATTCAATACCGGCTTCCGTAAGATTATCAATCACATGGTTATTGCCTGAACAGACTGGTTGCTCTTGTTCCGTAGGAACAACTTGACTTGTTATTTGAAGTGTCCGTTGTTGATTGGTTATAGATGGCATTGAGACATTATTAACTGTTGGAGGTAATAAGGCTTCATTGTCATGTACTAAAATAGTATGTAGGTTTTGATTATTAGCTTGCATCTCCTTACCAAAATAATTTTCAATGTTCCGAAAGCTAAGACTTTTATCAAGGTCAGAACCACGGAATGTATGTTTGCCATCTGTAAAACTTATTCCATTGGCTACGTACGTCTTCTGATGATAGCGGAAACGGGCTTCTATACCGTCATCATGCAATGCTTCCTTAAATTCATCCCAATTACCACTCTCTTTGAGTGCATCCATAACCTTGTGCATCATTTCGTAGCGCAATTTATCATCTCCCTTCAATCGGTCTTCATTCACTTGTTCCTTTCCGGCAGCTACATATAATCCATACTTTTCCGTGATAGTACGGCAAACTTTAGTGCTTTTCTTCCAATCATTACCCGAATTGATGGTCTTCTTACGATAACTGACACGATTGTACACAAGGTGCATGTGGTCGTACTCCCGGTCTTGATGACGCACCAAAATAAATTGGGTATCGGCAATGCCCATCTGTCTCATGTATTCTTCCGCAATTTCTGCCATCAGTTCATCAGTCAGTCTGCTTTTGTCCTGAAGGGCAAAGTTCAGTGAAAGGTGTCCGCCCGGTTTCTTTACCGATGGCTTGGCTTCGGCTTGAAACTCAAAACTGCGGATAATGCTATGGTTATCATCCAATAGCACACCGTCACTGGCGATGATATGTGCCTTCTTCGGCTCAGGATTGTTTACGTAATTGACACGTGCCCCGAACTCCGCTGTGTTTTCCTTAATCTTTGCTGTCATAATTGAAATGTTTAAGTTCGTCAGTCTGTTCCTCTCCGGTCTCATACTCGTGAGGATTGCGGATTCTGTTTATGAGGGAGCGCAAACAATCCGTTACCTCTTTGATTCCCTCTATTACGTTTCCGGTGATACCGTATCTGTTGGCAATGGCTGTAAGCCGGTTGAGATTGTTGATGGCCCCGATATAGTCCCGATGGATATGCAGTTCGTCTTCCGAGATTCGGGCATATACTTTGGAGTATTGCCCCACCTCACGGAGGTAATCACCGATTTTCAGCTCTGCCATACGAGCCTTTTCTTCAATGTTCATCTGCTCCATGGCGGTTGCCCGAAAGCGTATCATGTTTGTTCGTTGAGAATCTTCCGGTAATTTAGGCCGTCCTCCCTTGTTGATATTTTGTGTCATGATTCTGTTGCTTTATGATTGAGTGATAAAATAGAAGGAGAAAAAACAATTGGCAAGTCCAGGCGATTAGCCGCATGAATGAACATCGGCTCGGTCGGTGTTCATCGGTTTTTGTGCCACAAAAACATAAACTTGCTACCTGCAAAACTTCATTCCTCCGTCATTCCGTTTTTCATGCCTTCTTGTCTTGCAAGCAAGGGGCTATTGCCCTCTTGTTCCGAAGCTGACCAATTCCAACCCGAAAGTATCTATCAGCGTTTGGAGTACAGGATTTTTACGTATCATCGACTGGAGAACCGCTTCACCGGTCTGTACTTTGATAAGGTAGTCCGCAATGTCGTAACCGCCTATGCGTTCTTCCTCAGTGGCATTCCGTTCCAGATAATCAGAAACTTCCACATGGATATTTTTCTTGCGCATCCGGGCGCATTTTTCTTTCCATTCCTCCGTAGCCTCAAGGTCAGGGAACAATACTACATTCCTGCCTTGTAACACATTAAAGTGTTCCTCATTGAAGCATCCGTTTTTACCACCGGTAGCCAGCCAAATGTATTCAGGTATATAAAATGAAGCGATAAGTGCGGTCTTCTCGCTCTCCACAATAGCAACCGGCTTTCTTCGGTCTGACAGCAGATGTTCTCCAAAGAAGCACTGACCAAGTGTGAAATCGGGTAGATTCAGTTCAGTGTGTACCCATGACACACGGGCGTATGGTTCCTTTATCCGCTTGCCGGTCTCTGCGTCATACTGCATGATTTTCCCGGCATGGACTCCGCCCGATATATCCACACCGTGGAGTTCCCCCATTTCCTTGCGCTACCCACATTGTAGGTCTTCATCAGCCGCATCGCTGATTGCTCTCCGAAATGAGTGGATAAGTATAGGAACAAGTTGTTCTGGTTATAATTCTGAAAAGTACGCTGCATGATTGCGTTGTTAATGAAAGAAGGAACTTTTTGCCTCTCCATAGGTTGCTTGATATTCTTGACAGTAAGGGAAAGGTTGGAAGTGTCCGTAATCTTTTCCCTTAATTCGGGATGTTCCTCAAAGTACATAGCCGGGGTATAATGATACCCACATTTGTTTGCACGGTTGCATTTGCCTACATGGTCTGCAAATTGAATTATTCCTTCCGTATCTATGTATCGGGTAAACTCCCCAGGCTTCCCACATGAGGGACAGATATACCGATTTCTTTTTTCCCGATTATAGCCTTCTAATATGAATCTGAAGTTTTCCATGTGATTGAATATTAGTTTTTACTGTTGATAAAATGATAATTTGACAAAATGGAGATTCAAATTAGCAATTTATCATTTTGTCATCTCTCTTTTTATAATTCCCATGTTTGTGATTAAGATAGCCATTCTTGCTCAATACTTTCAGGAACCGGTCGTAAGTACTGGCTGACAAATCCAACTGCCTGGCAATCTTCAAGCCTTCCGCACGTGTAAACTGCTCGGGAAGTAAATCTAACAGCTCCTGCTGTTTGGGAGCAAGTTCGCTCTGTATCAAGGAAAGCACTTGCAAAGCGGTATCTTTGAAATATTCCACGAGTTTGACAGCCTTGCCTACCGTATCAGTATCTATCTGTTCTTTGGATGCTTCATCGCAAAGCCACTTGCCAAGTTGGATGGCAAGACAAAAACGGTGAATATAGGTCTCGAACTTGCTGTAGGTACTCCGTTTCCTATCGGATTCTTCGGCGTTGGACATATCTGCCCATCGGTGCTGCCATTCCATGATACGGTTTCGGGCTTCCGCTTCATATTCAAGGATGATAGGAACAGTACGGTTATTCTCATCTTTGGCTAACTCCATACGAATTAATTTGCTTATTATCCGGTCCCATTCATTATAATAGGCAGTGTCCATATCGTCCTCTGACCAGTAAGGTTTGTCCTGTATCTGAGGAATGGCGAATAGGATGCGGTCTGTAAATCCGTTGTTGCTCTTGCTGCCCTTGAATGTTTCTGCAAGGATTTCCGGTTGGATGGTTCCGATAATATTGGAAAAGGGATTGTCAATGTGTATATTGTTCATGCTTCCTTTACAGTCGGACATATAATTACTTCCATTAAATAGGGAGATATAGAACTGTTCCTCCAAGCCTTTATTATATCGGGTGAAATTGTTTATCCATCCTTGAAGCTCGTCCATGAACAAGCAGATGCCACGTGGGTTTTCGGAAATAGCTTTAGCCATCGCCTCTTGTGTAATGTCTGAAACAAGAAAGCGTGTGCGGACTGGTGGGGCAGGACATATATCATGGCCTTGTGCCGTCCGTTCCTTACGACTTAGATTCATAATCCGTTCGTAATCACGTAGCTCACCGGCAAATTTCCGGAATTGCTCCCGGTCAAAATTGAAGAAAGGCTTGAATGCAGCTTTGAGCGGATGGCTTTTGTTGGAGCCAGGACGCCCTACGAGTGCCATATACATAATACACTTAACGTGCCAGCCTTTCTTGAACCTCAGAATATGTGTGTTGCCGATACCGGTGGCAATGGCGCATAGCATACTGCAAGCGGTATAATCAATCGGGAAATTCAGGTATTCGTGCATTTTCAGGATGATGGTTCGGATTTGTGCCGGAAACACATCAAGGGGAAAGGCGGATTCCTGCATCTTGCCTATCATGCCGATGGCATCGTCTATGATTCCTTTCGGGGTGATTCTGCTCTCATTCATAGAAGCTCGCCTTTCTGTATTCGTTCCACATCGGATAATTTATAACGAACCTTGCTACCTACTTTGTTAGATACAAGATACCCCTCTTTGTTCCAACGCCATAAGGTGGAACGGTCAACTTGCAACCGTTTGGCGGTTTCCTCTGCCGTCAGATATACTTCGGGCTTGTTTTCCCTTTGTTCAAGCAGTTTGTCAATGGCATTTTGGACTACACGTTCCAAATCGTCCTGAGACACAATCATTAGTGTTTGTGAATTTTTACTTCTTAAATCTTCCAGCATATTTCTTACAGGCAGGTTGGTTGGCAGCCATCATGGGTGAGACATTCACCGCTGCACCTGCTCCAATCTCCACACGTTACATGATGGGATAACGGTTTTGACGGATGCAAAATTAATGTGGTAAAATAAGATTGCAAGAGCCTGAAATATAGCTTAACAATCTGTTATTTAGCTCGTTTTGATTATTTTGTACAATCATAGTTGTGTACAAAATGACAGTCAAATATCCACTTGTCAAGAAAATCGGGAAAATGAGGGAATAGACAGATAATTTGCTTGATTATCGCCTGTGTATTTGCATGATAGGCAGATATGATTTTTATTTCCGTGTCAGACAAAGATGCGGCAAAATCAATGGCATATTGCCACATCTTTATACAGATGATAAACAGATGCAGCGTACAGACAATATAAAAATCGGGCTAACAATCTTTAACTCAAGACAATTAGCCCGATTGGATTTTTGATGCGGAATATGTCCTTAGATGCAGTTCATGATGATGCTAACCATCATCTCTTTTTCTTCTGTCCGTGATTCGGCAATCATAATGGTAAGTGCCACAAGGGTATGGTCGGCAATGCGCTTGCTGCCGTCTTCATGATAAAGAATACCGTTCTTGTCAAGGAAATAAAGAAATACAGTAGCTGCGATACGCTTGTTCCCGTCACTGAAACTGTGATTCTTGGTGACGAAGTAAAGAAGATTGGCCGCTTTTTCTTCAAGGGTAGGGTAAACATCCTCACCGCCGAAATTTTGGTAGATATTGCCGATGCTGCCTTTGAAGGAATCGTCTTTTTCATGTCCGAA
>ENA-ORUA01001678-ORUA01001678.1-human-gut-metagenome-genome-assembly--contig:-NODE-1678-length-19244-cov-4.456251_pt1 | contig 19244 bp, 17 predicted proteins | sample MGYA00242076_ERZ509201 | MGnify/ENA primary metagenome ERZ509201 (study PRJEB26280, sample SAMEA2338863) | human gut metagenome | biome: human gut; feature: human-associated habitat; material: faeces...
AATCCAACATTCGATCCCCGCTTCTTTTGCATATTCCTTCACTGCTTTTAACATCGGAGTCGGTCCACAGGCATAGATCATATCTGCTTCCAGAGCATTTTCACGGATTGCGTCCATAACATTTCCCTTTGTTCCGACACTTCCATCTTCTGTGGAAATATAAAGTTCTCCGCTCTGCTCGAACTCTTCCTTAAGGAATGTCTGTGCGTCGCGGTATCCTACTACGATCTGTTTCTTCTCGCAGTCCATCTGCTTCGCCAGTTCAAGGATTGGCGGTACACCAATTCCTCCACCCATCAGAAATACTTTCTTTCCTTCAGCCTTCTCATATGGGAATCCATTTCCAAGAGGTCCGATCACCGGAATGATATCTCCTGCTTTCAGCTTAGAAAATTCTTCTGTTCCTGTCTTCGGTCCTGTCACACGATAAACAACACGAAGTCTTCCGTTCTCTTTATCAATCTCACAGATACTGATCGGACGCGGAAGTAATTTACTTCCATCTGTTGTATACATAGAAATAAACTGTCCCGGCTTTGCGTCCTTTGCTGCCTCTGTATTGATCCACATGCTGTAGATTCCATCCGCCAGCTGCTCCTGGGAATGTACTACTGCATTTTCTTTCTGCTTTGCCATAAACTTATGCAATTCCTTTCTTGAAATTATGAGAAACACGATCTGCGGATTTCTCAATTTCTATGGTAAATTATTTTGCCGCTGCAAGTGCTCCGCTGATATCAGCTACCATTGCTTCAACTGCTGCTCTTGATGCATCACCGAAATTCTCCGGTCCGAACTTCGCATAAGCTTCCTGTTTGTAAGCTGCAATAATCCCACGGGAAGAGTTTACGATCGCACCAAGTCCGTCTTTGTTAAAGAAATGAACAAGGTCTTTTCCCTGTCCGCCCTGTGCACCGTATCCCGGTACAAGGATATAAGACTTCGGCATGATCTCTCTTAATACTTTACCCATCTCCGGATAAGTAGCTCCTACAACAGCTCCGATATAGCTGTACTCATCACCCATGCAGTCAGCTCCCCACTCGGCAACCTTCTCACCAACCCACTCATAAAGCGGTCTTCCATCAATGATTCTGTCCTGGAACTCTCCACTGGACGGATTAGATGTCTTAACAAGGATGAACAGACCTTTCTTCTCTTCCTTGCATACGTCAACAAATGGATTCACTCCGTCAGATCCAAGGTACGGATTCACTGTTGCAAAGTCCTCACCGAATGGTGTATATTCCTTGCTTCCAACCTTAATCTTTCCAAGATGTGCTGTTGCATAAGCAGCAGATGTAGAACCGATATCTCCACGCTTTACATCTCCGATGATCACAAGGTCTTTAGACTTACAGTAATCTACGGTCTTCTTAAATGCCATCAGTCCCGGAATTCCGAACTGCTCGTACATTGCGATCTGTGGTTTTACTGCCGGAATCAGATCATAAGTCTTGTCAACGATCTCCTTATTGAACTGCCATACTGCCTCTGCTGCTCCTTCCAGAGTCTCACCATACTCTGCATAAGCCTTATCAAGTACGTGCTGTGGGATGTAGTTCAGCATTGGATCGAGTCCAACTACGATCGGTGCACCTGTCTTTTTGATCTTCTCTACCAGTTTATTAATCATTCTTCATTCCTCCATATCCTGTTACTTTTCATCGAACTAACGATAAATGATACCCTTCTGTCTTTTCTTCAGGTTGACGCGTTACTCTATTACGCTCGATATATCATTTTTCATGATACCATATTCCGGACAATTTTCCTAGTCATGCTTTTCTATGAATTGATTTTTTTACAAACAAAAAGAACGAAGTTCTTTTTCTCAAAACAGATTTTAAAAAACTTCGTCCTTATAGTTATCTTTAATATCCTGCCGGCACAAGCAATGTAAATGGATAAATCGGAATATTTCTCACGATTCCGAACCCCACCACTATAACCAATACCACATATAGGACTTTCTGATTAATCTTCTGATCCACATGATTACCACCGGTCAAAACCCAGTCAATCAATCGTGCTGCAATATACACACCAAGAAACGGGAGTAATGTCACATACATCGGATTATACCGGAATGCCATATAAAATCTTCCATGTAAAATAGAATAGCTTGCCCGCCCGGCACCGCACCCCGGACAATACAGTCCGGTAATAATATGAAAGAGGCAGGGCAGCGGATCTAAATGCGGATTATGAAAAAAGAGATAACCCGCAGCGGCCACTGCAATCACTGCCCCCGTCAGAACTGCGATGATCCTGGCTGACCTTTTTGTTTGAAATGCTTCACGCATCTTTCTCTTCCAAATCATCATCCGCTCACTTTTTAATAATAGTAATAAGCCGAACCGGAAACTGCCCCTGTCACGATCAGAACCATGTAGATCAACCATGTAAGAAGACCAATTGCAAAGGATACGATAATCCAGATTCTTGCCATCTTCGCATTATTCTGTGCTTCTTCAAGATTTCCTGCCAGCATAGCACTATTGATCTTCGCCGAGAATACGATTCCCACTACACCAAACGGGAGACAGCAACATAATGTTGAAATAATTGATAATATAAGATATGGAACCCAGTTCACTGGCTTCTGTGGCATTCCATTGAAATTATTCTGCTGATAATATCCCTGGTTCTGCTGACCATAGTTTGGAGCTTGCTGAGTATAATTCTGATTCTGCTGGTTATAATTCTGATTTTGCTGACCGTACCCCTGTCCATACTCATAGTTGTTTGGTTCACCATAGGAAGTATTCTGCTCCTGATTCACACTTTTGTATGGATCGTTCTGATATGAACCTGCCACATCCGCTGGCTGTGTTGGTTCTGTCGGCTGCACATCTTCTTCTGGCTGCACTTTTTCTTCCGGCTGCACATCTTCTTCTGACTGCACTTTTTCTGCCGACTGCTGTACCTCTGCTGTATCTTCTGTTATGTTATCTGTTTTCTCTTCCTTCACCTGTGATACAGGTTCCATCTTCTGTACCGGCTGCTTCGCCCCGCAATTCGGGCAAAACTTACAGCTATCCGGTATCTCCTGATAACAGTTCATACATCTCATCATCTCTACCTCGCTTTCGTAAGTCACAATTCTCACTTTCCCAGAGCACTGACCAATTTGCTCACTTGTTCGTTTTGCGACTTTATTTCTTATATCATAACATTAATATCACAAAAAAACTTGTATCTTCATTAAAAATTAACACTTTTCTTTTCCCAAACGGATTTCTTCCATCTGTTTTGCAGTTTCCTCATCAAGATAATCCAGAAGATAATTTTTCAGATTTACCTGCCTGCCCAGATGCTCTCCTCTGAGTTCTTTTAATGCCAACTCAACCTCTTCTTTCAGACCTGGCGCAGACATTCTGTGAGCCCCCTGCCCCATGATGATCACCTGCTCAAGTCCATCTGATGTGGCTACTGTTACATCTGCATTCTTCGCAATCCTGCGGACTGTCTTCTCAATATATTGATCTGCTGTTTCTGCTTCTTTCGTATAGACGATATAAATGTTATGATATTTCATCACTTCACCCGGATTTCCCTCTACTTTATAAGCATCATACACAAGGATCAGGGTACATTTGCGAAATCCCTGATAGTTACTTAGAATATCTGCAAGCTTTCCTCTTGCTGCACCAATATCTCTTTCTGAAAGTTCTTTCAGTTCTTCCCATGAAAAAATTATATTATAACCATCTACCAGAAGGTATTCTTCTGTTCCGGCTTTCGCTCTCCGGCGCGCTTCCCACTTCGGATCCTGGTAAGCGCTTCCCGGCTCTCTTGTCTTTTCCTTTGCCCGGACAGTTACAGGACCTGTAGAACGATTCTTCTTTGGATCCGGTGTACGGACATAGATCGCATCCAACTCTTCCTGTGTCAGTTCAATACTGGAGTGCCTGCGTTTTGGAAGTGTCACCTCCATTATATCCATTTCATCATCATTTCCTGATTCCAATGTATGTTCCATATGCATATATTCTTCAACTTCATCCCAATCTACAACAAATCCTGCTCCATGTGCACAGAACACAGAACCTGTCGGATTCGCCAGATCTGCCTCCGAATCATAGGTTGACGCTGCCAGAACTTCTTCCTGATTATGACAAATATCATAACCTTTCAACGAAACTGCCATTCTTCCACGTCCACCTGTATAGGCAGTGAATTCTTTCTGATATCCACGCATCAGGGACACCGGTGCACTTCCTGTCAGCACGGTTGTCTCTTCTTCTATCATCGGTGTTCCGAATTTGCCGGACATATTTTGGATATCTGTCATAGCTCGTCCTACATTTTCTGATGGAAGTTCCATTCGGAATTCATAATATGGCTCCAGAAGAATACTGTCTGCTTTCTTTAATCCCTGACGCACTGCACGATAAGTTGCCTGACGAAAATCTCCGCCTTCCGTATGTTTCTGATGTGCACGTCCAGAAGTCAGCGTAATCTTCATATCCGTGATTGGTGAACCTGTCAGCACACCTTTGTGTTCCTTCTCTTCCAGATGTGTCAGAACAAGCCGCTGCCAGTTTCTGTCCAGAATATCTTCACTGCACTCTGCTGCAAACTGCATTCCGGATCCACGTTCTCCCGGTTCCAGGCGCAGATGCACTTCTGCATAATGACGTAATGGTTCAAAGTGTCCCACACCTTCTACCGGTGCTGTGATTGTCTCTTTGTAAACAATACTTCCTTCACTGAATTCTACCAGCACACCAAAACGTTCCTTTATCATCCGCTGTAAAATCTCAATCTGCACATCTCCCATCAACTGTACATGAATCTCAGAAGTCTGTTCTTCCCATACAATATGAAGTTCTGGTTCTTCTTCCTCTAAAATCTTTAGGTTCAAAAGCATCTTATGTACATCGCAGTCATCCGGAAGAAGGATCTGGTATGTCAACACCGGCTCTAATACCGGTAAATCTGACTCTTCTTCTGCTCCGATTCCCTGCCCGGGTCTTGTATTTTCCAATCCTGTCACTGCACATACTCTTCCGGCTTCTACTTCCTGGACAGCCTCAAATTTCTCACCGGAGTAGATCCGGATCTGATTGATCTTTTCATTCAGTCCTTCCACTACATCTTTTACTTTCAGTCTTCCACCTGTCACTTTCAGATAGGTCAGACGGTTTCCCTGATTATCCCTTGCAATCTTATAAACCTTTGCCCCAAACTCTGCCGGATAAGTCTTATCTTTTATATACAGATCAAGTCCATCCAAAAGTTCTTCCACGCCTTGAGAATGTAGTGCCGAACCAAAATAACATGGAAACACCTGACGGTTTGCAACTGCTTTTTGTACTTTATCCAGAGAGATCCTTCCCTCTTCCAGATATTCTTCCATCATATCATCTTCACAGACAGCCAGCTCTTCCAGCACCTCTTCCACTGCGCCCTCTTTCGTATGTAAATATACTTTTCCACCCGGGCAGTCGGATTCTGTCATGATATCCACAAATGGAACGACATTTTCCCCAAAACGCTTGCGGAGTTCTTTCAGAAGTTTTTCACCATCCGTTCCTTCCTGATCCATTTTATTCACAAAAAGAAAGGTCGGAATGTGATATCTTTTTAATAACTTCCATAATGTCTGTGTATGTCCTTGCACACCATCTGCTCCACTGACAACAAGCACCGCACAATCCAGAACCTGCAGAACGCGTTCCATCTCCGCAGAAAAGTCCACATGTCCCGGTGTATCAAGAAGTGTGATCGTGCGATCCTTCCACCGGAATACTGCCTGCTTGGAAAAAATAGTGATCCCACGTTCTCTTTCCATCTGATCTGTATCTAGAAACGCATCTTTATGATCCACTCTGCCAAGCTTCCTGATTGCTCCGGCATGATAGAGCATGCTTTCTGACAATGTCGTCTTTCCGGCATCCACATGCGCTACAATACCTATATTTATATATCTGTCCGGCTTATTTTCTGAGTTATTCCCCATAAAATCTGCCCCTTTCATTGTTTTCTCGTTTTTCACTTACATCATGATGATGTGAGTGTCAAAAGTAAATTTTGCCACTCACTGATGTAACCGGATTGCTCCATTGCTATGCAATTCCCGCAATCCTCGAACACCTCAAACTCCCATAAAATGGCGTATTCACACCATTTTATTCCGTTTTCGGTGTTCGGCGTGTCAATAAGTATAAATTGCTTATTTGTGCGAGCACAAACGCAATTTATACTTTTGACACTTACATCATATCATAAGAAAGAAAAGGAGTCGACTGCTCTTCTTTACAGTCAACTCCTGCTTTTCTTTCTCTGTTATCTTCTAATTATTCACTGAATGATGCACAACCAGGCTTTCCCGATCGATTGCCTTAAAAGAATACCCCAGATTTTTATAGTACTCCATTACCGTCGGAAGTGCCTGGATGGTAGACTCCTTCGCCTCTGTGTCATGGAACAGGAGCATTACTTTGGTATACTCATCCGTCTCTGACTGTGCGATGATCTGATCTGCCGTAACCGTTCCTCCATCTCCACTGCTCACATTCCAGTCATAATACTGGTATCCCTTATCCAGCACCTGCTGCGTCAGTTGTGTCATAATTCCCGCCGTATATTTTTTCGAAATGGAATTTGATGCGCCTCCCGGAAAACGGATAAAGCATGGAACAAATCCAAGCTGTTCCTTTGCCACCTCTCCTATTTTCTCAAGATCATCAAAATAAGCATCCACAGATGCATAGACCTGATCATATTCATGCGTATAGCTGTGAAGTCCAACTGTATGTCCCTCATCATAAACTTTCTTGATCATAGGAAAATAATCCGGCTGCTGGGCAGTAATGAAAAAGGTAGCTTTCGCATCATACTGATCCAGAATATCAAGCACACGCTGCGTATTCGCAGACGGACCATCATCAAATGTCAGATAAACGACTTTCTCATCATCCTGCGGATCCATGGTTCCAACTGCAACTCCCGGCTGAAGAGACATGGACTTATCTCTTTCTGCCTTTGCTGCCTCTTCTGCTTTTTTCGCCTCTTCTTCGGCTTTTTTCTTCTCTTGTGCTTCTTTCTCTTTCTGTATTTCTACCTGACGTAAAGCTGCTGCTTCCCGCGCATTTGCCACCATACATACACCTGTTCCGACAATTGCAAAAAACACAAGGCCTACCAGTATATTGAAATAAATATTGTTCTCCTGACGCATTCTTTTATAACTATGCCAGACACTCACCAGTACATCTTTTATCTTTATCAACATTTCCTTTATCTTTTGCTGCATTCTCTCTCCCAATCCCTCTGCGTTACTGTAAACAACGCTCTTTTTCTTACGGATATTACTGACATCACTATTTCCAGCATCTTTCGCATACAATATCCGTATAATTATATATATTATAAACCATACTTCTTAAATATGTAGTAATGATTCATTAAGAATTATTCGAAAAATGTTACATTTCTGTTACTCACTATCCTGCACTACTGTTCACACTACATGAGACCAGCAATGCATCCCCATCCATCCGTATTTGACCATTTTCTTTACAGGTGTTAAAATAACTTTACAGATAAGCAATCACCGCATTCGTATGATCTGCCACAGAACACAGAAAGGAGAATATCCGCAATGGAAGATAAGCGTATCACCAAAACAAAACGTGCTTTAAAGTCTGCTCTTTTGGAGCTTTTAACCACACAGGCTTTTGATGTAATTTCAATCACGGAATTATGTAAGATTGCCAATGTCAGCCGGATCACTTTCTACACACATTATAAAGATAAATTTGCCCTCCTTGACGACATTTTCAATGATATGCTGATTATTGGAAAAGAAGGATACCATCGCAGACAGGAGGAAAACAATCCTGAAAACAATCTCACGCAGGGATATCTGAACGTTTTGGACAGTATTTTGTCTCTTTACTATGAACGTTATGATTTTTTCCGGCATGTCGTACCGGAGACAAATCCTTACCTGGCTTTTCGATTTTACCGGATCCTTTTAGACACGGTAGAATCTCATACAGATAAGCTGAAAGCTTCTTATTCTTTAAAATATTCTGCAAGACAGATTGCCGGATTCATCTGCTTTGGTCTGTTCGGATTTATCAGTGAGTCTTATACATCAAAAGTACCGTTAGAACAGGTTCAGGCCGGAGCAAGACAACTTTTAACAGATCTTCTGCAATCCAAAATTCTTGTATAATGTTTTGCATTTGTAACTGTTCAGAGCCAAGCAAAATTTCAAAAAAGATGTAAAATGCTTGCATTTTTAGATTTAAACATGAAAAAGAACATGCCCCACAGTTTCAAGACTTCTTAAACAGAAGCTTTTATTCTCTGGTCATGTTCTTTTTTATTTTTAATAGTTACGCCTCTTTTTCTTTGTAATGATGCGCCTCTTCGAGCATCATATCTTTCACTTTCATCAGTCGGATCTGTGTACTACGCTCATTCTCATCCAGTTTCATCGTAATGTATTTGATACTTTCCTCTGTCTCTGGAATGATAACATGCTCCAGTGCATTTACACGACGTCTTGTCTTCTCAATCTCTGCCGCCATCAGCTGACATGCTTTTTCACATTCTGCAAGTCGGATCATATCTGGGAGGATATCTGATAAAGACTTCACTGCTCCATCAAGATCGCTGGAAGTAAACGCAAATCCATAAGAATAGATATCATTTTCATCCGCTGTTCTTGTTTTGGATGTGAAGGTCGGAATCTCAACACTCATAACATTCTTCTCATCAACTATAAGTCCAACTTCCTGCTTCGGAGCCATCAATGCAGTATTCAGTGCTGCCTCTGACATTCCGGCCCGGGCAATAACAAAATTACGGTTCGCAGAGAGAATTCCTTCTTCTACACGAAGTCTCACTTCCATATTTTCTCGGACAAGATCCAGATACTGGCGCATCAGCTCATCACGCTTATCTTTCAAAAGCTTGTGACCACGAATGGCTGTAATCCGCTTTTTCTTCAAACGGGTTAGTTCCATACGGGTTGGATTCACTTGTTTCGCAGCCAACACCGCCACCTCCTCTTTCTATCTTCGATTATTCTGTCTGTTCTTACTCTTTGTCGTAATATTCATCCAGATATTTATCGTCAATTCGTTTGAGTTCGGTACGCGGCAGCATGCGAAGCAGCTTCCATCCGATATTCAATGTTTCCTCAATGCTTCGGTCTGTCTGATATCCCTGAGATACATATTCTTTCTCAAATGCATCTGCGAAACGTGCATATTTCAGGTCAATTTCTGTCAGTGCGGCCTCTCCCAGGATAACCATCAGCTCTTTTGCATCTTTACCACGCGCATAAGCGGCAAACAACTGATTCATTGTATTGGCATGATCTGCTCTTGTCTTACCTGCTCCGATTCCTTTATCTTTCAAACGGGACAGAGATGGGAGAACATCAATTGGAGGTGTTACTCCTTTTCTGTAAAGCTCACGGCTTAAGATGATCTGTCCTTCCGTGATATATCCTGTCAGGTCAGGGATTGGATGAGTTTTATCATCCTCAGGCATTGTCAGGATCGGGATCATTGTGATACTTCCCTTCTTGCCATTCTGACGTCCTGCTCTTTCATACAGTGTTGCAAGGTCTGTGTACAGATATCCCGGATATCCACGACGTCCAGGAACTTCCTTTCTGGCTGCTGATACCTCACGCAACGCATCTGCGTAGTTTGTGATATCTGTCAGAATAACAAGGACATGCATATCCTTTTCAAATGCAAGATACTCCGCTGCTGTCAGCGCCATACGTGGTGTTGCGATACGCTCGATTGCCGGGTCATTCGCAAGGTTTACAAACAATACTGTTCTGTCGAGTGCTCCTGTCTCACGGAAGCTTTCGATAAAGAAATTAGACTCCTCGAAAGTAATACCCATAGCAGCAAATACAACCGCAAAATTTTCATTTGTTCCAAGTACCTTTGCCTGACGGGCAATCTGTGCTGCCAACTGTGCATGCGGCAGACCAGATGCTGAGAAGATTGGAAGCTTCTGTCCACGAACCAGTGTATTCAATCCATCAATTGCAGATACTCCTGTCTGGATAAACTCCTCCGGATAACATCTGGCCGCCGGATTCATCGGAAGACCATTGATATCCATTCTGGCATCCGGAAGGATCTGTGGACCTTCATCGATTGGATTACCAAGTCCGTCAAAGACGCGTCCAAGCATATCTTCTGACACACCAAGTTCCATGCTTCGTCCGAGGAATCTCACCTTACTGTTGGAAAGGTTGATACCTGTTGAACTTTCAAACAGCTGTACAAGGACATCGCTTCCGTTCACTTCCAGAACTTTACATCTTCTAGTCTCTCCGCTCGCCAGCTCGATCTCTCCAAGCTCATCATATGTTACGCCTTCTACTCCATGCACCAGCATCAGAGGTCCGGCTACTTCCTGAATGGTTCTATATTCTTTTGGCATTTAACCTTCCTCCTTTACAAATGCTGCTGCGATCTGAGCGCTTAATGTCTCATCAACCTGCTTAAATTCTTCGTCAAGCTTATCTTCTGTCACATATTTAAAACGTCCGATCTGCTCTCTGACCGGCATTGAGATCAGCTTCTGAAGTGATGCACCATCTTTTAATGCATCGGTTGCTCTGTCAAAAAATTCGTTAACGAGAACCATCATCATGTGCTGTTTCTTCAATGACGTATACGTATCTACTTCATGGAAAGAGTTCTGATGCAGGAAGTCCTCACGAATCGATCTTGCAGCTTCCATCTTCAGACGGTCGGACGGTGAAAGTGCGTCCATACCTACCATCTTAACGATCTCTTCCAGTTCTGCTTCTTCCTGAAGCAGTGTCATCATCTTCTGACGGCCTTCCATCCAGTCTTCGGCAACCTGTCCGTTAAACCATTTTTCCATATCATCCAGATACAGGGAGTAACTCTTCAACCAGTTGATTGCCGGGAAATGTCTCTTGTATGCCAGGGATGCATCCAGTCCCCAGAACACTTTGACGATACGAAGTGTTGCCTGTGATACCGGCTCAGATGTATCACCACCCGGAGGAGATACTGCTCCGATAACGGAAAGTGCTCCTTCTCTTCCTTCTTTTCCAAGAGAAACTACATGTCCGGCACGCTCATAAAACTGTGCCAGACGACTTCCAAGATAAGCCGGATATCCTTCTTCACCAGGCATCTCTTCCAGACGTCCTGACATCTCACGAAGTGCCTCTGCCCAACGGGATGTTGAGTCTGCCATAAGTGCTACAGAATATCCCATATCACGGAAATACTCTGCTATTGTAATTCCTGTGTAAATGGATGCCTCACGAGCTGCAACCGGCATATCCGATGTATTTGCGATCAGAACAGTTCTCTGCATCAAAGGCTGTCCTGTCTTCGGGTCCTTCAGTTCAGGAAACTCGTTCAGAACGTCTGTCATCTCATTTCCACGCTCTCCACATCCGATGTAGACAACAATATCTGCCTCAGCCCATTTTGCAAGCTGATGCTGGATTACTGTCTTTCCACTTCCGAAAGGTCCCGGAACGGCCGCAACACCGCCCTTGGCGATTGGGAAGAATGTGTCGATAACACGCTGTCCTGTTACAAGTGGCATCTCCGGTGGAAGTTTCTTCTTATACGGACGACTGCGACGAACCGGCCACTTCTGCATCATAGTTAATTCTTTTTCGCCTTTTTCTGTTTCAACAACTGCTACAATATCTTCTACTGTAAATGTGCCTTCTTTGATTTCCTTGATTGTTCCTTTAATTCCGTAAGGAACCATGATCTTCTGCTGTACAAGAACTGTTTCCTGAACTGTACCGATCACATCTCCTGTCTCTACTTCATCTCCAACCTTTACAGTAGGAACAAACTCCCATTTCAGATTTCTCTTAAGAGACGGAACTTCAACTCCTCTTTTCAGGTTGTTTCCGGAAATCTTCATAATATCATCCAGTGGTCTCTGGATTCCGTCATAAATACTTGCAATCAGACCAGGTCCTAATTCTACAGACATTGGAACATCCATAGATTCAACCGGTTCTCCAGGTCCGAGACCTGATGTCTCTTCATATACCTGGATGGATGCCTCGTCACCGTGCATCTCAATGATCTCTCCGATCAGACGCTGTTCCGATACACGGACAACGTCAAACATATTCGCATCACGCATTCCCTCTGCAATAACAAGAGGTCCTGCGACTTTTTTAATCACTCCTGTGCTCATTCGCTTACTCCTCCAAACAGAATATCTGATCCGACGGCCTGCTCAACTGTCTTCTTCACGCCTTCAACTCCGGCTCCTGTATTCCCCGACACACCCGGGATCTGAATAATCGCCGGAAATGTCTGCTCACCGTACTTGTTGATTTCTGACGGAATCTGTGCAGCCACAGCCTCTGTAATATAGATAATGCCGTAATTTCCTTCTGCAAGCTGGCGAAGCTTTGTCTTCGCCTCATCCCGGTCCTTCACAGGGCAGATGCTAAGACCGAGGGTGGCAAATCCATAGATACTGTCATAATCGCCCATTACTGCAATCTTATACATACATCTCCCTTATCCTTTCCCGGATTGCTTCATCCGGAAATTCATTCTGCTTTCCGGTCAGTATAATCCGTACTGTCTTGATCTCATTTTGTCTGGCTAACAGATACGCCAGAAGCGGTCCAACGGAAAATGATTCATATTTCTGTGACCTCATAGAATCTGTCATTTTATTATCACACCAGCGTTCAAATGCAGACGGTGATATACGCAGTGCATCGGCACCTTCACGATAAGATGTTCCTTCCAGATACTGTGCGATCTCCTCCGCACCGGCCAATGCTGCCTGTGTCAGCTGATCCACATTGATTTCGGAACAATTTACCATTGCTTTTTTCATAAATTCTGCATTTTTTCCTGTCTTCTGAGATCTTACTGCAATCTTAATATCAGCGATTGCAACTGCTGTCTGTGCATACTCTTCAATGATCTTCTCACCTGATTTTTTCCCTGCTTCCAGCATAGCTTCCAGTGTTGCGTGATCAATAATAAGATCGCACAACTGTCCGTCTCTTGTGTGAAGCAGAGTGTCAAATGCTTCTCTTGCTGTTGCTGGCATATTACCCGGCAGCTTATCAAATTCTTTGTTCTGGACAAGTGCAAACATCTCTTCTCCAGGAATCTCACAGTCATCGTAAAAAATGTTTCTATTCTCTACTTCCGTACACACTTCTTTGATCGCTGCTTTCAGATTGTGATAAAGTTTTGGAAGTGACAGAACATCGAACACATGCATATCCGGTGCCACCTCACGGATTGTCTGCCACATCTTCTCTTCTTCCTTATTCAGAACTTCATCTGCATCCAACGTTCCTGCTGTCAGATCTCCCCAGCCCTTTTCAACCAGAAGCTGTAGAGCCTGTTCTGCACTCTTGCACGCAAGAAGCTGTTCGATCACTGCATTCGTTAAAAGAGAGACTTCCAGTGCACGGATTCTGGCAACCGCATAGGTATATTTTGTCTTACTCAAGATTATCCCTCCTTGCGGCTACACTGCTGTAAACAGCTGCCGGTTCACTTTATCTGATAACACTTCTCTTCTTGCATCAAACAACGCTTTGATCGTACAATTTTCTTCGATGCCGCCATAGGTCAGGATAAATCCCCCATCCATTCCGTCCGGCACTGTCTCTGTAAGTTCCAGGCTTCCGCCTTTCTTCTTCGCTGTTTCATATACTTTTTCCATATACCCTTGAGGCATACGTTTTCTGTCTTTCTCTGTAAAGCAGATGGTTCCTTCTTCCGGAAGTACATACTTCTCAAGAACCTTTTCAAGCATTGCAAAATAAGCTGCATCATCAAGCTCTCCGACTGCTTTGTAAGCATCTTCAAGAACTTCACTGATCACTTCCTGTTTCGCCTCAAGTACTGCCTTGCGCTTTCTCATATCTGATGAAGAGGCCAGGCGTTTCACAGAATCTTCTGCTCTGGCTTCTGCCTGTGCGACAATCTTCCGTGCATCTTTCTCTGCCTGTGCTTTTGCTTCCCCAATTATAGAATCCGCCTGTGCGTGTGCCTGTGCGAGTATCTCTTTTGCATTGTCCTGCGCCTCTGCGATTATCTGCGCTTTCATTTTGTCAAGTCCACTCATCTCCACGCTCTCCTTTTTATTTATTTCTTACAGCTGGATACCACTTACTGCGAGGAAGGAAATCAGAAGAGCCAGGATCGCATATGTCTCAACCATTGCTGGGAACAGCATAGCTTTACCAAACTGCTCTGGCTTCTTTGCTACGATTCCGATAGAAGCTGCTGCTGTCTTTCCCTGTGCGATACCTGAGATCAGTCCAACGATACCGATTGGGAGACACGCTGCAAGGATCATAAGTCCTGACTGAACACTTACCTCTACTCCGCCACCGCCGAGGATACCAATTTTAGAAAGTGTAATAAATCCAACAAGCAGTCCATACAGTCCCTGTGTACCTGGGAGCAGCTGCATGATGAGTACTTTAGCGAATTTGCTCGGGTCTTCTGTTACAACACCTGATGCTGCCTGTCCTGCGATACCTACACCTAACGCAGATCCTGCACCTGCGAATAATACTGCGATTGCTGCGCCTAATAATCCATATACAACTCCAAGTTCACCTGCTATATTCATAATGTTGTTTCCTCCTTAACATCAACATATTTCGTATTTTCTTTAAAAGGCTCGAATGCTTTTCCGCCGCCTTCATAAAATTTTCCGAAGAATTCCACAAACTGTAAACGGTTTGTGTGTACATAAGCTCCCAGCAGATTGATCGCCAGGTTCAATACGTGTCCCACAATGAAGATCACAATGAAAAGAATCACACCGATCACATTGTTTGGAAGCATTGCTCCCATCTGATTAATAACGGATGCGATAACTCCTGTTGCAAGTCCAAGTGCAAGAAGTCTTGAATAGGACAATGCGTCACTGAGCCATCCTGTCACGTTATACAAATCATACGCTCCAAGCGCAAGCCGAAGCGCCGGATTCTTGTTTGCTCTTCCTGACATCAGCACAATACCGATTGCTCCACCCGCAGCCATCACTTTTGCAGCAGTGTTTAAAGCCGCCGGGAACACGATCGTAGTCTGTGCGATCGATGCGAAAATGTCACTTGGAAGCAGCATCAGGATCAACCCGATCAGCATTACAAACCAAAGTACAACGTCACAGATAAAATCTACAACCTTACCATCTTTTAAACACAGATAACCTTTAATTCCAAGTCCTACGAACAAATGAATTGTTCCAAATAACAAAGAATAAACCAGAAGTTTCATTGGATCATTCAATGGAACAAACCAAAGTGCCGGAACTGTTACCGTATGTCCGAAGAATTTTTCTGAAACAATGTCTACGATATTTCCAAAATATCCTCCAAATAGAACGCCCCATACAAGTGTAGATACTCCACAGTAAAAGAACAGTTTCAAAGATTTTGCCATGCTCTGTGACATTCTTGGATATTTCTTCACAAGAATCGCACACACAATTGCAACAACTGCTCCATACGCTGCATCTGACAACATCATTCCGAAGAAAAATACATAGAAGAATGACATGATCGTTGTCGGATCGATTTCTCCGGCATGCGGTAATCCGTAAGATTCTACAATGCCTTCCATGTTTGTAGAGAATGGGTTATTCTTTAAAATAACCGGTGCTTCTTCACCTTCTTCAATGTCTTCAATATCTACCATACAGTTATATTTCTCTGTCAAAGATTTCTCTACCGGACCTGCTTCACATGCCGGTATATATCCACTGATCACAAATGTACGCTTTGACTGAAGAAGATCTCCGAGAACTGCATACTTATCTGCTCGGACTCTGTAATAATCTGCTACGGCCTGAAGTTCTTTTCTTTTGGAAGCCAGGCTCTTAAGTTCTGCCTCGCACTGCGTCATCCGCTCTCTTGACGCTGCTATCTCTGTTTCCAGTACTTCCTTCTGCTCTTTTGGTGTCTTGCTCCAGTTCTGGGACGGTCTTGCAAATCCTGCACTCCGAAGTGCTTCTTCCACTGTCTGGAGTTGTTCTTTCAAACAGATGACTGCAATGCAGATCATATTAGATTCTGCTGAAACTAAATGTACATCGACCCCTGTTTTCTCCATCACTTCCGGAGTCTTCTCAAGTAGAATGGAATAAATGTTCTCAAGAGTAAGCTCTCCCGGCATTGTTCCCAGGATCAAAGCAGTCCTTTTTGTCTTCCCTTCCTGAAGCGGAACATCTAATGCCATCCACGGCATCAGACTTTCAATCTGATTCTCGATCTTTGCTATGCCTGCTCTAAGCTCAGCATACTCGCGATCAAGATCATAAATTTCGCGGGCTGTCTTGATCAATTCCGGTCCAGATATCTGAACCTTTTCTTCCAACTCGCGATCGATCAGTTCTTTTCCTTCCAGCGAAGAAAGTAATGACTTTTTCTCCGGAGCGTAAGCATCCAGAATCCCCAGTGCCTGATCTGCTGCCGTTGCCGCTTTTTCAAATTTCATCCGCTGTCCGGTTGTGTCCATCTTTTGGAAGAATGCATCCTCTTCTTTTTCCCTGTCAACTTCAAGAACTCCAAGATGCTGTAACTGTTCCAGGATTGCTTTTCGATCTTTCTTCAGGGCACAGATGCTGATTTTCTGCATCTTAAGTACCGCCATAATCTTATCCCTCCTTTTTTGTTACGACCACATGGATCAGATTAATTCAGAAAGAACTAGCTGCACTGCTGCATCCTTTTTCTCTCTTGCAGAAACCTTCAGCTCTTCGATCACATCTTTGAGCTTCTCTGCTTCTTTATCTTCTTGATTTTTCGCCTCTTCTCTAGCTTTCTCATCCAGTCCACCGGCAGTTCTTTTTGCCTCTTCTATAAGTTCTTCATGAATCTGCTTTGCCTGAAGAGATGCATCTTTCAGAATCTGTTCTTTTTGTTTCTGCGCTTTTACAAGAATCTCTTCTGCCTGCTGTTCTGCTTCTTTAATTGACCGGATTGTCTCATCCACCATAGTATCTACACCACCTTTCTTGTCTCCCCCTTTTTATTGTTCTTATGTGATTTTGAACAATAAGATTTCTTCGCTGCATGTTGTTACTGCACATTAATATCTAAGGATTACGCTGTTCGCAGCACGTATCAATATATTATTACCATACTTTTCTGTCCTATTCTCTTTCTGTTTGTAACTTTCGCACAACGATGTTATTTTAAACATAGCATATTTTGTCGTAATAATCAAACTTTTTATTAGATTTTTATGAAAATTTTTTAGATTACTAAATATTTCATCTATTTTTTGTAGTTTATTAAACGTTTTTTGTGTATTTGTATAAATATCTGATTATTTACCATTCAAAAAAGGAACAAGATCAAACCTTTTTACAAATGATTTGACCCTGTTCCTTTTTCACTTTATTTCCAATGAAGTTCGTGCAGCTCTCCACTTAAATTCATTCCTGCAAATCCATTCTGTCGCAGTGCTTCATACAACACAATTGCCACCGAATTACCAAGATTCAATGAGCGGATATCTCCGTTCATCGGGATTCTCATACAGTCTTCCTCATGCTCTACAAGAATCTCTTCCGGGATTCCCGCACTCTCTTTTCCGAACATAATATAGCAATCCGGCTCATACTCTACATCTGTATAGACCTTGTGCGCTTTTGTTGTCGCCATATAGATTTTTGCTCCTGGATTCTTTTCAAGAAAATCCTGATAATCGATATAAGTTGTCACGTCAAGATCTTTCCAGTAATCCATACCGGCACGCTTTAATGCTTTCTCATTCAGCTTAAATCCCAATGGCTCGATCAGATGAAGCCTTGTCCCTGTTGCCACACAGGTTCTTCCGATATTCCCGGTATTTGCCGGAATTTCCGGCTCATAAAGTACAATGTTTAACATAATTATCGCCTCTTCTATCTTCTTGTTCTTCTGATTCTTTTCGTTCTTTCCACCAACGGCTCAGTTCATCCGGTGCCGGACGATCCAGATAACGGGTTTCTTCTCCATTTACAAGTGTTCTTGCGTTCTGTTCTTTTACAAATCCGATTCGTACCGCCGGAACACCTGCATTCTTCAAGATTTCCAATGTCTCTTCTCCATGCTCTGTCAGCACAAGATAACTTCCGGCTGATGTGAGAAGATATGGATTCAGCTGAAAGAATTCACAGATTTCCACTGTTTCCTGCTTAAGTGCAAGTTTTGAAAAATCAATCTCAAACCCTATCTTTTCTGCCTCTGCAAGTTCCCATAATCCGCAGAGTACACCACCATCCCCACATTGTCTGCTCTTCGCTTCTTCCGGAAGCTTTAAAATCTGTTCTGGAAGTATCAGTGATTCCTTGCAGCGCTTTGTTTTTTCTATAAAGGACGGTGTAAATCTTGTACGAAGATCTGCTTCTGCCTCTTCAACCAATCGCAACGTTCCTTCTAATCCCGTATAGCCACAAAGAATGATTTCCGTTCCCGGAAACCATTTTTTCATCTGCTGTTTTGGATTTTCTTTCACGCCGACAGCAGTAATCTGAATCACTGTCCGCAAAACATACTCTGCACTTTCAGCCTGTACACAGGTAATGGCAAGTCCTGTCTCCTCACAGATCTCTGTCAGGATTCTCATAATATCTTTTAATTCCTGCTCGTCAGAACTTTCAGGAAACAAAATCTGTACTGAAACCGCTGTTGGTCTGACTCTCTTTGCCGCAAGATCTCCTGCTGCTTCAATTACTGCATATTTCACCTGTGCCGGTGCTTTTCCGCTTACTGAAGTGCTACTCCAGACAAAATCCTTTTCGTCAGATATCAGTTCGGAACTGCTTTCTTCCCACGCAGTTTTTCCTGTTGAATTCCTGTTTACTTTTTGGATCTGTTTCTTTACAGAACGATTCCAGATCGTCTGCGTTACTCTCCCTGTCCGCATCACACTCTCCTTAGACCAGATATGGAATCACCATCGTTGCAACCATTGCAACAATAACCACCAAAATAATAATTGACACCAAACGTCTTACTTTTTTATCATAAAAATTCATCTTTTTTCTCCATTTCCATTAACAAAACCATATGCAAATATCTTTCTAATATCTGCAACGCTATACTAGTCCTCTATTATATAAATCGCCGCATCCTGATTCAGCTTATTTCTATGTCTGTAATCAAAAAGATGCAGCTTTCCATTCAATCGCTCCAGATGAGTCATCTTTCGCAGTTGGCGGCTGTCGTATCCTTCATAATCCTTTAGATACTTGTG
>ENA-ORUA01001692-ORUA01001692.1-human-gut-metagenome-genome-assembly--contig:-NODE-1692-length-19116-cov-4.687582_pt1 | contig 19116 bp, 18 predicted proteins | sample MGYA00242076_ERZ509201 | MGnify/ENA primary metagenome ERZ509201 (study PRJEB26280, sample SAMEA2338863) | human gut metagenome | biome: human gut; feature: human-associated habitat; material: faeces...
AATGCGGAAATTGAAACAGAATTAAAAAAATATGCAGAAGAAATTGCTAATCTGGATCACAGAATGCTGGGATTACGAAATAAAATCGAAAAAATCTGAGCAATCAGCGAATGCGAGATCAGAATGCCTGTTTTATGACAAACCTGTAAAATTACTGCATCAGAAAAGGAGAATATCCCGGTGCTGGAGAAATAAAAGATATTTACACATGAAATTATAAATTAGGATTTATAAAAAAGAAAACGGAGAATTCCCGAAAGAAAAATTTAAGGAATTCTCCGTTTTATTATCTGACTGAGCAAACTATGAAGTTATTATTCAATATAGAGCTGTGCAACAAATGGGGCATAAGATATCCAACTGCTTTTTCTCTGCCATAGTTGCATTTCAACTGCAAAGATGACACTTTTCACAGGCGGACGGTGTGGCTGCACAACCGCCGAGAGCAGTTTCACGAAGCTCTGCAGGAAGCTTTTTGCCCACAGTATACATGGCATCGATCATCTCATCCAGCGGGATGAACTGGGGGATACCGGCCAGTGACATTTCCGCTGCGATTAGAGCATTGGAAACACCGGCTGCATTACGGTTCTGGCAGGGATATTCCACCAGGCCGCCTACCGGGTCACATACAAGACCGAGCATATTCATAAGAACGGTGGAAGCCGCATAGGTACACTGCAGCGGAGTGCCGCCAAGAAGCTCCACAGCAGCGGAAGCAGCCATTGCAGAAGCGATTCCGACCTCAGCCTGACATCCGCCAACAGCACCGGCAACTGTTGCATTACGCATGGCAAGATAGCCGATCGCGCCTGCATTAAATAGTGCCTGGCGGATTTTTTTATCGGAAAAGCCATAGACCTCCTGAAGAGCAAGCATCATTCCGGGAACGATCCCGGCACTGCCGGCAGTAGGAGAGGCAACGATAAGTCCCATGGAAGCGTTGGTCTCAAGGGTTGCCATAGCGTAGGTGATCCCCTTTCCGAGAACATTTCCGCACAGGCTTTTTCCAAGGTCATGAAATTCGCAGAGCTTTCGGGCTTCACCGCCGATCAGTCCGCCCATAGATATCACCGGATCTTTGATGGGGGAAAAAGCAGCATCCTTCATGATCTCCAGAACACGGTCCATGCGCTGGTCCACGATTTCAGCAGTGGTTTCACCGAGAAGGATCTCACGCTGGCGCATTACTTCGGAAATCGGAAGCTTTTTTTCCTGGCAGAGAGCAAGAAGTTCCTTGGCATTTTTGAAATCCATAAAACACATCCTCCTTTTCCGTACATCTGAACAACCATGACATCATGGATGTTGGTGTTCCGGTGAATGCTTTCTACGATATCTTCCGGGAGATGACCGTCGGATTCCACGATCGTATAGGCTGTGGTTCCTTTGGATTCACGGAAGAGGCGCATGAAGGCAATGTTAATGTTACGTTCACTTAAGCATCTGGTGATGTAGGCCACAACACCAGGAGTATCCTGATGGATCACGATGATGGCACTGTATTCGCCGGTGAAATCCACTTTCACGTGGTTGATCTCCACAATGCGGACCTTGCCGCCGCCCAGCGATTCCCCCCGGACTGTCATTTCCTGTCCCTGTTCATTGACCATATGGATATCTACAGTGTTGGGATGGACATCGGTTTCCGCTTCATTTGGAGTAAAGGAAAAGTCGATCCCCTGTTCCCTGGCAATATCAAAAGAATTCCGTATACGCATGTCATCTGTGGAAAAGCCCATGATCCCGCCAAGGAGGGCACGGTCTGTACCGTGTCCCTTGTATGTTCTGGCGAAGGAACCATAAAGGATGAATTCTACTTTTTTCAGGGGCGGCGTGATCATCTTCTGGGCAAGGAAAGCAATACGCGCAGCCCCTGCGGTATGAGAACTGGAAGGACCGATCATGTTGGGACCCATAACGTCAAATACACTGATAAAAGACATTTTGCTTAATTCTCCTGTGGTGTTTTTGCAATAAATTTCTTATAAATGGTGTCAACGATCACGCCGATGGCGTTGTCACCGGATACATTGCAGGCAGTTCCGAAGGAATCCTGGGTAATGTAAAGGGCAACCATGATAGCACAGATGGCACCGTCCGGATCACCGGCTTCCGCTCCGAATACCATGTAAAGGAATGGAAGGGCAGTCATGATGGAACCACCGGGAGCACCGGGAGATGCAACCATGGCAACACCGAGAGTCATGATGAACGGAACGATGATCCCAAGACTGATGGGCAGCTGGTTCATAAGGCAGACTGCAGTAGCACAGGCTGTGATGGTGATCATGGAACCGGCCATGTGGATGTTTGCACAGAGCGGTACTACGAAGTTGCGGATCTGCTCACACACGCCGTCCTTTTTGGCACATTCCAGATTGACCGGGATGGTAGCTGCGGAAGACTGGGTTCCCAGAGCAGTTGTGTATCCCGGGATCTGATTTTTGATCAGAGTGAAAGGATTCTTTTTGCTGACAGTACCTGCAATCACAAACTGGATCGTAATGCAGATCAGGTGCATGATGATAACAACAAGGAATACCTTCCAGAGGATGCTTAAGATGGCAAAGGTTTTTCCGGAAATAGTCATATCTGTGAAGGTTCCGCAGATGTAAAGCGGAAGCAGCGGGATGATAATGGTATGAAGAACCTTATCAATGATCTTGGAAAAGTCACTCATTCCGTTATAAAGGCTGTTTCCCATTTCTTTTCCACGCATGGAAGAGAGGCACAGTCCCATGACAAAGGCAAGGGCAACAGCAGAAAGAGTATCCATGACCGGCTCCAGTGTGATGGAGAAAAATGGTGTCAGGGATGCGTCTGCGGTAGCTGCGATCTGATCCAGTGCACCTTCACTCATAAAGTGCGGGAACAGGCTGGATGATACCAGATAGGATGCGGAACCTGCGATCAGAGTGGAGCCATAAGCCAGAGCCACTGTGATCAGGAGAAGCTTCCCAGCACCCTGTGAAAGATCCGCAATACCCATGGTCACATAGGCAAGGATCATCAGCGGGATGACAAATTTCAGAAAGGTACTGAAAAATCCGGAAAGGGTTACAACAAAGCGACAGAAGCCTTCCGGAAGGAACTGGCCGAACAGGATACCTACGATGATGGCAATGATCAGCTTCGGTACAAGTCCGATCTTGATTTTTTTCTTTTCCATTTGGATTCTTTCCTCCTAAGTATGAATTTATTCATTTTGCACAAAAATACGATTGACGTCCTCGTGATTGTATTGTAACATTGACATAAAAATAAGGCAAATTCACAGATTTCATCATCACGATGAAAAAATTTCATAGTAAAAGGGAGAAAATCATGGAAATCCGTCAGTTGGAGACGTTTGTACATGTAGCACAGCTTCAGAGCTTTTCCAGGGCAGCAGAGGTTCTGGGATACACCCAGTCAGCGATCACTGTCCAGATCCGTCTTCTGGAAAATGAGCTGGAAACAAGACTTTTTGACAGAACCGGAAAGCGTGTGGTGCTTACTTCGTCCGGAAAAGAGTTTATGGGGCATGCAAGCCGGATCTTATATGACGTAAATAAAGCAAAAAAGTCAATGAATGATGATGCGGAACTGAAAAATCCATTACATATCGGGACTATTGAATCTCTCTGCACAGCAAAGCTTCCGGCTGTTCTCAGCAAATTTCGTGAGTTTCACCCGAAAGTAAATATGCAGGTGACTATTGATACACCGGAGCAGCTGATACGGATGATGGAGCATAACGGGCTGGATCTTATTTATATACTGGATACTCCAAGGTGGGACCAGAACTGGGTGAAGGTCATGGAGAAGGCGGAGCCGGTAGTATTTGTGGCCTCTGCAGATTCGGAGTTTGCGGGAAAGACGCTGAAGATGGAGAATATCCTGGAAGAGCCTTTTTTTCTCACGGAAAAGAATGCCAATTATCGCCAGGCCCTGGATCAGCAGCTGGCGCTTAAGAAGCAGGCCCTGTCACCGGTACTGGAGATCAGCGATACCGCTTTTATCATCCGCATGCTGGAAAAGAACCACGGACTTTCCTTTCTTCCCTATCTGGCTGTGGAGCGGGATATCCGGAAAGGAAGAATTGCCCTTTTACATGTGGAAGATGTGGAGATATCCATGTACCGGCAGATCTTTTACCATAAGAATAAGTTTAAGACGAGAGAGATGGAGGAATTCATTCGCCTGGCGGCAGAGTGAAAGGCAGAGCTTGTAAAAACAAATAAAATGTGGCACTATAAAAGAAAAAAGCGTAGGAGAGAAAAATGGATTTTATTGAAGAAGCAAAGAAGCTTGGCTTTTCCGATGCGGCGGTCATGAAAACCGATAAGCTGGTGTTTGTGCCGGAATACCGTGTTTTCTGTGAAGAAAATGCCTGTGGTAATTATGATAAAAATCCCGCATGTCCACCGGAAAGCGGGACTGTGGAAGAAATGAAGGAACGTGCCCTGGATTATGAGAACACTCTGGTGCTCCAGACGACGCAGGACAGACTCATGGATTACAGAAAAGCCAAACTTGCACATAATAAACTGACAGAGCAGCTCTCAGAGAAGATGAAAGAGTGCGGAAAAACAGATATTCTGATCATGAGCGCCGGACCGTACAAGCATAATTCCTGTATGTCTGCCTATTGTGTGGATGCGCAGAAGATGGCAGATGCTGTGGGAATGCAGTGCTGGACCAATGATGGAAAGTTCCGGTATTTTTCGCAGATCCTTTTTCGAGAGTAGAGTAGCGCATTTTTTATACATTTTTAGTATAAAAACTGGACATATTGTCAGGAAAAGGGTAAATTTATTTTGAAATGATCAAACAGGAGGAAAACCAGAATGGAAAAATCAACAGTTTATTTCACTGATTTTCGTTGCCCGGTGGGAACCAGTCAGCTGGACAAACTGAAAAAACTCTGCGTTGCCGCAGGAATCAAAGATATCGATATGGATGGAAAATTCGTAGCCATCAAGATGCATTTCGGAGAGCTTGGAAATATGGCATTCCTTCGTCCGAACTATGCAAAGGTAGTCGCAGATCTTTGTAAGGAGCAGGGCGGAATGCCGTTCTTGACAGATTGTAATACCCTTTATCCGGGAAGCAGAAAGAACGCACTGGAGCATCTGGACTGTGCAAATCTTAATGGATTTAACACGATCACAACCGGATGTCAGATCATCATCGGTGACGGAGTTCGAGGAACCGATGAAGTAGAAGTTCCGGTAGTGAACGGAGAATACTGTAAAACTGCCCTGATCGGCCATGCTATCATGGACGCAGATATTTTTATCAGTCTCAGCCACTTCAAGGGACATGAGACAACCGGCTTTGGCGGTGCTCTGAAGAATATCGGTATGGGATGCGGAAGCCGTGCCGGAAAAATGCAGCAGCATGCCAGCGGAAAGCCGGCCATCCATGAAGATGTCTGTCGTGGCGAAAGAGTGCGGAAGTGATGCGATTACATATGTAAACAAGAAAGCAGTTATCGATTACGATAAATGCAAAGGCTGTGGTCGCTGTATCGGGGCCTGCAGCTATGATGCCGTATACAATCCGAATAGCAGTGCAAACGAGCTTCTTGACCGCAAGATGGCAGAGTATGCACAGGCTGTCTGTCACGGACGTCCCCATTTCCATATTGCACTGGTACAGGATATCAGCCCTAACTGTGACTGCCATGGTGAAAATGATGCGCCGATCCTTCCGGATATCGGAATGTTCGCAAGCTTTGACCCGGTTGCACTGGATCAGGCCTGTGCAGATGCCTGCCTGAAGGCAACACCGATCGCTAACAGCCAGCTTGGAGAGCATCTGGCAGAGCCGGGATGGCACTGTCACCATGACCACTTTAAGGATTCCAATCCGAATATTGAGTGGAAGGCAACCCTGGATCAGGCAGAAAAGATCGGTCTGGGAACCAGGGAATATGAGCTGAAGACAATCAAATAAGCTGAGAAATAAAGCTCAGAAAATATCAGAAAATCCGGGAACACAGTTCATATTACTCTGTGTTCCCGGATTTTTACATCTTTTTACAGGTGTGCCTGGTGGCATTCGTTTTCAGAAAACAATTTCATGTGATGAAAAGAGGCTGTTATCCCGGAGTTTCAGCTGCAGGAATCCCGGACGATCTCCAGAAATCTTTCATGGATCCGGGTGTCTTCATCCAGTTCCGGGTGAAAAGCAAAGGCCAGCTGATCATTGTACTGTACGCCAACGATCCGGTCTTCGACAGAAGCCAGAACCCTTGTATCATCGTGGACGTCAGACACATAAGGCGCACGGATAAAGGTCATGGGAACTTTGCCCACAGATTTAACCGTTTCTTCCGTATGAAAGCTTCCAAGCTGTCTTCCGTAGGCATTTCTGCGCACACACATGGGAATGGTGCCAAAATGACAGCTGTCCTGTCCTTCGATCTCAGAAGCCAGAAGGATCAGTCCGGCACAGGTAGCCAGAACGGGCATTCCGTTTTCGATTCTTTTTTTCAGGGGCTCAAACATATCAAGCTCTTTTAATAGCTTGCTCTGAACAGTGCTTTCCCCGCCCGGAAGGATCAGAGCGTCGAAGGGCTTTTTAAGATCACCTGCCTGGCGCAGCTCGATATGAGAAACGCTGAGGCGGTCAAGAACCTTTTCGTGCTCTGCAAAAGCACCCTGTAAAGCCAGTACCGCAATTGTCATTATTTGCCTCTTTCTGCCATCAGTAAGGCGATTTCCTGTTCATTGATCCCGACCATAGCTTCGCCAAGATCTCTGGAAAGCTCTGCGATCAGTCTGGCATCGGTGTAGTTGGTAACTGCTTTTACGATGGAAGCAGCTCTTTTTGCCGGATTTCCGGATTTAAAGATACCGGAACCGACGAAGACACCTTCGGCGCCAAGCTGCATCATAAGAGCGGCATCTGCAGGAGTGGCAACGCCGCCGGCAGCAAAGTTTACAACCGGAAGTCTGCCGTTGTCATGTACATAGGATACCAGTTCATAAGGAACCTGGAGAGTTTTTGCAGCCTCAAAAAGTTCATCTTCACGCATACTGGTAAGCTTTGCGATCTCGCTGTTCATTTTTCGCATATGGCGGACTGCCTGAACGATATCACCGGTTCCGGGCTCACCCTTTGTACGGATCATGGAAGCACCTTCATTGATGCGGCGGAGTGCCTCTCCAAGATCTTTTGCACCGCATACAAAAGGAACTTTGAATTCTCTTTTATTAATATGATAAACATCATCAGCAGGAGAAAGAACTTCACTTTCATCAATATAGTCGATCTCAATGGCTTCCAGTACCTGTGCTTCCACAAAATGTCCGATACGGCATTTGGCCATAACAGGAATGGAAACTGCGTTCTGGATCCCTTCGATCATTTTCGGGTCACTCATTCGGGAAACACCGCCTGCTGCACGGATATCGGCAGGAATACGCTCCAGGGCCATAACCGCACAGGCACCGGCAGCCTCGGCAATTTTTGCCTGCTCAGGTGTTGTGACATCCATGATCACACCGCCCTTTAACATCTGTGCCAGTTCTTTGTTCAGTTTATATCTTTCATTTGTTGCAGACATGATCTTTTCCTCCGTAATCATTGATTTTGTGTTTGATTTCTGTTGGTTCCAGATTATAAAACTTACTTGTGTATTTAAAAATATCCAATATAGATAATTTTTTAAGGGACAGTTATGAGACTGTGAACAGATAAAGTGAAAAAGAGATAAAAAAACGGAAAAGCACGCCTGCTTAAAATGCGTGCTTTTTGCTGCGGGAAAAGGATCAAAATTTGAAATATATTAGATGAAATAAGGATTTCATACAAGAATTAACGCGTGCACATGCGTGCATAAAACAACGCCGTTGTGAATAATATACAAAGAAATAACCGTAAACTTTGGATAAAAATGAGAAAACAGAAAAAGCTGTAAATTTATATTGCATAATAAGACTGCGTGTGATAACATACACACAACATAATTAACACGCATTTGACACGCAAATAAAAGAAAATAGCACGCAAACAAAAGAATATCAAAGATAAGTGAAGCTAATGTGCAGGAAAACGTGCAGATCGTGTGTACAGAAACAGGCTGCATTCTGTGGGCAGAGAGTACAGAGCAGGCCGGAAATCTTTTTCAGAGGAGGAAATTATGACAGGAACACAGAAAAAACAGCGTCTGCTGACTATGATATTCGGAGCTTTCGCGATCTTTTTTACAGGATATCCCCATGTATGGTCTATTTACCAGCCTTATGTGATGGAGCAGGCAGGCTGGAGCCAGGGACAGGCATCCATGTGCTTTTATCTGGCACTGAGCACCTTTGTATTCGGAAATATCGTAGGCGGAAGGATGCAGAACCGCTTTAAGGAAAAGACGATTGTATGGATCGGAGGCGGGATCTTTGCAGCAGGAATCCTGGCATCCGCATTTCTGATCGTTCCCACACCGCTTCCTATGTATCTCTCCTATGGAGTGATGCAGGGATTTGGTCAGGGAATGATCTATACGGTGATCCTGGCAACAGTACAAAGATGGTTTCCGGACCGTACCGGATTTGCTTCCGGCGTTGTGGTAACTGCCAACGGACTTTGTGGATTTTTCCTGGCACCGCTGAGTCGAAAGCTGCTGGAAGCGGAAGGTGTGCAGAAAACCCTTCTGATCGTTGGCGTGGCCATCACGATTTCCTGGATCCTGTGCGGTATCTTTTTTCAGGCACCCGATAAGAGTCTGGTGAACGCAGGTGGCTCTGCGGAAAAGTCCGGGACACCGGAGATGAAGCAGTATACATCCGGAGAGATGATGAGAACAAAGAATTTTTATCTTCTTCTTGCGACCATGTTCTTTGGACTGATTTCTTATTTTATGGTTTCACCGGTATCCCAGACCTACCAGATCGACCTTGGAATCCCGTCTGCAGTGGCAGTCAGTGCCGTTATGCTTGGATCCATTGTCAATGCAGGAGCAAGACTGGTGCTTCCCACACTGGCAGATAAAGTGGGCAGGATTGTCTGCATCAAAGGAGTGCTGATCGTGGCAGTGATCGCTATGGGAGTTCTCGCTGTATCAAGATCCCTGGCAGTAACGGTTGCCGTTGTGCTGATGTACGGCTGCTATGGCGGCATCATGGGAAGCTTTCCATCTCTGACAAGCTCCATTTTCGGAATGAAACACACCGGAGAAAATTATGGATTTGTTATGTTCGGTATCGTATTCGCAACCTTTGGCGCACCGGCGATCTCCGGTCTGGTGAGCAGCAATGGTTATGAGATGAACGTGGTATTTGGGATCGGAGCTGTTTTTGCAGTGATCGCATTTGTATGCCTGACTTTGCTTGGACGAAATCTTGTGAAAGAGCATGCTGAAAAATCTGTCGGAGCAAAGAAGGGTACAGCACAGGTACGCAAACCACAGGCAGAATAAATCTGAATGTAACTGGATGCAGAGCTGTGCCGGCTGCCGGATCAAAAACAGCTGACTGAGAATCTGAAAACAGAAAAACCTGGAAGAAATAATGTGCCTGTGGCTGAGTTCTTCCAGGTTTTTTTATGAGTTGCCGGAATCAGATATTTCTGCTAGGATAACGGAAGGATGAGAAAATCAGATATTGTTTTGCCTGTTTATGGATGCGAGTGTGTGAAATACTGCAAAAATAAGGAGTTGATGTATATGATCACCTGTCAGGATATACTGGAACTGCAGCTGGACGGAGTGGAACTGATCGCCGGGGAAAAAGGTCTCACAAGACCTGTCACATGGACCTATATGGTGCAGACCCGGCCTTTTGAGGAGCATATGAACCAGGGGAATTTTGCCCTGTGTGTGGTGGACTATGTCCGGTTTGACCTGGAAGAAGCACAGAAAGCCATGGAAGAACTGTATGGGCTTGGAATTTCCGGCTTTGGGATCTCTATCACCGATGACAAGGAGCCCGTCCCGAAGGAGATGATCGACAAAGCAAATGAACTGAAGCTTCCGCTGTTTTACATCCGGTGGGAAGGAGCTTCTTTTGTGGATATTGCCCAGAGTGTGGGAAAGATCATCCTGGAATATGAAATGCAGAATAAACGGATGGGAGATTATCTTTACAATCTTTTGTTTGGCTATGATATTAATGATCGCTATATCGAAAAAATCTCCCAGCAGTTCGGGATCAACTTTACCACACCCTGCAGAGTAGGGATCATTGTGGCTGACCGGAAGTACGGCATCAATCTGGAACAGGATGAACATATCTATGAATATTATGCCAATTATCTGAACCAGGAAGTTATGGAAATGGAAGGAAAGCCCATGTTCCTCAGGTTTCTTAACAAGTTTGTTCTTCTTTTTGAGGCAAAAAAAGACAAAAGCATTGAACATGAGCTGGAGAAGGTTCTGCAGAAGATCGATGCCAGTCCGCAGTTTCACGGAACCATCCGAAGCACCTGTATCCTGGGCGGTATCTACACCAATCCGGCAGATTTCGGCACCAGCTATCAGGAGGCAAAGCGTCTGATCCCCAAAAAAGACATACTTCCAAATCCCAAGCACAAGAAAGTCTTAAGTGCAACAGCCATGGGAATCTATCAGTATCTGTTCAATAACGACAACCATGATGAGATCCTGAATTACTGCAATGAACGGCTGGGAAAGCTGGAGGAATATGATCATGCCAACGGAACGTTTCTTCTGGATACCCTGCTTGCCTATTACATGAACGGGTTCAGCGTCGGAAAAACGGCGAAGGAACTTTTTATCCACAGAAATTCCCTGCAGTACCGGATGAATAAGATCCAGGAGCTGATAGATTTTGAGCTGGATGACTATATGGAATATCTGGATATGATAAACTGTATCCTGATCAAACAGCTGATGTTTTCCTGAAGAGCAGGTTCATATATTTACAACACTGTGCAAAATGAATAGTTTGTTTGTGCAAAATAAAAGTTGACGAAAGGCTTCTTCTGAGTATAATGAAGTCTATCAAACAACGAAGGCGTTGAAGGAAATAAAAAATTTCTTTCAGCGCCCTTTTTGTTTACAGGCGAAAACGTTCAGGTCGACCAGTTAAATATGTTTTGTGCCAGCTATGTAGAAGAGGAGGAAACGAATATGAAAAAAAATCTTTTAGGCAAAATGGTGATCACAGGTATTATTTCCGCAGCAATGTTAGCATCTACAGCAGCTTCCACATGGGCAGCAGACAAATCCGATAAGGATGTGTTAAGGGTTGGTATGGAATGTGCATATGCACCGTTCAACTGGACCCAGGATACAGACACAACCCCGGACGGAAGCAAGGCAGAACCTATTTACGACAGTGATTATTACGCATATGGCTACGATGTGGCAGTAGCCCAGAAGCTTGCAGATCAGCTTGGAATGAAGCTGGAGATCCACAAGGTTGAGTGGTCCTCCATCGGAATCTCCATGGATGCCGGCGATTATGACTGTATCATCGCAGGTATGGGAAAAACGGCAGAAAGAGAAAAATCATATGCTTTTACAGAACCATATTATTACAGAGATAACTGTATCGTGGTAAAGGCAGGCGGCAAATATGACGATGTCAAAGGTCTTTCCGATCTTGCAGGAACAGGCTGTAAGGTTACCACACAGCTTGGAACCGGATGGGTACCGCTTCTGGATCAGATCGACGGTGCAGAGCAGTCCGGAAACTATGAGACAACATCAGAGTGCTTTATGGCAATCTCCAACGGAGTTGCAGATGTCTGCGTTGTAGATGTTCCTACAGCAGAATCAGCAGCACTGACAAACAAGGATCTGAAGATCATCAACCTGGATGAGAAGGATACCTTTAAAGATGATGATGAAATGGTCAATGTCTGCATCGCAACAAGAAAAGATGACACAGAGCTGAGAGATAAGCTGCAGGGTGCTATGGATGACATCGGCTGGAACGATAAAGAGAAAATGGATGAGCTGATGGATACTGTTCTGACACAGCAGCCGGCAGCGAACTAGTCCAAGTGAGGTGGAGATATGTTAGGCTTTTCAATCACAGATCCTTCCAATTCCCTGGAATGGATGATCTTTCTGGCAAAAAAATATTCCAGTATGTTTCTGGAAGGAACCTGGCTGACTCTCTATATAGCTGTAGCAGGAACCATTCTTGGTTTCCTGCTGGGCTATATCATCGGTATCATCCAGGATATCCGTATCAATGAAGGCGACAGCATTCTGAAAAAAGGAATTTTTAAAATCTTAAAGGCAATCTGCAGGATCTATGTGGAGGTTTTCCGAGATACGCCAATGATCGTTCAGGCAATGGTCCTGTATTATGGTATCCGTCAGGCAAATGTGAATATTACACCATTGTTTGCAGGTGTTATGGTAACGGTATTGAACACCGGAGCTTACATGGCAGAAACTGTCAGAGCCGGCATCGGTTCCATTGATATGGGACAGAGAGAAGGCGCCTGGGCCATGGGAATGTCACCTATGAAGACCATGATCTATGTAGTACTTCCACAGGCCTTCAAAAACATCATCCCTGAGATGGCAAATACATTTCTTACAAATCTGAAAATGACTTCCGTTCTGAATGTTATCGCAGTTCAGGAGCTGTTTATGGCAGCGAAAACTGTAGGCGGAAATTATTATAAATATTTTGAATCCTATCTTGTTATTGCAGTGATCTATTTTGTACTCTGCTTTGTATTCAACCGTCTGTTTACATTCCTTGAAAAGAAGGTGAAGAAAACAGAGAACTACGCACTGGCAGTGGAATATATGGAAAATCCGTAAGGAGGGAAAAATAATGGGTGATGCAATCATATCCGTTGAGGAATTAAGTAAAGCATTCGGGCAGCATGAGGTACTGCGAAAAATCGATTTCAACGTGGAGCCGGGTGAGATCATCTGTATCGTTGGTTCCTCCGGTTCCGGAAAATCCACTCTGCTTCGCTGTATCAACAAGCTGGAAACCCAGACCAGCGGAAAGATCCGCTATCATGGAAAAGAGATCGGAGCAGTCCAGAAGGAGATCAATGATTACCGGTCAAAGGTCGGCATGGTATTTCAGTCATTTAATCTCTTTAATAACATGACTGTTCTTCAGAACTGTATGCTCTGTACAAGAAAAGTCCTTCATCTGTCAAAGGAAGAAGCCTTTGACAGGGCGATCACACATCTGAAGCAGGTAGGAATGGCACCGTTTATCAATGCAAATCCAACACAGCTTTCCGGTGGACAGAAGCAGAGGGTTGCCATTGCAAGATCGCTCTGCATGAATCCGGAGGTCCTGCTTTTTGATGAACCTACATCAGCACTGGACCCGGAGATGGTAGGCGAGGTTTTAAATGTTATGAAGGAGCTGGCGACCACAGGCCTTACCATGATCATTGTGACTCATGAGATGGCATTTGCCAGAGATGTTTCCACTAGGACGATTTTTATGGATCAGGGTTACATTGTGGAGGATGCACCTCCGGCGGAGCTGTTTAAAAATCCTAAAAATGCCCGTACCAGAGAATTTTTGAGCCGTTATCTGGCAGGATAGGAAGGAGTATAAAATGGAAAATTTTATTGTAACCTTTGCCAGAGGTTTTGGAACCGGCGGAAAGGAAATCGCCTCCATGCTGGCAAAAGATCTTGGGATCCACTGTTATGAAAACCGTATCCTGACACTGGCAAGCCAGATGAGCGGACTGGATGAAAAGCTCTTCCTGGATATCAATGAGCGTATCCGGAATAACGGAGGATTTACAGGATTCCTTAAAGGGCTGCCCAGATCCAGGCAGTACATTGCAAGAAATGAGAAATTTGTTTCCGATGACCGGTTGTTTGAGTATCAGTCACAGATCATCAGAAACCTGGCAGATCAGGAATCCTGCGTGATTGTCGGAAAATGTGCGGATTATGTCTTAAAGGGCAGAAAAAATGTGGTAAGTATCTATATCGAAGCGCCGCGTGCCTTCTGTCTGGAGCGGACCATGCAGAGGATGAAGGTATCCTCAGATGTGGCAGCAGCCACCATTGAGAATACAGATAAGTACAGAGCGGACTATTATAAATATTATACAAAAGGTAATTACTGGACCAATCCCGTCAACTACGATATGACGCTGAACAGTGAAAAAGTCGGAATTGCAGGATGCGTAAAGATGATCGAAGAATATCTGGTGATGAAGGGTCTGATCACACGGGAACAGATCTTATCAGAACAGATCACAAAAGGGGAGGAAAAGAAATGAAGCTGGAAGAAACAGGACTGACATTTGAGGATATCAAGGAAAAAGTAAACAAATACATGATCGAGACCTATGAGAGAATGGATTTTCTGGCAGAAAGTGCAAAAGACCAGTATATCTACAATGAGAAGGGCGAAAAATATCTGGATTTTTATGCAGGTATCGCAGTAAACTCCGCAGGAAGCTGCAATGAGAAGGTAGTAAAAGCGGTTGTAGACCAGGCGCAGACACTGATGCATACCTTCAACTATCCGTACACCATTCCCCAGGCTCTTCTTGCTGAAAAGGTCTGCACAACCATCGGAATGGATAAGATCTTTTTCCAGAACTCCGGTACAGAGGCAAATGAGGCCATGATCAAAATGGCAAGAAAATACGGAATCGAAAAATATGGTCCGAACCGTTATCATATCGTAACTGCAAAAATGGGATTCCATGGAAGAACCTTTGGCGCCATGTCCGCCACCGGACAGCCGGGAAACGGATGCCAGGTTGGCTTTGGTCCCATGACCTACGGATTTTCCTATGCACCGTACAATGATCTTGAGGCTTTCAAAGATGCCTGCACGGAAAATACCATTGCCATTATGATAGAGCCTGTACAGGGCGAGGGCGGTGTCCATCCGGCAACCATGGAATTTATGAAGGGACTCCGGGAATTCTGTGATGAGAACGATATGCTCCTTCTTATTGATGAGGTTCAGACAGGCTGGTGCAGAACCGGTAAGGTGATGAGCTATATGCATTACGGGATCAAACCGGATATCGTGTCCATGGCAAAAGCACTTGGAGGCGGTATGCCGATCGGCGCGATCTGTGCTACAGAGGAAGTGGCAAAAGCTTTCACACCTGGTTCTCACGGAACAACCTTCGGCGGACATCCGGTTTCCTGTGCTGCAGCATTGGCCGAGGTTGGTGAACTTCTTGACAGAGATCTGGCTGGCAATGCGGCAAAAATGGGAGCTTATTTTATGGAAAAGCTTGCAAAGATCCCTCATGTAAAAGAGGTTCGTGGTCAGGGTCTTCTGGTAGGTGTGGAATTTGATGATACTATTTCCGGTGTGGATGTAAAGCATGGCTGTCTTGACAGACATCTCCTGATCACTGCCATCGGAGCACATACCATCCGTATGGTACCGCCGCTGATCATTACAGAGGAAGACTGTGATCAGGCGGCTGCCATCATTGAAGAGACGGTAAATGCACTTTCAGAATAAGCAGAGGAGACGAACAGCATGAAAAGATTTACATTTTCCGTACCGCAGAATATTCTTTTTGGTGAAGGTGTATTAAAGGAGCTTCCCGGGGCAGCCGGGAAGCTTGGCGGAAAACATGGCTTTATCATTTCCGGCCCCACACTGAACAGACTTGGCGTAGTGGGGCAGTGTGAAGAAATCCTTACACAGGCCGGCATTGCAGTCAGCACCTTCTGTGATACAGAAGGAAATCCATCGGTGGAGACTGTGGAACGTGCAGCTGAAGCATTCCTGACAAGCGGGGCGGATTTTATTGTTGCTCTTGGCGGCGGTTCCCCTATGGATGTGGCAAAAGCAGTAGGCGTTGTGGCGAAATACGGCGGCAGCATCACAGAATATGAAGGTGCGGACAAGGTTCCGGGGGAGATCATCCCACTGATCGCTATTCCCACAACTGCCGGAACCGGTTCAGAGGTTACGGCTTTTTCTGTTATTACCGATCACAAACGAAATTACAAGCTTACAGTATTTTCCTATAAGCTGATCCCGGCTTATGCACTTCTGGATCCGCTGCTTCTTACCTCCGCACCTGCTTCCGTGGCGGCTGCCTGCGGGATCGATGCGCTGATCCACGCAGAGGAATCCTACGTTTCTCTGGACGCATCTCCATTTTCCGAGGCAATGAGCGAAAAAGCGATGGAGCTGATCGGGCGGAGCATCCGCACCTACGTGGCAGACCGCAGCAATCTGGAAGCAGCTTCCGATATGCTGGCAGGCTCTCTGTTTGCCGGGATTGCTTTTTCCTGGGCAAGACTTGGAAATATCCATGCCATGAGCCATCCGGTCAGTGCTTTTTTCAATGTGCCTCACGGTGTTGCAAACGGAATCCTGTTTCCGTATATCGTGAAATATAACGAAGAGGCAGCCTTCGGAAAATATCAGAAGATTTATAATTATATTTCCACGGAAAAGAAATGTGAGTCTGAGTTTTCAAAAGGAATGCTGGAGCAGGCAGTCCGTGAGCTGAATACACAGGTTGGGATCCCGGCGAAATTATCGGATGCAGGGGTTACGGATGAGTATTTTGCACAGATGACAGAGGATGCCATGAAAAGCGGAAACATTGCGATAAATCCTCAGAAAACCGTTCGGGAGGATATCCTGGCACTGTATAAAGAGGCACTGTAGGAAGGTTCCGCTTCATCATGGAATAGAAGATTTTACGATAATTTTATACAAAAATCATAATAATGAGATAGTACCGAAAAAATAAGCATGCTACCATATTTTCTGAAAAAGGGACAGAAGTCAGAAAAGGAGCGCATGCATATATGATAAAAACCTATGTGATAGATACGAATGTACTGATCCAGGCTCCATATGCATTGGAGTGTTTTGAGGACAATAATCTGGTACTTCCGCTGGTGGTGCTGGAAGAACTGGATGGACTTAAAAAGGCAGAGGGCGAAAAAGGAATCAATGCAAGAGCCGCAGTCCGAAAGCTGGAATGGTACAGGCAGAAGGGTGATCTGTTACAGGGAGTAGCACTTTCCGGCGGTGGTATTCTGCGTATTGAAAAAAATTTTGTACACGTAGAGCTGCCGCCGGATCTTCCGGATGACAAACCGGATAACAGGATCCTGAAGGTATGCAGAGGTCTTGCGGAAACAGATGAGCAGGTTATTCTGGTGACAAAGGATATCGTACTTCGTCTGAAGGCACAGATCATGGGAATTCAGGCAGAGGATTTCGAGCGTGAGCAGATCTCAGATGATGATGCACAGTATACCGGTCGTACAGAAGTATACATTCCGGAAGATAAGGTCAAGGAGTTCAAGAAAAAAGGAATTTCTCTTGAAGAGGTTTATCAGAGTGACGAGGAAGGAAATCATACCATACCGGAATTTCATGAGAATGAATTTGTGATACTGAAGCCGGATCAGTCTACAAAAAAGACACTTCTTGGAAGAGTATCCTCAGGAAAGATAGTCCAGCTTGTTTACAAAAAAAGCAAGCCCTATGGAATATCACCGAGAAATGTCGGACAATATTTTATGCAGGAAGCCCTTATGACAGATGCAAAAGAAGCTCCCCTTGTTATCATCAAAGGAATGGCGGGAACCGCGAAAACATTTTATTCGCTTGCTGTTGGAATGGAAAAGGTATATAACAATCCGGCACAGGAATATCGCCGTGTGATCGTATGCAGACCCAACGCACAGTTTGACGATGATATAGGATTTCTGCCGGGCGATGAAAAGGAAAAAATAGCACCTTTGATGAGACCGGTGATCGATAATCTGGAACAGATCCTTGATTCGGATGAAAAGAAGAGATATGAAGATGAAGACGAGCTGAGTGATAAGATAGCGGAGATTTTTGAACGTGGAATCATTCAGACGGAAGCATTGAATTTCATCAGAGGAAGGTCTATTGCGAAGACATATCTGATCATTGATGAAGCTCAGAATATGACACCAAATCAGGTAAAGGGCATTATCACAAGAGCAGGCCAGGGAACGAAGATCATACTGCTGGGAGATCCGCAGCAGATCGACAGGCCCTTTCTGGATGAAAGGACAAATGGTTTAAGCTATGCGGCGAAACATATGGTGGATAGTCCTCTTTGCTGGCAGATCACATTGTCAGCTGAAGAATGCGAGAGATCATCGCTGGCAATGGACGCAATAAAGAGACTCTGACTATATGGCTAAGAAGCATAAGCAGAGTGGGAATATCTGCACGAAACACGTAGGGAGAGTAAAAAAACTTGAAGTATAAGGATGTAGCGAATAATAAGGAAATCAATGCATATCTGAAAAAGGGAAATTCAAACCTGGGACAGCTTGGATTTACAGATCATTCACAGGCACATTGTGTTCAGGTAGCACATCAGGCCGGGAAGATTCTGAAAAGACTCGGCTACCCGGAGCATGAGATCGAGCTTGCAAAAATCGCCGGATATATGCATGATATCGGAAATGCGATTAACAGAAACCATCATGCGGAATACGGTGCCCTTCTTGCAAATGATCTGCTGAAGGATACCAACATGTCTCTTGAGGACAGAGTAACTGTCATAGCTGCAATCGGAAATCACGATGAATCAACAGGAAGCCCGGAAGATGTTATATCAGCAGCACTTATCATTGCGGACAAAACTGATGTCAGAAGAAGCCGTGTACGCCAGAAGGAAAGATCTGCGTTTGATATTCACGATCGTGTGAATTATGCTGTGACAGATTCGAAGCTTAAGATTGATGAAGAAAAATCTGTGATCGCACTGAACCTTCAGATCGATGAAAATATCTGTTCCATGTATGACTATTTTGAGATTTTTCTTGATCGGATGATGTTCTGCAGAAAATCAGCAGAAATTTTGGGAACAACCTTCAAGCTGACTGTAAACGGACGAAAAGTACTTTGAACAGAGTAGCTTTCGGGAAAATCCGGACCAATATGATGGTAATGAGCTGGCAATTATAGAGAAGAAAGAAGAATCCCCTGGATACGGAAAATTATCCGCGTTCAGGGGAATTTTTATGGTGTGAAAATTATATTATCCAATGCGTCGTAAAACCCTTTGCTTCAGCTATGGGGATATAAGACGCGTCCATCGAATTTATGCAAGTAATTGAAGATGGACAAAATAGTAATTGTATTAACTAATGAACCATAGTATAATATAAATATGAACACAACATATAAATCAAACAACAATGTCGTCTATTCCTGTAAATAC
>ENA-ORUA01001699-ORUA01001699.1-human-gut-metagenome-genome-assembly--contig:-NODE-1699-length-19066-cov-2.903950_pt1 | contig 19066 bp, 19 predicted proteins | sample MGYA00242076_ERZ509201 | MGnify/ENA primary metagenome ERZ509201 (study PRJEB26280, sample SAMEA2338863) | human gut metagenome | biome: human gut; feature: human-associated habitat; material: faeces...
TTAATCTAATAATCAGTAAAATAAAATCTGTGTCAATCTGTGTAATCTGTGGTGAGTCTTATTCCTTTCTATCCCGTTTCGAACCCCAAAAAGGGAGCCTTCTTACAGCCCCCTATATTCCCTTTCTGCCTTGAAGCAAGGGCAAGGTTTCATGGGATTCAGGTCATGATGACCTACAATCAGAGCGTGTGGAAAGATGCGCTTCAATTCGCGGAGCAGTGCAAGCAGCGATGCTTTTTGCTCTAAGGTGCGAGTGTCGGATGGCTGACTGTCGGCATCCAAACCTCCTTCATAACAGATACCGATGGAGTGTCGGTTATGATTGAGGCAATGCGCTCCGACTTTTTCCGGTGGGCGGCCACGGTGAATCTCACCGTCACGAGTCACGTAGAAATGGTAACCGATGTCACTGAAGCCGTGGTGGCGAATGTGATCGCGGCGGCAATCTTCGAAGCTCAGGCCCACGCCCTGAGGCGTGGCCGAGCAGTGAATAATGAGTAGGGTAATCGTGCGCATGTCTACTGGCAGGCGCCTAACCCTAAAGCTCCCGCAATGGCGGTGGCTACGGTGATGATTACTTTGAGGACAATGCCCCACACGTTTTTTGACTTCTTTTCTTCATTCATAATGATTGATGATTTATAATTTATGCGAATCAGGAGTTATCCCAACGGGTTTTCATCGAGTCCGCCGTCTCCTCCTGAACCGCCACCGGAAGTATTGTCGGACGAGCTGCCTCCCACGGTGTACATGGAAGACTCTTTCAATTGTCCTTCCAGATTAATCTGAGCATTACTCAGCTCACCCGTGGCACGGGCGCGGAGTTTCAATCCCTTTACGTTATTAGCCAATGAGAAGTCGGCGGCAGATTTTGCGCCTTTTTTACTGACAATCCCTACGGAGAAAATTGCCAGATCATCCATTTTTACATTCTTTCCATCCAGAATAAGTTCCTTGGTGCAGGAAACCATATCCGTCAACACTCCCTTGATGACACCACTTGAGTAGGGAGTATTGTGGTTAGACATGTGTTTGGCAAGTTTCTCAATGTCGAACGTCTCTTCAATTACGGGACGCGCATACCAGAAACCTTTCAGCGGGCTGTTTTCGCCCGTCACTTGATACTTTTTGTAACGAATCATAGTTTGTAGATAATTTAAAAATTAATACTTGAAAATTCATGCTGTTGAACTCAACAATGCAAAGGTAATACTGCGGGTATGGGCGTTTGTCTCTTTCTGGTTGTTAGAGTCGATTAGGGGCGGTTTTAGTCTGTTATTTCTATGTATATACTTGATAATGTCATGATTTATCGCTACCTTTGATGAAATATAACACATGAATATCAGATATGAACTCTTTTGAAATCCGTACCTATGGGCGTACTGAACTTGCCCAACTCTATTGTCCCGATCTCTGTCCGGAGTCTGCCTACCGTAAGTTGAAACATTGGATCGATCTTTATCCCGGTCTGCGTGCCGGTCTGTCCGCCCTGGGGCTTTCTCCCCGTTCACGCTCCTATACGCCCGCCCAGGTGAGCCTGATAGTAGGCGCACTGGGGGAACCTTAAAGCTAAGGTTTGGGGGCGTAAAGCTGAGGTTTAGCGGTGTGAAGCTGAGGTTGGGAGATGCAAGGCTGAGGTTGAGGGATGCAAGGTTGAGATTGAGAAATACAAAGCTGAGATGAGGCTTTGTAATGGTGAGGTTGGTACACTTGGTACAGAGGTTCACCCTTCCCTTTCGCTTCACACACACACGTGCGCGTATATAATGTGTGAGTCCCCCTGCTAATCACTAATCCCTCACCACTCACCACTTCTTACCGCTTACCCGGCTTGCGATAAGTGCCGTTTCTGTCCGTACTTTCCACCAGACCGTGCTTCTGCAGGCGCTTCAGCCAGGTGGAGGCGGTTTCGGGCTTGATACCCATCTCTTCGGCTCTATGTATGAATTCAGCTCGTGTAAATCTCTCCCCCATGCATTGCACAAGCGCATCGCGGTCGGCATTTCCCCGACTGGTCACTTGGGTGGCGGGCAGGAAGGAGAGTATGTGGATGGCGTGGCTGTAGAGGCTTTCGGCGAGCGACAGCACAGCGTGGAAATCGTCGGAGGTGATGCTGAGATCCCATAGGGTGATGATATGGTCTTTCAGATTGTCGGGATTGGTGCCGGGATCGGGCGATACATTGGGTGAACGGGTTATCTCCCCTTGTTCCAATGCGCGGAGCATTGCCACTACCTCCATGATGCGGCAGATGTTGATGGCCAGACGTGCCACACTGCTCGACATTTCACTGCCGTTTGACAGTTCTGAACGGGTGAATAGATTGGAGAACAGTTGGTTGAAATCCTTCTTCTGTCCGTCGGTGAGGCGTAGTGTGAAAGTTCCGCCCATGACGATAGCCTTTAGTTTTTCTTTCCATTCCATGCCCAGCGTGTTGAAAGTCTCTTCGAGATTATTGTCGTTGAGATCGAACTGGTCTTGCCAGTGGTGTATACCGTGCATGTAGTAGAATAGTTCTCGGGAGAATAGCCCGTTTTCGGTAGTGGGTATCAGTGGTTTCACCTGTGCGGGGGTACCGGACAGGAGTACGGCAAGAAACACCTTTTTCACTTCACGGTATTCCCGGTCGGTGCGTCGGTTGTAGGAGATCCGGTCGTGGTCGAAAGCCTTTCGCATGGTGTCGCTCCAATGTCCGTATTCTGAGCCGATAGCGGTGGATATGGTGTCGGCTTCGCTTTCGCATATCAGGCCTGTTCCGTCGGAATCTATCAGGTTTTGCAGGATGCCGGTTCCCGTATTGTTACCGGGGATGAGGAACATCTTGTCGGGAGGCATCATGGGCGCTTCGGTCTTCGCCCGTTCTTTGCCCAACGCTTCGTACTTTGATTTTTCACGCCGGTAGCATGCCATACTTTCAGCCGTCTGCTTTCGGATCTCATCATGAAAGGGCTCTACCAACAGGCGTACCAGTGATAGTATACCTTTGCCCGATGTGGATGGTGCCACGACAAAAGTTTGCAGGCAGGGCGACGTCATTTTTCCTCCATAAGCACACCGGACGTTCCGCCCCATACTTGCCCCTAGCACAGTGACCGTTCCCAATAGAAGAATATCGTATTGTGTGCGGGAGGTAGCGCAGCTCAGGATACGTCCCAGGGGATAAGGCCACCGGGTGCGTTCGTCGAAAGTGGGTAGAGGTGATATCGGGTCGCTACCCGTTGCCGTGTCTTCTTCGCATATGCTTACTTCTTCTCTTTCTTTACGTGCGCGTGTGTGTGAAGCGGAAGATGAGGGTGAACCTTGTGTACCAAGTGTACCAACGCCGGATGGAATTTCGGCTTGAATTTTTACGCCGCACAACTCGGCCAGGTGGAAGGCTGTGCCTATATGTACGTCGTTGTGTCCGGTTTTCAGCGCGTTGCTGAATAGTTTTTCGGCTGCCTGCGGGTCATACTTTGATGAAAGGCTGCACAAGGCGAGAAAATCCTGACGGCCTGCCTCTCCGCAGTCCGTGGCGATGGCAAAGGCAAGTTGTATATACTCTTGATAACTGGGAGCGATGTCTGCTCCCGCATTCCTGACGGCTTCGGTCAGGAGATGTAATGAAGATATTGGTTCCATTGAATGCTTAATTTGTAATTCGTAATTTATTACTCGCCATTTGTAATTCTGATCAACGCTCCCGGATCATGGCATAGGAAACAGGAGCGTACGAGGTCTTTTCCCGACGTATCCACTCCTTTTCCCGATTGCTGGTGGTCGGTGTCGTACATACAGTGTACATAGTTCATGGCCCAGCGGATTCCATCTGTAGCACTTTGCCCTATGGCGCAGGGCACGAAGGCTTTCACACCCTGTCCGGTGGGGCTGACGAACACTAAGGCAGGGCACAGATAGGGATCGTCGAATAACAGTTGGCGCAGTTTTTCGGCTTCTTCGGTAGATTCAAGATGGTCGATGTCCACTACTACCAGTCCGGAGGCTTCTTCTATGCAGTCACTTCGCCGGCGGGTGAAGACTCCGCAGGGAGTCACGTAGGGCAGTGTCTGCTGCTTCAGGAGGCGGCAGGCATTGTCATCACCCAGCAGTGCGGCGTTTCGTACTTCGTGGGTGAGTGCGGCAAGTTTCGCGTTTGAAGTGATAAGTTTGTGTACTTCGTTCACATCCACTGTGCGTAGTGGGGTTAGTGTGGCATTTCTCAGGTTTTTTCCGGAAATTTTATCTCTTATCGGTGAGATAGGAGGCATGAATAGCGACATTCTGAAAATGTTTTCCATTGCGTTGTTTCTTAGTTGAGTAACTTTCATTTTTTTTATTTACTTCGGCAGTCTGTCGGGCATAAAAAAGAGAAGATGTCACTTTGGGATAAAGCGGCATCTTCTCATAGCGGGGCTTAATCTTTGCTAAAGCGAGAGCAAAGATAGGCTCTTTTGCAACATGTTATTCAACACTAATTCATATCTGTATTTTGTTATTATTTTCTCTTTTTACCTCTTGGGTTTTTGAAGTCGCATTCTTTGGCAATATCTGTCAATTCCTGTCTTATGGTATTGACAGATATCTGTTTACCATTATTTTTCAAAAACTTTTCGTTTTTATATAAAAAACGTGCAAGCGTTGTCAATCCGTTTTCCGGAGATACGTCCAGACAGTTTGTTATATAGAGTTCCAAATATGCTTTTTCTATAATATCCCTGCGGTCGATTATTCTCGTAATGGTAGCTCCTGTTTTGGGGCCTCTTTTCAACCTAATCCTTTGTCTAATTGATTGTTTACTGTTGTTTTCGTTCTCTTTTGCAGTTTTTTTTTGCTGCTTTATTGGCTTTATTATTTTTCATACTTCTAATGATTTTATGTCAGAATTAGTGATGAAAAAATATGTTGCAAGTTACGAAGATAAGTGTAAAAAGAAGAGTGGACAAGAATATTGGGATAATATTGATTTTATATACTGTTTTACGACGCTTAATTGACTGATATATAATTTGTTGGAGTGAAAACGGATAGGTGTTCAAAAAACGTTCGTTTAATGGACACCAATATTTGTAAAGAAAATGTTTCTTATAAAAACATCAAGTTGAATAGATATTAATGATATTTTTTTAGAATATAAAATCTTATATATGAGATGCTTACATGAGGAAAAGAGGGCCTGAAAAAATATTTTTATCAAACATTTTGGTCATTCAAAAAATACCTTTTACCTTTGCACCCATTAAACGAACGATTAAAAGACAACTAATCTTCCTTAATCACCCGTTTATAGCTTTTGGCTCCAGAAGCTCCACATAGATGTTTCACAGCTTCTTTTTCCGCGATGGTAGGAAGTTCTGAAATGAAATGAATGCAGCATAAGTTATTAAAAATAATCGCATTACATAATTTGACCGGTAGGTATTTCACTACTCCGGTGTCCCTAAAAAATGTCCTTACGCGAAGTTGCTTTGCGAAAATATCATGACTGAAAGTACTCACTCTCAGCTTTCAACTTTCAACTCTCAAAATCTCCATTGGTTTGCTGTTCGTGTCTCTTATAGTCGTGAACTGACTCTTAAGTCTATTCTTGATAAGGAGAACATAGAGAGCTTTATTCCTATGTGCTATGGAATGGTGATGAAAGGTGGTAAGCGTGTCCGTAGATTGGTGCCCGCCATACATAATCTTGTCTTCGTTCATTCTACGCGCAAACGTATTGATGCTTTGAAGGACGAACTTGAGGGAACGATGCCTATACGTTTCATTATGAATCGTGAACATTGCCGTCCGGTAGTTATTCCTGATGTGCAGATGCGCAGTTTTATTCTGGTAGCCGGTAGTCACGATGAGCCAATTCTTTATATGGAAGCAGCCGAACTGAATTTGGTAAAAGGTCAGAAGGTTCGTATCACTGATGGTGTTTTCAAGGGCGTAATCGGTGAGTTTGTCCGTATTCGCCATGATCGCCGTGTGGTAGTCAATATTGAAGGTGTCATGGCTGTAGCTACTACCTTTATCCCGCCTTCGCTTGTTGAGCCGTTAACTGTTGATTGACACTCTGTTGATTGACATTAATCATTGATTGGCATTGTTGTTGATAATAATCGTTAGTTGATACATAAATATTGTGTCCTCTTAAATCTTTCGAAGTATCTTCTCTTTTTGAAATAAAACATTTAATAATATGAATTCTAATTCTTCATCATTATTTTCCTTAGCCCATGATCTTCTAACCTACGGGCTTGATGGAAGTCCCATTTATGCGGACCAATTTACACGTTTGAACCGTGATGTTTACGAACGGGCTATCGAACTTTACAACATTCATGGAGCTACGGCCGAAGAGGAGGCTGAACTTTGCCTTGCTTTGTTAGTGGCTTTCGCTGCAACGATTTATGATAATGGCTGCAAGCAGGAATATATTCAGAATGTCCTGGATCGTAGCTGGGAGGTGCTTCCGAAGCTTTCTGCGTCATTGCTGAAGGTGCGTTTGTTAACTTATTGTTATGGGGAGTTCTATGATGAGAGTTTGGCAAAGGAGGCTCATGAAATTATCAATACTTGGGATGAGACAGGACTGAGCCGGGAGCAGGCGGAGATTGCAGAGGAGTTGAAGGGGTTTGAGGAGAATCAGTATCCGTTTGAGGAGGTAGAAGAATAAATATAAGTCATAGGTGTAAATAATGACGAATATTAGAGAAAGCTTTAACTTTTCTTGACTTATAGAGAAAATGCTTTTATGCGGCTCTCGCTAACTAATACGTCAAAAATGGATGCTACTTTTGATACTCACACAAGTGCTTAAAATGAGGGTCTACTCTAATTTGAGTACTAATTAGTATATAGATTTATGAGAAGTTCTGTGATTTGGTTTTTTACCAATGGAATAATTGCATTTATTCCAAGTAGACACATACGTTATATTTTATATAAATTGTTAGGGATGAAAATAGGTGGAAATGTTTCCATTTTTATGGGAACTCATATTCGAAATCCTAAAGGTGTATTTATTGGAGAAGGTGCGTCTATTGGTCCTAAGGTATTATTGGATGGACGTCGTGGTATCATTATTGGTAAAAATGTGACAATTGCATATGAGGCTATTTTGTGGTCACTAAATCATGATTATAACGATTTGTATTTTGCTGGAAATGGAGGCAAAGTTGTGGTTGGCGATTATGCATGGATATGTTCCCGAGCAATTATTTTACCAGGTGTTACTATCGGTGAAGGGGCAGTCGTCGCCTGTGGAGCAGTTGTTACTAAAGATGTAGCTCCTTATGCTGTTGTAGGAGGAATCCCAGCTAAGGAAATTGCAAATAGGAAAAAACAGAATTATCAATATATTCCAGGAAAACAACAATCTCATATAATTTAGATGTCTTTAAAATCACAAACTATTTCAGGAGTTTTATGGGGAAGTGTTGGAAAAGTAGGAATTTTACTTGTTCAATTCGTATTGTTAATAATTTTAGGAAGAATATTATCTCCTTACGATTATGGTGTGATTGGTATTTTATCCTTTTTTACTTTATTGAGTAATGTTATTATCGAATCTGGTTTTGGACAAGCTTTAATTCGTAGAGAAAAGGTAACGGACTTGGAACTTTCATCTGTCTTTTATCTGAATTTATTCTTAGGAGTATTTCTTTATGTGATCTTGATACTTCTGTCGGAATGTATTGCACTTTTTTTTAATATACATGAACTTCAAAAAATTTCAAAAGTATTTTTTCTCATAATTCCTGTAAATGCTTTAGGAATAATACAGACTACTTTATTTAATAAAAAAATGGAGTATAGGAAAATTACATTCATTTCTTTTACATCAATATTGATTTCTGGTGTCTGTAGTGTTGCTTTTGCTGTGTTGGGTTTTGGAGTTTGGGCATTAGTTTTTCAATTGTTAATCTATTCTATAACGAATACTTTCTTTTTATGGCTATATGGTAATTGGAAGCCTTTATTTGCTTTCTCATTTCACAGTATTAAGGGTATGCTTCCTTTTTCAATAAATATGTTGTTTACGGGGGTTGTTATTGTTGTATTTAATAATCTGTATACAATTATAATTGGAAAATATTATTCTCCTTTAGATTTGGGTTATTATACTCAAGGTAAAAAAATAGAAGATATTCCTAGTCAATCATTGACTATGGTTATTCAGAACGTTTCATATTCTGCTCTTTCTAAGTTACAAAAAAATAATATGCTGTTAAAAGAGAGTTATGCGAAAATAATTAGACTTAGTGTTTTTGCAATAGCTCCTTTATTGCTTGCGGGAATTGTATTGGCACCCAATATGATACCTTTGTTTTTGTCTGAAAAATGGTTACCTGTAATACCAATTTTTCAGATACTTTGTGTTTATGGAGCGTTTTTCCCATTGCATAGTATTAGTATGAATATACTTAAGGTTAAAGGCGATAGTAAAATAATACTAAAGTTGGAAATTTTAAGAAGAGGATTGATGTTACTTGTTGTTTTTCTTACATTACAATACGATATCTATGTATTGCTTTGGGGAAGTGTATTTTCGTCTCTTCTATCTGTTGCTATAAACTTATATTTTTGTGGTCGAGCGATATATTATCCGATAATTGAACAACTGAAAAATATATTTCCATATTATTTCTTTTCTTTACTTTCTTGCATTGTTTCATATATTGTAGGCTTATTCTTTGTTGATAATATTTTGTTAGCTTTTGTGTGTCAATCTATAACTTTTCTTTTTGTTTATATACTTTTGTTGAAGATTAGTAGGAATTCTGCTTATATAGATTGTGTTGATATAATGAAAACATATTTAAAACGAAAATCAGAATGAAAATAGGAATATTAACATATCATTGGGTTGCTAATTTTGGAGCTAATTTGCAGACTTTATCTACAGTTTGTTATTTAAAAAAAAATGGATTTATTCCAATTGTAATAAATTGGATACCGCTAGATTGTGAATTGAAATATCAGTCTTCTACTCCTGTTGAACAATTGGATGCCCATGCTTCTTTTAGTGAAACTTATTTTGAAACTACTCGAGTATGTAGAACGAACAATGAAATTTTGGATATAATTGAGGAGTACGAAATTGATGCTATAATAATAGGTAGTGACTCTCTGTTTAACATAATGAAACCTTCTTTTAACTGGATTAAATTTAAAAAAAACGTTCCAACAACTGATCATGTTTTTCCAAATCCTTACTGGGGAGATTTTTATGAAAAACATAATATTCCTATAGCTGGTCTCTCAATATCTAATCAAAATTCTGATTTTTTTAAATTTAAAAATCAGAAGAATGAAATAAAGAAGTGTTTGATGAATTTTTCGCATTTAAGTGTACGGGATGATTGGACGCAAAAAATGATAGGATATATGACTGATGACTTAATTTTGCCATCCATAACTCCGGATCCTGTTTTTTCTTTTAATTGTAATTTCCCTCCTTTGATTTCTAGACAAGAAATATGTAGAAAGTATTCGTTACCTGATAAATATATTCTATTATCTTTCTCTGGGGGAATTCGATCTTCGGTTTCTGAGCATTGGTTAAAGAGTTTCAAGAAAATGGCTAATGCACAACAAATTTCTTGTGTTAGTCTACCTCGAACTTTTGGAGGCCAGATTATGCATTTGGATATAGATCTTTCTTTACCTATATCTCCTATTGATTGGTATTATATTATAAAATATTCTCAAGGATATGTAGGGGTTTTAATGCATCCTATTATAGTTGCGATTCATAATAATATTCCTTTTTTTAGCTTTGATCATTATGGAGTATCTAAATTTCTCTTTTTTGCAAATAAAGCAACTAGCAAAATATATCATATATTATCCCAAGCAGGTATGTTAAGTAATTATTATAATTTACGTTCGTGTTCTTGCTTTCCTACTCCAGATTATGTTTTTGATTGTATAATGAACTTTGATCATTCTTTATGTGCTGATTTTGCTTCAGCGCAAGCAGAAAAGTGTCTGTTAAATTATAGTAGTATTATTAAATCATTTTATGAAAAACGCTAAAATTCTTTATTTGGATTTAAGGTGTCCCATAGGACATATTAATTTCAATAATATATATTTAAATGCTTTTTTAAGCAAGGGAGTGGAATTAGACATTGTTTTACCAAGAACATATATGAGTAAGTTGTCACTGATGAAGACAGGTTATAAATATTATGAAGTACCTAGTTCTCTTGAAAGCAATAATAGAAGTTCTCTTAAAAATAGATTGGCTATTCTTAAATATCAAAACTATTTGCGAGTACATTTTGATTTGAATTCTTATGATTTAATTTTTGTATCATCATTTGATAATATTGCAGCTGTTTTTTCATTTTTTCCAAGACATACGTTGTTTGTGTGTCACAATAATTTATCTTTCGCATGCTCTAATTATTTACATCGATTTGCTTTAAAACTTATTGGAGCAAAATATAAGTTTGCAGTATTTAATAAGAGTATGTTTGATTTTATGGATTGTCTGAGAGTGAAAAATGTATTTACTATTTTTCATGGTTTTCCTTTACCATATTCATCTTCGAAAACGAAAAAAGACTTCGATTATATATTTCTTCCTAGCTCATATAGTTTAGATATGTCTATAGTGTCAGAAATACTGACGGAAGATTTTAACGATTTTTTAATTAATACGGGAAAGAAATTGATTTTAAAGTCTGATCTAAAATCTAATCTATCCAATATTGATATTATAGCTTCTTATATAGAAACGGAGGAGTATCAGAAACTTTTAGTGAATTGTTGGGCGGTATTAATTCCATATGATTCAAGTTTTAGATATCGAACTAGTGGTGTGTTAATGGAAGCTATCGCAAATAAGAAAATTGTACTTATTAGAGACATCCCATCCTTTGATGAATTTAAGAATATTGCAGTAAAAGGCCTGTTTTATTTTAAATCAGTAGAGGAACTGAAAAGAATTATTAAGGAGGAGGATTTTTCTTTTACTCCTGAATATGATTTTCTATTGATAAATAGTGCTGAGAATTCTATAGCGGAAATATTGAAAAAATGAGTCTCTAAATGTGGAACTTCTGTAAGCTGTCATTTAATTTAATTTTACTGTTGTATTTTGCTTTCATCTATTTAGGGCTCTTTTCCATGCAATCAGAGTTTAATTCTAATAATGAATTATTTAGATTTTTGTTGTCGTTGGTGATAGTACAAATAAACATTATAATGTTATTGAATATTTTGCTATTACAGCGAAATATGAGGTTAACATGTTTGAATCTATTTGTGATTGCGTGGATATGTGCTATTTTTATTTGCATCACATTGACGTCTGGAGCAAGATTTTTGAAAGATCTAAATTATGTTTTATTATGGCCTTTAACTTATTGTTATTCTTTTCTTTTGTTTAAGAGAGGGATATTAAGTACAAGTAAGGTAGTAGATATAATGACTGTTTTGTGCGTTTATTCCATGATTTTATTTGGAGTTTTCTTTACGGATAAGGCGAATGAGAATTTAGGTATTATAAGTATTGAAGGAATGAATCAAATTTTCTATGCATTATTATTTATTCCATGGATATATTTGAATGAGAAAAAAGGAGTACAAAATGTAATACTATTTATCTTATTAATCATTGTCTTTGTATCAATGAAAAGAAGTGCATTAATGTCTTTTTCTGTTATCTATTTATTTTCGTTCTTATTTAATAGGAATGGTAGTAAGTCCCCAAAGTTCTTATTGAGAGTTTCTTTAGCTTTTGTTGTGCTTCTTGCTGCTTATTTATTCGTTGACTCCTATTTGGATGGTGGGGTAACTGAGCGATTAGAGCGGGTTGAAGATGATGGCGGAAGCGGGAGAACTGATATTTGGATGGCTGTGTGGCATAATATATTGAATTCTTCAGTTTCTGAAATACTAATAGGACATGGACATAATACTGTAATAATGAGTAAAACTCTCTCGGGAGTACCATTGTCCGCGCATAATGATTTTTTGGAAATCTTATATGATTACGGTTTTTTTCTTTTTTTATTATTTATCGTTTTTAGTTTCTTATTATGGAAGAAGCTTTTTTTTCTTTATAAAAATCGTTTTCCCTATTTTTTTTCTTATTTATCCTCATTGGTACTTTTTTTTACAATGACTAATTTAAGCCATTTAATTTTGTACCCCTCATATATAGTATTCTTATCTTTTTTATGGGGAATGGTCGAAGCAAAAACAAGTGTTTAATTTAATATATAAATATGAAAGCATGTTTTATGGGCCTAGGCTATATAGGCCTCCCTACTGCTATTATAGCAGCTAAGCACGGTATTCAAATTATCGGAGTAGACATTAATCCTAATGTTGTGGAAATGACCAATCAAGGAAAGCTGCATATAGTAGAGCCTGGTATGCAAGAACTTTTGCAGGAGGTCGTATCTGATGGACGTTTGAAGGCTTCTACTGTGCCTGAGGTTAGTGATGCCTATTTTATGGTTGTACCTACTCCTTTTAAAGGTAACCATGAGCCAGATATCTCTTATGTAGAGTCTGCTACGCGCGCAATTATTCCATTTTTAAAAGAAGGGGATTTGTATGTAATAGAGTCAACTTCTCCAGTTGGAACAACTGATAAAATGACAAATTTAATATTTAATCTTCGGCCGGATTTGCGTGATAAGATATTTATTGCTTATTGTCCTGAGCGTGTACTTCCTGGTAATGTTATTTATGAGCTTGTTCATAATGATCGTGTTATTGGTGGAATGAATGAGGTATCTACAGAGAAAGCTGTAGAATTTTATAGTCAGTTTGTACAAGGCACCCTGCATCGTACAAATTGTAAAACGGCTGAAATGTGTAAGCTTACTGAAAATTCTTCTCGTGATGTTCAAATAGCTTTTGCCAATGAACTTTCTTTAATCTGTGATAAAGCTGGTATCAATGTTTGGGAATTAATAAATCTGGCAAATAAACATCCTCGTGTCAATATCCTTCAACCTGGTTGTGGTGTTGGTGGACATTGTATTGCTGTTGATCCTTATTTTATAACTGCTGATTTTCCTATTGAGTCTCAAATAATAGCTAAAGCTCGTGAGATTAATAATTATAAGGCTTTTTGGTGTGCTGAAAAAGTCGAAAATATAATGTTAAAGTTTGAATTGGAACATCATCGTAAGCCCACTATTGCTATGATGGGGTTAGCTTTTAAACCAGATATTGATGATTTACGTGAAGCTCCTGCTAAATATATCACGACGAAAGTTATGCAGAGCTGTAATAATGCTGATATATTAGTAGTAGAACCCAATGTGAAAGAGCATAAGGTTTTCAAATTAACTGATTATAAAGAAGCTTATGAGAAAGCTGATATTATAGTTTTTCTGGTAGCTCATTCTGTATTTAAATCTTTGCCTTACGACGATAAGAAGATTATTCTTGATTTTTGTGGCATATATAAAAAGTAATCAAATCCTTTTATTTTATGAAAAAAATTATGCTGGTTTTTGGAACTCGACCTGAAGCCATTAAGATGGCTCCTTTGGTAAAAGAATTCCAAAAATATTCGGTAGAGTTTCAGACTATTGTATGTGTAACTGGGCAGCATCGTGAAATGCTTGATCAGGTTTTGCGAATATTTGAAATTCAACCTGATTATGACTTGAATATTATGAAACAGGGACAGGATTTGTATGATGTTACGGCTCGTGTACTTACTGGTATGCGTGATGTGTTGAAAAAGGTACAACCTGATATTGTATTAGTTCATGGTGACACAACAACTTCTACTGCTACTGCATTGGCAGCTTTTTATCAGCAAATACCGGTTGGACACATAGAAGCTGGTTTACGTACTCATAACATTTATAGTCCTTGGCCTGAGGAAATCAATCGTCAAATAACAGGGCGCATTGCAACTTATAATTTTGCTCCAACTCCCTTAAGTAAGCAAAATTTGTTGCAAGAGAATATAAAGGATGCCTCGATCTACATAACTGGTAATACAGTGATAGATGCTCTTTATATGGTAGTTGATAAGATAAGGAAGGATAAAGAATTGGATTTGGATCTTGAATTAGTATTGAAGTCTTCGGGCTATGACATTAATCGTCTAGTTAGTGGAAAGAAGCTGGTTTTAATAACTGGACATCGACGTGAGAACTTTGGTGATGGCTTTATCTCTATGTGTCGTGCTATCAAAACTTTGGCTGAAAAGTATTCGGATGCTGATTTTGTTTATCCTATGCATCTAAATCCTAATGTGCGTAAGCCTATTCATGAAGTTTTTGGAGAAGGGCAATTAACTAATTTGTTTTTTATTGAGCCTTTAGAATATCTGTCTTTCGTTTATTTAATGGAGAAATCTACGATTGTTTTAACAGATAGTGGTGGTATTCAAGAAGAAGCTCCAGGATTAGGGAAGCCTGTGCTGGTCATGAGGGACACTACGGAACGGCCAGAGGCTTTGGATGCTGGTACAGTAAAACTTGTTGGCACTAATTATGATAAAATAGTGTCTGAAGTTTCAGCTTTACTTGATGACAAAAAATATTATGATCAAATGAGTCAGGCTGTGAATCCTTATGGAGATGGAAAAGCTTGTGATAGAATTGTGAATATTTTAAGTACATATGCTTAGTAAGAAAATAATATTTATAACGGGAAATCTAACTCAACCTCGGGTGATTAAAAGAATAAAAGCTTTTAAAGAACAAGGATTTGATATTTGTGTATATGGTTTTGATCGTGGAACATTCCAAAATGTAAACGTACTCTCTTCAGATATTCCCGTTGAATGTCTAGGACATCTTGAAAATAGTCAGCAGTATTTTAAAAGTTTGCTTTTAAATAGAAAAAAACTACTTCCTATTTTTAGAAAATATCGTAATCAAGATGTTTGGTATTATACATTTGGTTTTATTCCTGCATTAATAACCTTATTATACTCTTCAAAGCCTTTCACTTATGAAATATCAGATCTTATTTATGGTTATTTAAAGAATGGGCTATTACGTGAAGGATTTCGTATTATTGATAAATTCATAATAAGACGTTCATATTTGACGGTTTTAACATCACAAGGTTTTTATAATTATCTATTTCCAAAATTGAATAGAAAAAACGTATTGGTACAACCTAATAAATTAGAATCTTCTTTTATGGATTATAGAAGGGTATGTTCTCCTATAAGTACAGATAGAATTAGATTTGCTTTTATTGGCTTTTTAAGATATCCCAATACTGTCTTTCGTTTTGCATCTATTATAGGTGAAAGGTATCCCCAACATTTACTCTTCCGTGTAAGATGTTAGTTCCTCTTTTTCTTTTTATGGAGATAGTAATTATCGCGATGATGTGTCTATGTTAGCAAAGAAATATAATAATGTTTTTTTTTATGGTAAATTCCGAAATCCAGAAGATTTACCAGATATTTATGAAAAAGTAGACATTGTTGTTGCGTGTTATGATACTTCAACATTTAATGAGAAAGTTGCTGAACCTAATAAGCTATATGAAGCTCTCTTTTTTGGTAAACCTATTATAGTATCAGAAGGCACATTCTTATCACATAGGGTTAGTGAAATGTTTTGTGGATATGAGATAGATGCATCCAATGATAAAAATATTGTTGCTTTTTTAAATAATTTGCAGGTGGAAGACGTAAATGAGAAAATTCGGAATATAGAAAAAATGGACAAATCAGTAATGGTAGATAATCCTTTTGATATATTTTCTGCTTTATATAATAGATAAATATCTCGACTATTTTTTACTAATGTTTTAATTCTATTGAGTTCTTTTTATAGACTCTATTGAATGTTTATATAGTGTCAAGCTTATAAAGGTTATATATGATAGAAAAGATTTATCAGCTCTTTTATGATAAGTTGCCAGATTCGTTGGCTCAGGTGTTACCAAAATATGATCGTTGTCAATTAGTTACTTGTCTTAATCCTTATTATCTGGTAATGCTTTCTCCTAAAGATTATCCATTATATGAAAAATTTGATTATATTTCTTCAGATGGTATGGGGCCATTAAAATTGAATAAATTATTTGGTAAATCTAAATCAGTTCGATTGTCGTTTGATCTTTCTTCTATGGCAGGTCCTGTATTTAGAAATATGATAAGTCATGGAGAAAGCATGTATATGCTTGGGGCAAAACCAAATGAAATAGAGAAATCGGTAAATACAATTAAAAAGAATTTTAAGGGAATTAAGATTGCAGGTTTTCATCATGGCTATATTAAGGATTGTAAACAGAATATTGTAAATGAAATTATTCTTTCAGGTGCCAAAGTAGTAATTATCGGTATGGGAGCACCCATGCAGGATGAAATTGCTGTAATGTTGAAAGAAAAGGGGTTTATTGGTTCTGTGTATACTTGTGGTGGTTTTATTCATCAAACTACCGAGGGAATAATTTCTTTTCCAGAATGGACTAATAAGTTTGGGGTGCGATGGCTTTATAGAATATTTACACAAAAAGGAATGTTGAAACGTTTGTTGCGGACTTATCCAAAGTTTGTGATTAGTTATTCATGGTTCCTTTTGTTTCAAATAAAAATTGAGACATGAATATATTAATTACAGGTATTCACGGTTTTGTGGGCTCCAATCTTGTTATTGCCTTAAAAGGACATCATTCCCTTTATGGTCTTGATATTGTCGCCCCTGAAAAGGAGGGAGTAGTAAAAACTTTTGCTTGGAAAGATCTTGAAACAACTTCTTTTCCCATGCAACAATTACCCAAGTTTGATGCTATCATCCATTTGGCAGGCAAAGCGCATGATACAAAGAATCGGTCTGCTTCTCAGGTATATTTTGATATCAATACAGGGCTGACACAGAAGATTTTTGATTTCTTTTTAGAATCATCTGCGAAGAAGTTTATCTTTTTCAGTTCTGTGAAAGCTGTCGCAGACAGTGTAGTGGGGGATGTGCTGACAGAAGATGTGATACCGACTCCGGTGGGGCCTTATGGAGAAAGTAAGATTGCGGCTGAAAATTACATAAAGGAATCTTTTATTTTGCCTACCACCTCCCCCGAGTACTTACTTCCTCTTAACTCCCCCGTTAATCAGGGGAGAACAACCTCCGGGGAGGATGAGAATGTAAGATACTCTGATAAGCGGGTGTATATTTTGCGTCCTTGTATGATTCACGGTCCTGGTAATAAGGGTAATCTGAACTTGCTTTATAATGTGGTAAAGAAAGGTATCCCTTGGCCTTTAGGCGATTTTGAGAACAAGCGTTCTTTTACTTCTATAGATAATCTTTGCTATGTTGTGGAAGGTTTGTTGATAAAAGACGTAGCGAGCGGTATTTATCACATGGGTGATGATGAAGCTTTGTCTACGAATGAACTGATTGCTCTTATGTGTGAAGCTATGGGTAAGGAGCCTCACATCTGGAAAATGAACAGAAAAATGATGGAAGGTTGCGCAGACTTGGGTACGCTGCTTCATTTGCCTTTGAATACAGAACGGCTGAGAAAACTGACTGAGAATTACGTGGTAAGTAATGAGAAAATAAAATTAGCTCTTGGCATTGACCGGATGCCTGTCCGTGCGGCGGATGGAATAATGAAAACAATACGGAGTTTCTAACCTATTTATAAATTGTAAATCGTGTATTATATCATTATATTAGTTCTGCTCTTTGTGGCAGAACTTTTTTATTTTAGAGTAGCTGATAAGTTTAATATCATTGATAAGCCCAATGAGCGTAGTTCTCATTCACGGATAACTTTGCGTGGTGGCGGTATAATCTTCTATTTTGGAGCTTTAGCCTATTTCCTGAGTAATCATTGGGAGTATCCATGGTTTATGTTGGCATTGACTCTGATTGCCTTTATCAGCTTTGTGGATGATATCCGTTCCACGTCTCAAGGGCTGAGGTTGGTGTTTCACTTTGCTGCTATGGTCCTGATGTTTTACCAATGGGGGCTGTTCTCGCTTTCGTGGTGGTGGATTATTATAGCTTTGATTGTTTGCACGGGTATCATCAATGCTTATAACTTTATGGATGGCATCAATGGCATCACGGGTGGTTATTCACTGGTTATACTAAGTGCATTGGCTTATATCAATGCTGAGATCGCCACGTTTGTGGAACCGGCTTTGATTAATACCGTTCTTTGCTCTGTCCTGGTGTTTTGCTTCTTCAATTTCCGTAAGAAGGCGAAGTGTTTTGCGGGTGATGTCGGTTCTGTGAGTATCGCTTTTATTCTTCTTTTTCTGATAGGGAAGCTCATCATTAAAACAGAAGATTTCAGTTGGATAATCCTGTTATCCGTTTATGGTGTCGATAGTGTTCTGACTATCATTCATCGCCTGATGCTTCATGAGAACATCGGTTTGCCCCACCGAAAACACATGTATCAATTGATGGCAAACGAGTTGAAAATACCTCATGTTGGGGTATCATTAATTTATATGGGGGCACAGGCTTTGGTCATATTAGGTTATTTCTGTTTCGTGAGATATGGTTATTGGTATTTGTTGGGGATAATTGTATTGTTGAGTGGCATTTATGTGTTGTTTATGAGAAGGTATTTTCATTTGCATATTCAAAAGGGAAAATAAAAATGAGTCTCCGGCTTTAGGAAACAATGCGATGAATATCTAAATAAAAATATCCTGTTTTTTTATAATAACGGGCGGTAAGACGGTAGCTTGATAAACTATCTCTTACCGCCCGTTTCTTTTTTTATAGTTTAAAATTCTACAACTTTTTTTCTATCCTTATAACTTTATTGTATATTTGCCGAAACAATTCTATATTCACTGAATGGGCTTATTTCGGAAAATAATATATAGTTTTTTTCTTTTCTTACTGATATCCATTTGGGGGCTTTCATCAGCCTTTGCGGTGACTGGAGAACACCCAGTACTGATTATCAGTTCGTATAATCCGGATGCTCGTCAGACTTCCGGAAATATATACGATTTCATGGAAGAGTTTGAGCGTCTGGGTGGAAAAGCTCCGATAGCCTTGGAAAACATGAACTGCAAAAGCTTCTCCGAGTCGCCACAGTGGAAATCGAAAATGGCGGAGATACTGGATAAGTATGAGGGAAAGCGCGCGCCTGTATTACTTGTTTTAATTGGTCAGGA
>ENA-ORUA01001709-ORUA01001709.1-human-gut-metagenome-genome-assembly--contig:-NODE-1709-length-19004-cov-5.171566_pt1 | contig 19004 bp, 33 predicted proteins | sample MGYA00242076_ERZ509201 | MGnify/ENA primary metagenome ERZ509201 (study PRJEB26280, sample SAMEA2338863) | human gut metagenome | biome: human gut; feature: human-associated habitat; material: faeces...
GTAGTATTATCAAAATCATATATCCGAATGAGTATGCAAGAGGAAACCGTTATAGTGGTGCAATCATTAGTAATAGTCTTGATAGAGAAATTATAAATACATTAGTGATGCCACATTTAATTGATTATCGAAACTTTAGAACTGGCATTGAGGAGTTTCTTGGTATCGAAGATGACCTTGGTAACATAAAAGATAGAATATTTACAGTAAATATTACGCCTGAAAATGTTAATAAATCTAAATATAATTATGATATTTATAAGAGTTTAGGTATATCACAAGAAGCCGTAGATGCTATTATAGAACAATGGATGAAATTGGCAAATAAAATTAATATTAACAATGAAAATATGGAGGATTATGTAGTTATGGGCAATGAATATACAACACCTTATCTGAAAAAACAGAATGGAACAGATAAAATTTACATATATAAAGCAGAAGGTATTCCAAGAGAGAATATTGAATATGAGACGGAGTTTGTAAACAGAACTAAGGAAACATATCTTAATATTACAGGAGAAGGGACTATTGAAGTGCTTGATTTTCATAATAAAATCAATGTCCATCTTTTTATTGATACGGATATTTATGATGGATATGAAGTATATATTATGAATGGACTTGTACATGTTATTCTTCATGAAATTATCAATGAACAGCCTGTGTTAAAAGATATGGGGTGCAAGGAATGAATAAGACTTGAATGCGATATTTCTTTAGAACTTAGGAACGGAGGTAATAATATGTATAAACCAAGTATAGGCGATGTAGTTTTAGATAATGACATTCCAATGGTTGTTGTTTCTTTAGAAAATAACGAAAATGTTGGATGTTGTTCTTATGATAGAAAATATCTTCTTTGCGAAGAATCTTATATGAGAGAGTATAAAGAAAATAATATGAATACAATCACGTTGGAAAAGATTATGCAGCATGGAAGATGGGTTACTATATGCGGAACAAAATTTCCAGAAATACATAAATGTGAAGATATTGCACCATATGAGATTCATTCAATTCGTGCGTATTCTTTCAGGCAGAAAGAAGCAAAGACAGTTACAGTGTATGAATAAACTAAGATGAATTTTTGGTTTCTTGAGGAGGTGAAAAACAATGAAGGAATGGATATGTGAAGAAGCTTGTGGATTTAATATTTATGCAGTTTATCCTGAAGATCCTCAAAGAACTTTAGAAGAAATAATTTCACCACCTGATCGTTTTGATGAGAATGTCACATCAAATAGTGAAATTTTAATTGAAGAACATGAAGGATATTTTCACATATTGATAGATAATAGATATAATATGGACTTAGTGAAAAAAATTTTAGTGTGTGTCCAAGTAGAGAATATAACGTAGAGAATATAACAATGTAAGTACAATTAAAGAAAGGGCAAAAGTTATGAGTGAGACGGTTCGATATACTGGCAAATTAAAACCTATTCCAAAATTGGAAAATGAATCGCTTGAAGACCAGTGTAAAAGAATTTTAAGAGAGCATAATTATTTTGAATTAAACAAGAATTATGATTCATGGCAAGGAATGTTTTACGACAAATTTTATGAAGTGTATGTTATTTTATCGGATTCTATTTATGAGATTATAGAAAAACATTCAAAGCCAATAGATTATGATATATTTGAAGCATCCCCAAATAAAGATGGAACGATTAGTTTTAATGTTATGTATTACAATGGTGGTTGTTCTCTTGATGAAGCAATTGAATATGCATTAGAAAGTGTGGAGAATAATCAAGAGGAAGAAGAATATTGTGAGTGGTTTAAATACGATTATAGAACTATCGCTCCTAAAAAACACGATGTAGATAATCCATATTGGAGAATACCTGAAAATATGGATAAATTAAAATATTGCCCTTATTGTGGAAAAATTATCAAAGTAACAAATTAAGGAAAGGATAAACGTTCACATGTGAGTAAAGCTGCGCAGCTACTATTGGTGAACAAATTTGAAAAAATGTATAATAGAAAACTGCAACAATACGAATATTGTTGCGAAAGGTCTTTGTTGCAAACATTACAAGCAACAATATAGACACGGTTTTATATTGAAAAGAACAATTTATGATAAAAATGAATTTGTCTTTGATAACGAAGTGTGTATTATTAAATGTTTTGATAAGAATGGTGAAGTTGTAGCGAAGTCTATGATTGATTTAGAGGATTATGAAAAAGTAAAAGATAAGAAATGGTCTTATTTACCGATTGGATATATTTGTTGTTGTTCTGAAAATTTATTTTTACATAGGTTCTTAATGGAAGATAAATTAAGATTAAAAAGCGATACAGTTGACCATATAAATAGAAATAAATTAGATAATAGAAAATCTAATCTGAGAATTTTAACAAAACAACAGAACTTGTTAAATAAGGGGTTACAAAGTAATAATTCATCGGGTGTTCGTGGAGTTAGAATTAAAAAACTTAAGAACGGTGGAGTGTCTTATGAAGCAAGAATAACAATAAATGGTAAAGAAAAATATTTGGGAAGGTATAAAACAATAGAGGAAGCAGAACAAGTTAGAAAACAAGCTGAGAAAGAATTGTTTGGGGAGGATATAATTTATGAAGAATAATTATATCAAATCTCCGTTGAATTATCAAGGTGGAAAATATAAGTTACTGCCACAGATTATACCCCTTATACCAAAAGATATTAATACATTTGTAGATTTATTTGGTGGTGGATTTAATGTTGGGATTAACATTGAAGCAAAGCATTTGGTTTACAATGATATTTGTAAACAGGTGGTAGATTTATTGGAACATTTCTACAATAATGATTCTGAGTATATTCATAATATGATTTTAAAAACCATATCTGATTTTGGATTAAGCAGGTCTGATCTTAATGGTTATGAGGTATATGGATGTGAGTCAAGTAAAGGTCTTGGCGAATATAATAAACCTAAATACTTTGAATTAAGAAAAGCATACAACTCTAATCCTGATTGGATTAAATTCTATACACTTATAACGTGTTCGTTTAGTAATCAGATACGATTCAATTCTAAAGGTGAATTTAATATGCCTTATGGAAAACGTGATTATAATATTTCCTACAAGAAAAATTAAAGACTTTTGTTGATGAAATACATAAAAAAGACATTCCATTTTGGAATAAAGATTTTAGAGAATGTAATTTTTTTGCAGACGATTTTATATATATTGATCCACCATATTACAACTCGGTTGCTACTTATAATGAAAATGGCGGTTGGTCAGAACAGGACGAGAGAGATTTGCTAAGTGTGTTAGATGTTGTGGACAAGCATGGCAGATTTGCACTAAGCAACAATCTTAAATACAACAATCTTTTATTAGAAGATTGGAAAAATAAATATAACATTCATTATCTTAATGGTGATTATAGTAACTGCAATTATCAGAAAAAGGACAAGAGTGCTGATTGTGAGGTATTAATCACAAATTATTAAAATCTCAACCTCTGAAATGCCTTAAAATCAAGGGTTCAGAGGTTGAAAAAGCCAAGGAAAACCACGTTTCATTCGAGAAGGTGATTGAGTGGATACATCATGTGAAACTTGTAAATGTAATACCTGTAAAATGAATGAAAATGGTGGCATTTATGGTGGATGTTTCGATTGTGAAGATTGCAAGGAACAAGATTTATACTGTGAAGATTGTTCAATGTATGAATATGACAAAGATAGACTGAGTAATTAAGAGAATAATAGTATGAATAAGAGACAGAAAAAGAAATTTATTAAGAAGAATATGACAAAGCTAAGGAAGATACATCCAAATGAAGGTGATATTGTAGTTCTTCAATGGAATCCAGATAGTGAATATATAAATTTTGACACCATTGTTGAGTTCTATAAAGCTTGGGAAAATGTAGGAATTTTTGATAAATGCGGAGCTGCTATTGTTCCGTGCGACTTTAAGATTTTCAACAAGGAAGAAGCTCAGATATATATTAACAAGTTGCAGAGTATTGTAGATCAGATGGAGGAATAAAACTATGAGTATGCAAGAGATATATATAGATTCAAGTTCAACAGTAGAAATTGAAAATATGGAAGTTGAAAAAGTTAAAAATGAATATGGAGATGATTATTTTCTAAATGTTTCAATGATTACAGATGATAAATACAGGAAGTGGAGATATACTGCCAAGCTTGAATTACCATTAAGACCTGCTGAGACTTCAATCGGTTTCAGTTGTGGAACTACAACATTAAATTTGGGTTTTGGGGAATTAGTATGTGTTGGTGAGCCTAAGATTGATGTTATTTTAGAAAAGAAGCAGGATATGACACTTGAAGAGATCGAAAAAAAGCTTGGTTATAAAGTTCGTATTGTAAATGAGAAGTAAGAAAGAAGCATTTCTTTCGGATTTTCACCGATAAAAAGAGAATAAATATGTAGAAAGAGGTGATTGTTATTACAGATGAATACATAAAAGAACATGGTTTTAAAGAATATAATCCTACTCGATTTGATAACGATTCAGTAATTTTAAGATTTCAGAAACGCTATGATGACGATTTTGGCAAGAAGTATTTTATAGATATATTAAAATGGGACAACAGTTATGTACCTGCTGATAGACGAGATAAATGGTGGAAACCTTATTCATATACATATGAGACACAAATTACGATGTTTAAAGATTGTAAGGCGTTGAATTTTGAGTTCTTTTCAGATTGGACTTTAGAACAAGTTGAAAAATTTATGGAAGATTTATTTGAAAAAATGAAAGTAAATTATTATGAATCTTGGAATGACGAAAGTGGCTATAGACCAAAGGAGGATTATAGAAGAGAATAAATATGTGTAATCGTTGTGATTATAAGAAGAAAGAATTTGAACTAAGAGAGCAAGTTGGAAAGCTTGATAAGCAGATTTATAGTTTCTATTAGTTGGATGAGTGGAAAGGAGAATATTAAAATGGAGAACAGATTATTACTTGAGAGTGAAGTGATTAAAACAGTAGATAAACATACAAATGATGAGAATCAGTTAGATAACGACATTAGCTGCATCCTTGAAGAAGTAAATCCTGTTGTATTGGTTGGTTTAAAAGAAGCAATAGACAGCTTAAAAGTAGAAACTAAACCAGTACAGAAACAGAAACGAGTTGAACTATTTGAGAATGAAGATGTCGTTTTAGAACAACGTGGCAACAGATATTATTTATCTTTATATGATAAGGAAGGAAAATTTCAGAGAGAAGTCACTATTGATGTCAAGGACGACTACAAGGTTGGACTTTACAATGGTAAGTGAAGGAGATTAAGATGGCAGTATTTAAAAATTTCAAAGATGATGAGCTAATCGTAAGCTGTAAATGTGGTTGTGATGAAGGTATCCACTTTAAGATTCATGATTATGAAGATGGAGATTATGCTTTCTTAACATATACAAACGGTAATTTTTATACTCAGCAAAGACCGTTTTTTGAGAAGTTGAAGAAAATCTGGGCGATTATTAGGAATAAAGATTTTTATTATTCTGACATTGTGCTCACAAAGGATGATTTTAAAGAATTTAAAGAATGGGTTGATAGAAAGTAGGTTTGATATATGAGAGACGAAGAAACAAGATTGCTATTTCAGGCATTGAGTCAGATTTTAGCCAATCAGGATGATATTAAGAAACACTTGGGACTTAATAAACTTGATTCAGAATATGGTTGGAATGACGAAGATACGATGAAATTGTCAAGAAAGTGTTCAGAAACAGCGGATGATTTTGAACATAACGATAATGATTCTAGTAACTATTGGTAAGGAATTTCAGGATTCCTTTGGTCACAAAGAGAGAATATTAAAGCAAGGAGGTAAGAAAAATGTCGTTTTGGACTTATATTCAGGGTACAATAACAGTTCGTCCAATGGGAAGAACTCAAGCAGAAAAAAGATACATCCTTGATACAGTACTAAATCATTTACCAAGAGTAACTGGTTCTGAAGGAGATATGAATATATATGTAATTCAAAAAAATGGATTTAATTATTCAAGTTCTTCTGATGAATTTGGAGAAATAACAAATAACTTAATAGACCATTATGGTGATAAAAGTAGAAATGGATGGTTACAAATTCAAGATGAATATATTCTTGTAGTCAATGCAGCTTTAAGGGATAGGGAATTCAAACAAACCTTTTATGAATTTATGAAATGGATATGTCGATTAGGAAAACGTATATCTATAGAAGATATTCTTATAGAAATTAAAGGATATAATAAATCGACTGTTATTCAGGATCGAAATATTCAAAGGAAAAAACATTCTTACAAAAATGTATTTGGCGAATTATTTGAAGAACCAAGTTGGTACAAAGGTAAGGAAAAATACAAAGAGCCTAATTGGTGTGAATACTTAATGTGGGATAGAGCTAAAAATTCAAGTTACCCCATAACACTTGCTTACAAATACTTTAATGATAAAGAGAATGATAAAGAGATTGAAAGAAGATTAGATTATTACAATAAATAATTAAAAAGGAGTTAAAAACGAATGAATCAAGAAATTAAAATTGAAGAGGAAATTAAAGAAATCAATCCTATTGAAGAATATTTAAATAATTATAAAGAACATAAACTTGCACAATTATGCGTTGAAAAGGATAAAAAAATTGCAAATCTAAAGCAACATAGAGAAAAACTTATAAAAGAAATTACAGATATGAGAAATATTGTTGAAAACCATAATAAAATGTGGAATGGTGTAGATAGTCTTTATCAGGCTATAAAAGGAATGTCAGTTGAAGATTATTTAAAATTATATCATAAAATATCTAACGATGTTTCAGGTAGCAATATAAGTAGTGTAAATATTTCTTCTGGTTTTATAAATGAAAACAAACGATTATGGTCTAATAATGGGTGGTATAATGGGTAAGAAATTTGAGAAACGATTTAATCAAGGAGATATTGTATATTGGTGTCACTCAAAAGGACACGAATATACTGTGAAATATGGACTGGTTGATGAACAATTCTCAGATGCAGTCATCATTGATTATCTTGCTCCAAGAGAACGTAGGTTGGTAGATGGTATTCCAATTAATGAATTTGAAAGTGAACAAAGATATAGAAAACTTCCTAAAGGCTGGTCATATGATACAAAATTATTTGATATCACATACAAACCATTAACTGAAGATGAAGTTAAAAGTGGTGTAAACATTAAAAGCCCAAAATCAATTCAAAACGCATATTCAAAAGGATATCTTGTAAAAGATTCTACTATTTTTCATGGAAATATTGAAGCTGAAGTTACAAAAAATGGTTTTAGAATAATAAAAACTTATCCAATGGGGAAATATCATATTGACCATGTATCTATCAGACCTGATAAAATTTATTTCACTTATGAAGAGGCAGAGAAAGAAGTCGATGAAAATATTGCTGAATTTAAAAGACAATCTGAATTGACAGATTATGATTGGTCTGTTGAACAGATTGATAAAACACTTAAAACATATCAAGCATTTACAGGAGTTGCAGATAGAAAAATACAACAATATAGAAATTGGTTATTATCTATGAATAACATAGAAGATATAGAAACTAGAATGTTCTGTGATAATATTCAATGGAAATATTGGAAGAATAAAAGATGGAACAATATTGAACTATAAAAATCAAATAAAGGGAAAGAAACAGAAAGATTTGGAGAATTTAATGAAAATAAAACTTATACAATTAAAATTTAATAACGGTAACTCATATAAGTACAAACCATTTAAATATTGTTGTAAAACAATCCAGCAAAATAAAGCCATTGACTTTATGGATGAAGACTTAGTTTACATTGATGATTATTTGGATGATGAACGCTGGATACCACAGTTTTGTACACTACACAGAGAGATAATGGATTCAGATGAATTAGAAATCGACAAAAATTATCCAATTCAATTTTGTCCTCATTGTGGTGAAAAAATCGACATTAAAATTATAGATAAAATTGATGTATCTGAAAAATATAACGAATTATCTAAGCTAAGTGATAAATTGCGACAGAAAAGTAGGGAAACCGATAGTAAAAAAGAAGAATATGAACTAAGGAAACAGATTAGAAATCTGGACGACCAAATTAATGATTTATACGAATTAGGCGAATGGAAAGAGAATTTATTATTATAAAATAAAACTTTCAATTGAATTGGAGATAAAATATGAAGTTAGAAACATTTGTTAAGAATAACCATATGAAAGTAGAATGGAAAAATAAAATTGCCAATAAAAAAATGAAAAAATATATTAATCAATTTAAATATATTGATACATATATTTATTGGTATGATGATGAACAACAACCAAATACGAACACATGGCTTGATATAGAAGGTATTGGATATGGATGGTTGTGGTTAGTTTATAAGCAATCTGAAAAACTACAAAGAAAAGCCGTTATTAAAGAAGCTATGAAATTATATAAAATTGGCACTAATAAAATATGTATGCAAAAAGAGAATGATATAATAAGTATTTTTTTAGAAAGTAAATACAAAGATGCCATTTTGAAGATTAGAGTTAGTAATAAAGAATTACATTACCAATTATAAGTCTCTAATTCAATGTGAAATTTTTGAAAGGAAAGTATAATATGAGAACAGTCTATGTTGCAGATGACAATAAAGAATTTGATGATGAATTTGAATGTAGAAATTATGAATGGTTATTAAAACATCCACATTTAAAAAATGTTAAATGTTATGATGAAAACGAAAACTTACTCACAGATATAATGTCAATTAATACATATTATTATTGTGTAAAAATTATTGTTCCTACAGAAGAATGTGTAAAGGAAATAAATGATTTAGCTAACCATACAGGTTTTTGTGATTATTTGAATATCACAGAACTTGGAATTTGGGTTGTTAAACAAAAACAAGATAATGGTGAATATGGTTTTGTAAAAGAAAATTAAATTTTTTATTAGGAGATAAAAATGAAGAACACAAGATGGAAAATAGCAATAATTATTGCAATTGGGGTGTTAGCTGTTATTTTGATGATTGTATTTGGAATACAGAGTTCTCAAAATAAAGCTATTGTCCTTGAAGAACAAGTAAATACAGCATCATCAGATATTAAAGTACAGGAAAAACGAAGAATTGACCTTGTATATAATCTTGCTGATTGTGTAAAACAGTACGATAAACACGAAGCTGACATATTAACGGCGGTTGCTAATGGTCGTGGGTCAACGGGTAATATTGAAAACATTACAACTGCAATTACAGCAGTCGCAGAAGCATATCCTGAGCTAAAGTCAAATGAAAATTATAAAACTTTAATGAATGAATTATCTATGACAGAAAATATGATTGCTGAGTATCGTAGCAATTATAATAAACAAATTAAAGAATATAAAAGATATGTAAGAAAGTTTCCTACTAGACAATTCATTGAATTGCTTGGATATGAAGTACAGGAATATGAGTATCTTGATTACAATACTTCTGAAACAGCGCCTCAGAATATTTTTGGAGAAAATTAATCTATGAAATATAGTGGAAACGGTTTTGATTTTGGTGATTTTGAAATAACAAAGCGAGAAATCTTAGCTAGTATTTCTATAGTTGCAGTTATGATTTTGTTTGGTATTCTGATTTCTTCTAAGATTTCAGAATACCAAATGGATAAAAATGAAATTTACAATAAGGCTGTTAAAATAGAAAATTCAGAAATGTTTCAATATGGGATGGATACAAATGTTGGCGATGCCTTTGTATATGGTGATTTAAAAGCTGTTGATACAGTTACATATCCTGAAATTGGAGGAGAATATATGTATGTGGAGAAAGTCGAAGAAAGATATACAATGCACACTCAAGAGGTAAAACACTCTAATGGCAAAACTACATGGTATACAACTGAAACATATTGGACGTGGGATAAAATTGGAAGTGAAAATATTAAGTGTGAGAAAATATCATTTTGTGGTGTGAATTTTGAAAGTTATAAAATTGAATTACCTCACACTGAATATATAGACACAATTGAAACCTCGAACAATGTTAGATATAAATATTATGGTATTAGAACGGAATATAAAGGAACAATTTTCACTGATTTAAGAAATAAAACGATTTCTGATAATACATATTTTTACAATAATTCTACCATTGAAAAGACAATTAAATATTTAGAAGTTAATTTTTTGATTGCTATATTTTGGGTATTGTGGATTATTTTAATTGGTGGAATTGTATTTGGATTTTATTATTTAGATAATAATTGGCTTAAATAAAACTTGATGTAGACTTCTTTGTGAGAAATAGGAGATAATATGGTTAATATAAATAGCTATGAACGATTAAAAAATATTCAAACATCACTATCTGAATTATCAAATAATCTTGAGGAACAATATTGTAAGATGCGACAGGAATGTATGAATGAGATTATTGAAGACAGAAAAAAATATGGGATAAAGAAAAATGAAATGTTTTCACTTTATGAGAAAATTTCAAATAGCGATTCAATGCGAATGACTTGGATTAAAAATAAGTTGCCTTGGTATATAACAAAGTTTTGTAAGATTTCAAGTACAGAAATATCTTTGAGAGATACAAGTATTTTTATTGGCGTGAATTTTGGTAAATCGTGCAGACCAAACTGTTATATTGAAATTACACCACGAGATATTGGCTGGAAAATATAATAAAAGCTAATATGAAACTAGCATTTTAAGGAGAATAATATAATGTATTTAAAAACAGTTTTATTATTAACAATGTTATTTTGTCATATCGTAGATGATTATTACTTACAAGGGTGGTTAGCATCTGGAAAACAAAAGTCGTGGTGGGAGAAGAACGCACCTGATAAACTATATAAAAATGATTACATTATGGCATTATGCGAACACTCATTTAGTTGGACTTTTATGATTATGTTAGTACCAACAATTTATACATATTTTCATTTTGGGGATACGTCTTACAAAATGTATATTATTATGTTTGTCTTTAACTGGATTACGCATTGCATTATAGATGATTATAAGGCTAATAAAAAATATATCAATTTAATAATTGACCAATTAACTCATATTTTACAAGTTATTTTAACATGGCTAATTTTTATTGTAACTAGATAGGAGAATGATATTATGTCAAATCTATATGTATATTGATAGTGTTCAAAAAGCAGATTATGCAGTTCTTAAATTTGAAAATCCAAATATTGAAAAGGAAAAATAAAATAACAGACATTCAATTTCATGAGGGTGATTTTGTAGAAGATATTAATGGTAAAATTGGTTATATTTCATCAATTTGTCATTGCGATAAATGTAAAGAATGAGGGTTTTACGAACCGACTATTAAATATATTGATGGGTCAGAAGATTATATTAGTAATTATTCTGTAAAAACTATTGATTTTGATTATAAACAGATTGGTCTTCAAAAGTTTGATAATGATTACCTCAAAAATAAAATAAAAGATTTAACTTAATCAGCTTGAGAAAGAAAGGGTTAAAGCTGATTATTGGAAGATGAAAACTAAAGATTAAGAACTAGACCAAACCTTATCACGTATTTATAAAGAAATGTTTCAATGATAGGAGAATATATAAATGAAAAAGTTAGCAAAAATATTAATGTATATTATCGGATTTATTATATATGTTGTATGCTTATCTAAGTTACATAACATTAGTAATATAGCATATATATTAGGAATAGGGGCTTCTTTTGGAGCTATATTGTTTACATTGTCCGCCAATATTAAACCTAGGTGAAAATTTATGTTTTTAGAAAAAGGTGGTGATTATTTGATAAAAACAACGACTTCTTCATGTGGTATGAAATGTGAAACTTGTATCTGTAATTTGTGTGAAATAAATTATATGAATCTTTATGGTAATTGTTTAAATTGTAGAGATTGTAAAAATAAGGATAATCATTGTGAAAGTTGTATGATGTATAGTTATAAATAAGTGGCGAAAACCTCCACAGCTTGCTGTGGAGAGTAGTCAGAGATGAATAGTATATAATGTTTGACGATGAAAAATATTAAAATTATATGCAAAAAGTGAGATTAAATTATGACCTACATAGAGAACATAATAATAGGAAAACCAATAGCAGAACCTTCTAAGATGTTTGCAAAGAATGAAACAGATTGGATTAAAATGGAAGAAGAAAAAACTTATTATACGCAAGAAAGATTTCTTCCTAAAATTCTTGTTGAATTAGGAATTTATCCATCAATTAGTGAAATTAGACGAAATAAACCTAATTTAATGATGAGTTTAAATGATGTTGATTTTATTGACAATCTTAAAGTGAGTAAAAAGAGAAGATTATGGATTTTGGTCGGAGAATAAGTAAGATATTATTAACTAACTACAAATTCACAAAAATAAAATATAAAAAGGAGAAAGTAAGAATATGGAAACAATTTTAAAATTATTGGCAGAACAACCTGAAAGTCTTGGAGAAATAGCAAAAGGATATATTGTAAAATACAAAAAACCTATTTATGTAGTTTTAGAAGAAATTTTAAATATTGCAAAAGATTATTCTGAGAACACTGAATATCCTGCTATTTGCGCAAAAGCAAAGAAAAATATGTTTGATGCGTATATAAATGTAGGTTTCACAGATGAACAGGCATTGGCTCTTATGATTAATGATAACATTCAGTTAATGAATAATATTAAAAATGTTCAAAATTCAGTTAATAATACAATTAAAAAATAGATTAATTTTGTTAATTAATCTTAAAGAAAAGACCGATATTATATAATAGATATAAGACATTAGGCTATGAATAAGTCTTCCTTCTAAATTAATTGGATGATGTTTTTATTAAATTTAGACTTATCAATCTCCTAATGATTATATAATTGTAGGCTACAAAAGTTCTTCCTTCTATTTTAAAATGCAGTTGAATATTTATTTTCTAGAACTTTTAATTTCCTACAACAAATAACAACAAAGTGGTTATGTGAAAATCTTCCTTCTAGTTGATTTAATGTGTGTGAATAAGTTTTTGTATTCAAGAAAAATGTGAAACCATTTCTTTTAGGTGTGGAATAAACAGCATATATCTTGAATACAAAAACAAAATAAATTTTAGATTTTGTAATTTCCACAAAAACAAAGGCTATGGTGATAGTTCCTTCTATACATATATTATATGAAAGCTTCAAATTAATACTATCACCAATTTCATTAAAACGGAGAATATAATTATGAATCAAATGAATAATATTTTATTAAGAAGAAAAAACAAGATAATTGTAGAAAAGGGAAATGTTACAGAACCTAATAATCAATATATAATTACAATTATGAAGAACATAGAAGCATTAGGGTATACGTTTTCAGAAGAATTATTCAAAACTCTTCAGAGCTTAACCAATAAAGATTTGCAAGATTTCTATTTAGAGTTAATATCAACATTAAAAAGTATGATTGGGGCGGATGTTGTATATAAACCAATGTATCCTAACTTCCCAGAGTCGGTTATGGAAGCTGATTATATTGATTTGTACATTAATGCAATTATTCATTATTGGTCAAATGGTACTCTTTATCCTCATGAAGAAAAAAATGAGAGATTACCACTATTTGAAGAAACAAAAGTAAAAATAATTGACTTAGGCACAAAACAAGACTTGTATGATATTTTTAATAATTTGTGTCAATCTAAAACATCTATTTCACAATCTGACAAAGAAGATTTGGAATGGATTTTCAAAAATATGCAAGTTAAATTTCCTGAAGAAATTTCTTTAAAGGAAAACATAGCTCTTATCGGAAAATTATACTTAGAAAATTGTCCATTAGCAACATCTAAAGATATTCAAAAGTACTTTAAAACTGCAACCGATGTATTAAGGCTAATAACTGCAATGTCGGATGGAGATATTAGTTTGGCGACCAATACAAAATTTAGAAGCTTTAAGCGTAAGGAAAGAAGATTATTGTTAGAACTTTTGCAAAATTGTGGTTATATCGAAGAAGATATGCTTAGATACAAAAACAGATGGCTTCGTATTGGCGAAAGACTTCATCCATCGGAGTATAATAAGGAACAATTTGGAAAAGTAATCAATGCTTTTGATAAACTTCGTAATGGTATTAAAATAGAAACATTTGCTAGTAAAGTTACTAAGGCTATTGATACTGAAGATTTTAAATCTGCTCTTGTGTTTTTAAAGAAAAGACCAGGAGAGTTAGCAAGAAAATTAGATTATCTTTTAAGGAATTCTAATGATAAAAATTGTATTGTAAATACATTTAAAGATGTAGCCAGTGAAGTTTCTACACCTGTATTATTACAAGTAAAAGAGCATTTTGCTCATAGAACAGATAAACTAGAAGCTAGAGTATTTTTTCCAAAAGGTAATCTAGCAAGATGCCATTGCGTTGAAAACACACTATCAGATATAGATGAAAAATATTGTAATGCAATTGTGAAAATTTGTGAAAATGCTTTAGTAGAGAATTATAAAAGTAAAGAGTTTCTTGGTAATGTATATCTTTCTGAAGAGTTTAAAAATTATATTGTTCCATTTAACCAAAGAAGTGCTAGTAAAGCATTAAAAACTATTGTCAGAGGTTCAAGATTAAAAGCTGAAGACAATACAAAAACATTAAGGGGTTATGTTTACTGGACAAATATCAATGACGATGATAATGACTGGAGAAGTAGAGTAGACCTTGACCTATCAGCTGCGATATTTGATGAAAATTGGAATTATATAGAACACATTTCATATACAAATTTTCGTTCAGATAAATATAAAGCTTTTTATTCTGGAGACATTACGAATGGCGGTTCCGTTAATGGTGATGGAGTAACAGAGTGCATTGATGCCGATATTGACTCTGTTGTTAAATATGGTGCAAGATATATTGTTTATCAAGTTTACAGCTATACAGGACAAAAGTTTGCAGATATTCCACATGCAATGTTTGGTTGGATGAGTAGAGAAGACGTAAATTCAGGTGAAATTTATGAACCCAAAACAGTAGAACAGAAAATTGATTTGGCTTCTCAAAGCACAGTTTGTATTCCAGTAATTTTTGACTGTGTAAAGAGAGAAATGATTTGGTGTGATATGAATTTATCTTTAAACGGATGTCATAATAACAGTGGTGGAAATAACATTGAGAGTAATTTATCAGGAGTTGCCGCTACTTGTTACAGTATGGTCAATATGAGTAAACCTAATTTATATGACTTAATTGAATTGCATATTAGGGCAAGGGGATTACGAGTTGACAATAAAGAAGAAGCCGATATTATATTTGATATAGATGAAGGTATCACTCCTTTTGACATAGATGTATTTGTGGGAGAATATATCTAAAGATTAGGCTATATGAATTCTTCCTTCTAATATTGTGTCTGTGTACTGGTTTGTTTAAACCAGTCATCTATAGAAATATAGATGAGCAGTGGTGGTATGTTCATTAGAACTCATAATATCCTAATTTTAAAATTCAATAATGGCTATATATTAACTTCCTTCTCGATTAATTTTAAAGGTTAAAAAATAAAACAGTTAATATAATTTCCACAGATAATAATCTCATGGCTATGTAATTTTTTCCTTCTAATAGTAAAATACAAAAATGATGATAATAATTATAAAGGTTACAATTTCCAATATATGAGATTTTTATAATTTAAAAACGGCTATGTTGCTTCTTCCTTCTAGTAAAATTTATATGGTGAAAATAATTTTAGAAGTAACAATCGCCGTTTCTTTAAAAATATCTAAAACATCTTGAACAAGTCGTTCAAAAATTCAAAATAAGAAAAAGAGAATAATATGAAAAATTTTTATATGGTTTAGCAATAACATTTATATTTGTCTTTGCTTTAACTGGTTGTACTAAATGTATTAGTACCGAAACATCTACAGTTCAAGTAAAAATAATAGATGAATATCATAGGGCTGCTTATACAACAATGCATTATAGTCCTGCGACTATAACGATGTTACCACAATCGCATCCAGCAGTTTATAGAATTACTGTTGAATATAACGGTGTAGAATATAATATTTCTGGTAGTAATACATATAACAAATATTCAGACAAAATTGGAGAATATGTTGATGGAATATTAGAAACCAAGAAATATGACGATGGCACTGTTAGATACAATATTGTTGACTTACCATAGTAAATAAATGATATTACAAAAAACGCAGTAAACCGAAGTTTCTTGGTGATTTAGGAGGTGGCAGATGAGAAAAAATTATGAATTAGAACTATATAAATTACTAGTTAATCCAGAAGAAGATGACATTGACATCTCATATGTAGATGAATTTGGATGGGTTAGTAATACAGAGTTTTATGTTTGGATTGGTCTTAATTGGTTTAATGAATTTGTCAAACGATTGAATGATATTTTTGGCTATTCGCTTTTTGATGAGGGTGGAATTGAAGCAAGAATTTGCAGTGATTGTGTATGTATCGACTTAGAAGAAGTTATTTCTGGATATGGTGTTGATCTTGAAGAAGTAAGTATACACATTAAGAGAATAATACATTGAAAGGATCAAGAGATATGCAGAACGATACAGAATTTAATGAAAAATTTGAAGAGTTGAAAAATTATCTCATTGAATCTGCTCAGTCTGACACATCAAACGAGATTAAGCGATTGAGTAGTGAAAATAGAGAGTTAAGAAAAGAGATTAAAAAGCTAACAGAACAGAATGATGAACTACAGAAGAAAAATAAAACAGTTGTTGAAAATGATAAAGTAACACAGATTATTACAAATCAGATTTCAGAAGGAAATGTTTGCAGATTGATTGAATCGTTATTTGTAAAAACATTTGATGAGAATACATATGATACACCTTTATTTTGGTCAATCTATGTAAATTACTATAACAATCGAAAAGATGTTATTTCACTATTGCGTTTTGTAGGTGTAAAAATACCCGATGAGTTAGAAAGCATTGTTCTTCCTCACGAATGGGATGAAAAGTTATTAGATAAATTTTTTGACACAATGTATGCACATTATAATTGTAGCGGTGAAACATATGAGAATAATTTGAGGTTTTGGACTTATTCTATGGCTGCACACCCTTTTGATAAAAAGTATTTTTCATGTTATGACGAAATTCCTTGGCAGTTTGTATTAAGAAATCCTTTATTGAATTCACAGAAGTATGCTGTAAAAATAGCAGAAGAAATAAATAAAGATGGTAACGGAGTATACTTTTCAAAAATATGTCATTATCAGAAACTGAGCCCAGATGTTTTACAAACAATTGTAAGCAATTTGAAAGCTCCACAACGTCCAATAATTATTGATTTTCTTATTGACAATATTGAATTGGTGACAGATAAAAAGGTATTGAATAATTTATATTTAACTCTAGTAGATAAGTATGGTGGTGCTAAATACATATTACAGATGCCAGAAGAATATCAGAAAAAGTATGTGAAATCATTAGATAATCCAGAAAAAATGATTAACTTTTTGAATATGACGAAGTTTTCAAGAGAGAAGAAAATGGAGTTATTAGGTAATATTTTTTAATAAGCAATAATAATGAAAGGAGAGGAGGTTCGTGTACACAAGAAGGAATTCCTTACTCCAAGTAATTTATGAAATATATGGGTTCAAAATCTCGTATAGTTGATAATATTTTACCGATTATTCAAGAAAGATTGCGAGATTATAATATCAAAACATACATAGAGCCATTTTGCGGTGGTTGTAATGTAATCGACAAAGTTCAGTGTGACACAAAAATCGCTTCTGACAATCATAAATATCTTATTGAAATGTTCAAGAATCTAAATCAGATTCAAAATCTCCCAGAATTTATTACAAAAGAACACTACTCAGATGTAAGAGAGTGCTTTAACAAAAGATTATCTACATATCCTGATTGGTATATTGGAGCAGTTGGTTTTCTCTCAAGTTATAACGGCAGATTCTTTGATGGCGGTTATTCAGGTATCGTACATACAAAAGATAGAACTGAAAGAAATTATTATGACGAAGCTAAGAGAAATTTGTTAGAGCAGATTCCAAGGTTAGAAGATATTCAATTCCAATGTGGAGATTATGAAGAGTTATATTCTGATAAAGTTGACTGCTTATTTTATTGCGATATTCCATATAAGGGTACGAAACAATATGGATCAAGTAAGAACTTTGATTATGACAGATTTTGGAATTGGGCTGAGAAGATGAGTGAGAAGAATGTTGTCTTAGTCAGTGAACATGAAGCTCCTTCTGGATGGGAATGTATTTGGCAACAGGAAGTTAAGAGAACGATTGACAATACAAAGCGAGTCAAAGCAGTAGAAAAGTTATTTGAAATAAGAGAATAATTTAGTGAGGTGAACGAGATATGAATATGTCTGATTTAATTGGTAGAGAAGTAAAAATTGGCGACAAGGAAGGTGAAATAACTAATGTATTGGGTATTGGTTATGAAGTGACATTCTTTAATGTTGCTGATGGCAGAGTATTTATTGATGCAAGAGATATTTATAATTATCTCGTTTAATGAAACGGAGGCGAATAAATGGCTGATAAATTAATCAATAAGCAGTTAGTAGACATTGACGAATTATTACAGTTTCTATCAGATAATGGATTTGATATTGACGATGGAGTTTGGAATAAACACGAAATGTCATTAAGAAAAGTGTTTGATGAATATAAGAAGAATACTATTCCAGATGTAGAAATTGGACAGACTGTATGGATTATTAGCAGAGATTATCATGACGTATATTCAATCAAAGAATGTCATGTACATAAGAAACAGATTAGAGCAAGATATACGTTTTCTGTAAGAGGTAGACATTATTATTGCGGAACTTTCACGAAAAACAGTATTGGAAAGACTGTATTCTTTTCAAAAGAAGCTGCTATTCAGTCTCTAAATGGCAAGGAATATAAGTTGGAAGAGTGGACTTAAAACTCGCATTTCACAGGAGGGTAAGTATTGAAGATTAATAATAAAGAAAATATTAATAAAA
>ENA-ORUA01001726-ORUA01001726.1-human-gut-metagenome-genome-assembly--contig:-NODE-1726-length-18892-cov-3.748952_pt1 | contig 18892 bp, 17 predicted proteins | sample MGYA00242076_ERZ509201 | MGnify/ENA primary metagenome ERZ509201 (study PRJEB26280, sample SAMEA2338863) | human gut metagenome | biome: human gut; feature: human-associated habitat; material: faeces...
GAGAACCACTGGACATATCAACGCCCGGAATATGCTTCATATCCGGATGTCCCTGCAGATAAGATCCCAGATGACGAAGTGTCTTTAAATCCTCAACCGGAAAATATCCACGGAGTGCTAAAGCCGAATACAGTCCCGGAGCGGTATGTCCCTTCGAAAGCACAAAACGGTCACGATCCGCTTTCTTAGGATCCTTCGGGTCAATATTTAATTCTTCAAAATACAAATAGGTAAAGATGTCTGCAGCTGAAAGCGATCCGCCCGGATGTCCTGCTTTTGCAGCATGGACAGCTGTCACGATGCCTTTGCGGACTTCGTTCGCCTTCTTCTGAAGTTCCAATTTATTCATGATTTTCTCTCCATTCTTTGGCACGTTTATTAACTATTCTCCAAATACTGCCTTATAATCAGCCTGGAATTTCTCGATTCCCTGATCTGTAAGCGGATGCTTGGTCATCTGCTCGATTACCTTGTAAGGAATGGTTGCGATATCAGCACCTGCAAGTGCGCAATCTGTTACATGGATCGGGTTACGGATTGAAGCTGCGATAATCTCTGTCTCATATCCATAGATGTCGAAGATCTCTGCGATCTGACGGATCAGTTCAATACCAGGCTGACTGATATCATCAAGTCTTCCAAGGAATGGTGATACATAGGTAGCGCCTGCGTTTGCTGCAAGGATTGCCTGATTTGCACTAAAGATCAGTGTCACATTTGTCTTGATGCCTTCTGCGGAAAGAACCTTAACTGCCTTAAGTCCTTCTACTGTCATAGGAATCTTAACAACCATGTTCGGATGGATTGCTGCGATCTCGCGGCCTTCCTTGATCATGCCTTCTGCATCAACAGTTGTAGCCTTAACCTCACCGCTGATAGGTCCGTCAACGATGGATGTAATCTCTTTGATAACCTCGTTGAAATCTCTTCCCTCTTTTGCGATCAGGGATGGATTTGTGGTAACTCCACAGATAACTCCCATATCATTGGCTTTCTTAATATCCTCTACATTGGCTGTGTCTACGAAAAATTTCATTTTTTTACCCTCCATTTTGTATTTGCTTTTGTTTTCTGTTGATAATATAACACCATTTGCAAGAAAAAGCAACAGAAAATAAAAGCAAATAAAAGCTTTCAAAAGTCATCAAAAGAAAAAATATGAAACAATGCTGGAAAAAGAAAACGAAACGTAGTATGATAGATTTATATAAATACACGATATTGTATTTGGGGAAGGAATAAGAGTATTTATGCTGCAATTAGAACGACAAAACCTGATTCTGTCCTATCTTGAGAAGAATCGCAAAGCAACAACCAATGAGTTAAGTGATATGCTCGGTGTATCCGCAACAACGATTCGCACGGACTTGAATCAGATGGATAAAGAACATTTATTGACCAAGACGCATGGTGGTGCGCTCTACCTCGACCATGACGAGGGAAGAAAGGATCTCACATCCAAGGCTTATTTATTTAATGAACGTGCGCTTGAGAATCGCGACGAAAAAGAAATGATTGCCAAAGAAGCTGCGAAACTGGTACAGGATCATATGTGCATTTTCCTGGATGCAAGTTCCACATCTTATACACTGGGATTACATCTGACCGGCTTTACCGAGCTGACTGTCATCACCAACGGAATTAATCTCGCACTTGCCATGAAAGATATTCCGGGAGTCACGGTCATTATGACCGGCGGTATCGTCACCTCTGCATCCTCTTCCATCGAAGGATTGCTCGGGGCGGACTTGTTAAAGAAACTTCACACGGATATCGCTTTCGTCTCCGCAAGAGGTTTCTCCATGGAGAACGGACTCACAGATTTCTCTATCTATGAAGCAGACTTAAAAAGGCTTTGCGTCAGTTCTTCGTCCAGAACCGTTGCATTAATCGATCACACAAAGTTCGATACCAACTCGATCTCCAGCTACGCTTCGATCGATGATATCAATCTGCTGATCACAGATTCCGGATTGTCGAAGCGGCTTCGGGAAAGCTACGAGAAAGCAGGAGTGAATCTGTTAGTTGCTGAGAATTTCTAAAAAATAAGGATTGCCGAAACCGGCAATCCCTATTTTGACATATGCAGATGCTCCTTGAGCAATTCTTTGAACAACGCTTCCGCTGTCCAGAACACATTATGAGGTGTCACAACCGCTTTCAGTCCGACCGCCGGAACCCCTGTCTTCTTGTATTCCGCAAGGAACACATCCACCTGCGTAGAATTCATTCCGGAAAACACAAGCATCTCTGCCGGAAAATTCGGACCACTGTACACGGTCTTGTCACGAGAAAATCCCTGTACACCTGCAAGCGTACCAAGTTTCTGGCTGTAATCCCTGCGCTCTACAGTAACCGGAACTGCCCCTATCCTGCTGCAGACTGTACGTACAGCCTTCTCCTTGTCTTTATCTAATCCAAACATTAAAATAAATTGTTCCATAATTTACGAATCCTTCATCTGCGTTTTTTCATATTATAACACATTTTCCATACCAAAAAAATTTTTTCAAAGCCACGCAGTTCTTTTTATCTCCGCCTGTATTGCAGCGGCGACACCCCATACATCTTCTTAAAACAACGGATAAAATAACTTACATTCTCAAATCCGCTACGCAACGCCACTTCCGTCACCGGCTGTGTCGTATCCTGTAATAACTGTCTGGCATGCTCCAGGCGTAGATGGTTCACATACTGCGAAAGCGTAATATGGAAATGCTCCTTGAAATAACGCGAAATATACTTTTCCGACAGATGAAACTGTGCACCGAATGCTTTCAAGGATATCTCTTCCGTAAAATTCTGCTGAATATAAGAGATCATTTCTTTCTCTGTCACATTTCTTCCGCTTGTATCATTTTCAACAAGAAACTCCCTCTCCCACATCCGCCGGAAAAACTGCAATAACACAATCTTCGTATCCATCATTCTGCTCAATTCTCCCGCGTATTGGCTTTCCATGACCGGATCCGGTGGTATCGTTGTGTTTAAAGCGACATCACATAGCTGCATTCGGTTGGTCTGTATCCGGATCAGTTGTTCACACAGATCCTTCACGCTTTGTCCGATGACCGGCGTTATAATTTTCTTACCGCTTTTCAGAGGAGACATAACGTTTTGCTCCAGAAGATCATTCGTCTGAAAAGACATAAATTCCAATCGGAAGAGAAAGGTATAATAATCCGCATCCAGTGAATGCGATCCCATAAAATGCAAATTCCCCGGCGATACCACAAAGGCATCCCCGGGTGTTCCGACATAATTTTCTCCCGATATATTTACATTGAGGAAACCACCTCGCACATAAATGATCTCAAGTTCATCGTGCCAATGCACCGGAATCTGAAACGCATGATTCACATTCTGTATATGGTATAAGCTGAACGGATTCTCAGGGGTTCCGTGCGGCTTATTTTCCTTTAATTCGAAATACATTCCACGCTCCTACTCCACAAGTCTCTTGTTCTTCCACTTTCCACTTTGCCAGCGCAGCATCATTCCGACCGCCCGGGCGCATTCATCACTTGCCAATGCAATATAGGCACCGACTGCGAGCAGTCCCAGACGAATGCCGAAGAAATACGTTCCACCGACCGCGCACAGATACATAAAGATAGCACCCATGATCACCGGAAATACCGCATCGCCGCTCGTCTTTAACGCCTGTCCGTAGACAAGGTTCGTGACGCGGCCAAATTCAAGGAAGACGTCAACAATCAGCAGCTTCACAACCAGACTGATCATCTGCGGATCATCCGTAAAAATATGTACCAGATAGCGACCGGTCAAGGCGAATGTAATCGAAAAGCAGGCAGACGTAATGACGCCATAGAGAGCCGCTTTACGAGTTCCACGGTCACATTCTTCGAATTCTTTCGCACCAATCCGCCATCCTGCCATAATCGCATTCGCCTGCGCGAGCGCAGCTCCGATACAATACGAGAAATTGGCGATCTGCATCGTGTACGAACGTGCAGTCACATTCATGCCGTTCGTATCCATCTGATTCATAAAGCGTACTACAAGCGTCATCGCTACATTATATAACGCCGTCTCGCACGCCGATGGAAATCCGATCTTAATAATCTGTCCTAAGATCTGCCGGGAAGGCATACGTTCCGGACTTTGCTTTGCTTTAATGAGTACCGCTCCCATCGCAGCAACCATGATCAGGTTTACAATACGAGAAATTACGGTTGCCGTAGCAACGCCCATAACGCCCCAATGCATCACAAACAAAAATACCGCATTCAATATAAAATTGATCACATTTCCGACAATCGAAGCAAACAGTGACTGCTTGGTATATCCAAACACTCTTAAGTAGCTTGCAAAAATCGGAATGAGTGCATTCAAAAAGCATGCGCCTCCGACGATACGAAGATACGTCTCCGCCGGCTCCAAAAGTGCCGGTGCAATACTGACGACTCTAAGTATCGATCCCGAACAAAGCGCCAGAAATGCGGACATCAGAATTCCAACGACCGCATTAAATGCGAGTCCCAACTGTCTCGCCTGATATGCAACGCCCGGTCTGCCGGCACCGATATTCTGCGTCATGACCGCCACCATTCCGGATGAGATCACACCGAACATAATAATAAAGACACCGATGTATGTATTCGCAGTTCCAACTGCCCCGACTGCCTGATCGCTCACGGATGACAACATCAGTGTGTCGACCATTCCGGATAACATATAGAACAACGTCTCAAAACAGATTGGGACAAAAAGCTGCGTTAATGATTTTCTCTCGACTGCCATATGGATTCTCCTTATACAAGAAACATTGAAGCCTGCTGATGCAGGCGCAGGTCATCATGCTGACGCATGGTGGCATATATCAATAATACGCTGGTAAAATCCATATTTCTAGTAATATTTCACTCAAAAATTGCACTATTTCTACTTTTATGAGTTAATTCCAATTTCTGTGAGCATTTTCTGGTGCTCCCTGTACTTAGGATCATACTTCCCGACAATGTTCCAGAAGCGCGCGGAATGATTCATCTCCAACCGGTGCGCCAGTTCATGCACGACCACATAATCCATCAGTTCCTGCGGCAAATAGTGGAGTCTGTAATTAAAATTGAGATTCCCCTTACTGCTGCAGCTTCCCCAGCGTCCCTTTTGATTTCTTATTGTCACACGATTATAGCTGACTCCCATCTGTGGTGCATACAACTGAAGCCGTTCCATAAAATGTGCCTGTATCTCTCTTCGCATAGCTGCTGTCAATGACTCGTACGTAGGGATTTCATACGCCGCACTCCGACTTTTCTTCGCTTCAATGCGCTTCTGTAATTTCTCCCACGCTCCGGCAATCCAATCTGCATGTACATCCAGAAAACGAATGATTTCCCGCTTTGTCGCACGACGCGGCGCGCGGCAAACGATCCGACCGTCCGGATACACCTGTAAGGCAATCGTCCGGCGATTGGAGCGGATCAGTTCAATCGCATAATCATATTCCGTTGTTTTCACATGAATGCTCTCTGCCATATTTCACTCTCACCCTATCATTTAGCCTCAAGTGTTTTCTGTTTTTATCGATTCGTTACTTCTCTCATAACACCTCATATGGAACTAATCCATACGTTGTCTTTCCTCATTCTTCATATAATGCACATAGACAATGAAGATTGCAACTCCCGTGAAGATCCACGACGCAACGTACACATTCATCAGCATATCGTAAGTCGGAACCAGCTTGAATACCGTCACAAGCCAGATCATACGGAAAACGACCGTGCCGAGTATCGTGATAATGGACGGTTCCAACGACTTGCCCATTCCACGAAGCGCAGCACTCTCCACCTCGTACGTTGCTGTCAGTCCTTCGAGCGAGCATACATGGTGCATACGGATTAGTCCGTATAAAGCCACCGTCTCACTGACCGTATAAATGCTGACAAAGAAATCGTCCCAGATCATAAAGATCACACTCAAGACTTCGGTAAATGCAATTCCAAACAACATACAAAGCCAGAAGATTTTTTTGCACCGTTTCAGATTACCTGCACCATAATTCTGGCTCGTAAATGTAACTGCTGCCTGCGCGAATGCAGACGCAATATCATACGTGAAATACTCAAAATTTAATGCAAGTGAAGAACCGGCGATTGCATCTTCCCCAAACGAATTGATTCCGCTTTGGATAAACACATTGGAGATGGCAAAAATTGCTCCCTGAACGCCTGCCGGAATACCGATCTGCAATACCTTCATGAGATCCTGCTTCTCGATATGCATTTTCTCAAACCGGAACTGAAACTCATCGCTTTTGCGATGCAGACACATGATCACAAGACCTGCACTGATCACATTTGAGATCACGGTTGCAATCGCAACTCCTGCAACGCCAAGCTTAAAGCAGATAACCAGCACCAGATTCAGAATGACGTTGACAGTTCCGGAAACAATCAGATAATACATCGGTCTGCGTGTGTCTCCGTAACTTCTAAGAATTGCCGCCCCGAAATTGTACACCGTCATAAACGGAATACAAATAAAATAAATGCGAATATAAAGAAGTGCCTGATCCATCACCGAATCCGGTGTTCCGGATACCGACAAAATCAACCTTGCCGCAACGAGTCCAAGTACCATCAGAATCAGTCCAAGAATTGCTCCAAAAGTCAGTATCGTATGCAACATTCCACTGATTTTCTCCCTCTTATCCTGTCCGATCAGATTCGCCAAAGCTGCATTCGGTCCGACCGAAAGTCCTACGATCAGATTCACAAAGATTCCAACCAAAGCCACGCAGCTTCCCACTGCTGCAAGCGCCTGCGAACCTGCGAATCGTCCAACGACCGCCACATCCGCCGAATTAAAAAGCTGCTGCAAAATACTGCTCGCCGCAAGCGGTATCGAAAAAAGGATGAGCTTGCCAGCAAGCCCACCATTTAACATATCCATTTCTTTTGTTTTTCCTGCCTGTGCCATCTTCTGTCATTCCTTTTCAAACATTTTGCCCACAACATTCTAGCACCATTAAAATTTACAGGCAACGTTTTAACATAAATTTGTACAATCATTTATTTACTTTCAAAATGTAATATGCTAGTATTTAGTCAACACTTCTAACTGCGGAGGAAACTCTATGTTCCAAATTATATACTCTAAGAAAGCAAAAAATTTTTAGAAAAACAAAATCGATCGACTCAATTACGGATTCTATCCGCAATTGCAAAGCTTCCGCAGGATGGTGATATAAAGAAATTACAAGGGCAGAATGGATATCGGTTGCGTATCGGCAATTTTCGTGTATTGTTTGATATCAATGGTGTTATTATAGATATTATTGATATTGGTAATCGTGGACAGATATATAAAGGAGTGTGATTATAGATGTCAAATGTAAAAGAAAGAATCATGGGCGCAGTAACTATTATGAGTGATCAGGAAGCCGAAAAAGTCTGGAATATGATTCAGGGTGTATACAAGCTCTATAATGCAGAAGAGGTTTCTCCAGAACCTGATGAAATTTCTGCTTTTCATGCCTATCAATCAGGTGATCCGGAATATCAACCATCTTATTCACAAGATGATCTTATAAAAGAACTTGGATTATAATCTCATTTTTAAGCGAGTGCATAGGCACTCGCTTATTTCATCTACGGCATCACAACATGTGGCAGAATTCCGGTCAGATGCGCGATCGTCACTCCGTAATTCGTCATCGGAATTCGCTGCTCCTTTGCGCGGTCAATGCGTGACAGCACATATTTCCGGTTGAACATACACGCTCCGCATTGAATGATCAGATCATATCCACTTAAGTCCTGTGGAAAATCTGTTCCACTCACATGATCCACGGTAATCCCCTCTCCAAAACGTTTCTTTAACATGCGCGGAATCTTAACGCGCCCGATATCCTCCTGAAGAGGTGCATGCGTGCAGCATTCTGCAATCAGTACATGCGATTGCTCTGTCAGCGAATCAATCTGCTTCGCCCCCTCTACATAATAAGGCAAATCACCTTTATAGGCAGCAAAAAGCACGGAAAACGAAGTCAACATACTTTCTTTCGGCTTATTCTCATACACATAGGAAAACACCTGGGAATCCGTGATGATCAGTTTCGGTGGTTGTACCAGCTGCTTTAATGCCGCCACAAACTTATCTGTAGTAACACTCATGATCACACATTTCTTATCGAGGAGTTCTCTCGTTGTCTGCACCTGTGGCAGGATCAGTCTTCCTTTCGGTGCCTGGATGTCCTGTGGCATAACAAGCATGACAAGATCATCCTCTCCGACCATATTTCCCGTGATCAGGCGCTCCCCGAAATTCTCCGGCACCTTTCGCGCTAAGGCTTCCTTAATCTGATCGATGCCTTCACGCTTTACCGCACTTACAATGAGCGGCTGTTCGTTTATCTCTTTGATAAGAAATTCCTGCAACGCTTTTGCGTCCCCAAGATCCGCCTTGTTGATAATCAGAAGCACCGGGGTATTTTTCTCTTTAAAAAACTGATACCATTTCAATTCCTGCGCGAAGTATTTTTTTAACAATTCCATATTGTTTAATTCCGATTTATTCTCTTCGCGGTTTGCTGTCATATCAGAAACAGACAAATCCACTTCCGCAGAAAACACCATAACCGCAATATCCGTCTTCTCCGCAGCAAGTCTCGTCTTCTCCACACGCTTTGCACCAAGCTCGCTCTCATCATCAAAGCCAGCCGTATCAATAATTGTGCACGCTCCGAGTGGATGGATCTCCATCGCTTTATACACCGGATCCGTCGTTGTTCCTGCGACATCCGAAGCAATCGACACTTCCTGCCCGGTGAATTCGTTGATCAACGATGATTTTCCACTATTCGTTTTTCCAAATACCCCGATATGCAGCCGGTTCGCCGACGGTGTATCATTCAAAGTTGTTCCCATGCTTTTTCTCCTCTATGCACATAGAGCAGCAAGTCCCCCTGCTGCTCCTTTGCGTTCATCTAATCTACGCTCACTTGTATCAGCCATTCTTTCATAACTTAGAAACGGAAATCTCTCTTTCCTTCCGAAATATCGTGAATGTGCTCATATGTTGTCTGCTTTACCTTCGGATTCGTAATCTTCTCGATCTCGCGGTCGATCAGCTCCATACCGATCTTCTTCGTCTCCTCGCTCGCGTAGTCCTCAAGATACTCTTTGAGCGTCATTAAAGCGTTCGGATGGCAACAATTCAAAATCTGCATGCTTTTGCAAAGCGCCATAAAACGGTCTCCGGTTCTTCCCTCGCGGTAGCATGCGGTACAGAATGACGGAATATAGCCCATCTTCATCAACCAGTTGACAACCTCATCGAGCGTTCTCTGATCGCTGACATCGAACTGCTCAGAAGTAGCCTCAGCCTCCTTCTCAGCCTCTGGATCCGCATATCCTCCGACACTGGTCTTGGACGCTCCACTGATCTGCGATACGCCAAGCGGCAGAACCTTCTCTCGGACAGCCTGACTCTCGCGGGTTGAGATGATCATTCCTGTATAAGGAACGGAGATACGGATAAGTGCACAGATCTTGGCAAATGTATCATCGCTGATTCCATTATCAAAAGCGCTCGGATCGATGTCATCTGCTTTCTTCACACGAGGCACACTGATCGTATGTGGTCCGACACCATGTACTGCCTCAAGATGTTCTGCATGCATGAGCAGTCCTGCGAACTCATAACGATATCCCTCAAGTCCGAACAATACACCAAGTCCGACATCATCGATACCACCCTCCATCGCACGATCCATCGCCTCGGTGTGATATGCGTAATCATGCTTTGGTCCGGTTGGATGCAGTTCCTCGTATCCTTTCCTATTATAGGTCTCCTGGAACAGAATGTAGGTTCCGATTCCTGCATCCTTCAACTTGCGGTAATTCTCAACGGTCGTTGCCGCGATGTTGACATTGACGCGGCGGATTGCACCGTTCTTGTGCTTGATGCTGTAGATCGTATTGATGCACTCTAAGATATACTCGATCGGGTTGTTGACCGGATCCTCGCCGGCCTCGATTGCCAGACGCTTATGTCCCATATCCTGCAAAGCGGTAACTTCTTTCACGATTTCTTCCTGTGTCAGCTTCTTTCTTGCGATATGCTTGTTTTTCATGTGATATGGACAGTATACACATCCGTTGACACAATAATTGGACAAATACAGCGGTGCAAAAAGCACAATACGGTTTCCGTAATAATCTTTCTTGATCTGCTGCGCCAGCTCATAGACCTCATTGATCTTCTCCTCATTCTCGCAGGCAAGCAGAACGGAAGCCTCGCGGTGCGTCAGTCCCTTGCGCTCCTTTGCCTTTGCAATGATGGCATCCACCACTTCCATGTTGTCCTTGTTGGCATCTGCATATGCCAGTGTTTCCTTGATTTCCTCGTCAGAGATAAACTCCTCTGCTTTCAGTGATTTTACGTCGTACATAATCTCCTCCTAGTATATTTGTTGTTATAACTATTCAGACTCCCACCACACACATTCGCAAAACCGCACGATGCTCGTGCTTTCTCGCTGTAGAAGCGATACATCTTCAATGTACCGTGACAGCTAATTTTGCTCATATGTGGGGCGGTAACTCTATTCGAGTTCCCTTAAAATAAGAAAAACTGCTGCTTACATGCAAGCATGATGCATCAATTTTTCTTATTTCAAGGGAGATCTGAATAGTTACCTTTTATGTATATAGTCACCTCGTGACACCACAACCTGATAACCGACGCTCTCCATTCGTCTGGACATACAGTGTCTGCACTCCGCCGCCTCATCCCCGGTGCAGATCTTATTGTCATAAAGCTGGTACTTCCCGCGTACCGCAACCGGCGACAGATTCGGCATCACAACATTCGCTCCCGCCTGAATGCCTTTCTCCCTGCCGAGCGGATGAATCGTGCCAAGCGCCGTGGTCGACGGAAGAAGCACATGCGGATGAATCAGTCTTATAATGGATAAAAGCCTGAGTGTCTGATCCAGCGTTCCTGCCTGCTTTTCGCCAAAAGGCGTATCCTTCTGCGGAATAAACGGTCCGATCCCGACCATATGCGGCTGTAGTTCCTTGATAAACTGTAAATCCTCATACAAAGTATCCACCGTCTGCTCCGGCGAGCCGACCATGAATCCGCAGCCAACCTGATAACCGATCTCTTTCAGTTCCCACAGACACTGCTTTCTGTGCGAAAGCGACATCTCTTTCGGGTGCAAACTCCGGTAATGCGCTTCATCCGCCGTCTCGTGCCGCAGCAGATAACGGTCCGCGCCCGCATCGAAAAAGGCTTGATAACTTGCTTTCTCCTTCTCTCCGATGGAAAGTGTCACCGCGCAATCCGGATAACGCTTTTTGATGGATATTACAAGATCGCAGATGCGCTCATCCGTAAAATAACCATCCTCGCCGCCCTGCAGCACAAAAGTCCTAAATCCCAGTTCATATCCGTTGTCGCAACAGGAAAGAATTTCCTCCTTCGTCAGCCGGTAGCGATCTGCCTTCGCATTACTCCTGCGGATTCCGCAGTACAGGCAGTCATTCTTACAATAATTTGTAAACTCAATCAACCCACGGATAAACACCTGCTTGCCGTACACCGCGTCCGCAACCTCGCGTGCGGACACTCGCAGGTACTCAAGGCCATCCTTATCCTCCGTTGTCAGCAAAAGTTCCAGTTCCTCGCGGCTGATATTCTGTTGCTCTCTGATCTTATCAATGATTTGATGTAACATTTGAATATACCGTTTTGGCGCTCACGCCATCCAATCTTCCTATTTTTCCAGATAAAGCATTGATCTTATCCTGCGGCGCATCCACCGCCACACTGATGATATTCACTCCCTGCGAGCGGTATGGAATACCCATACGACCGACCACACAATCCCTGTACTCATGCAACAGATGATTGAGTGGCTCCGCAGACTCCTCATTCTCCACAATAATTCCAATTAAAGCGATTCTTGTCTCCATATTTTCCCCTACACAATATTGATAAAAAAAGCTGTACCCATAAAGGTACAGCCTAAAATCCACAGTTTGACAAAGAATATCTTAACCCCACAGACTCCTTCTGTCAGGTCATATCCTTCATCGTCCATATATCGTGCCATACCTTTCACCTCAACCAATCGTTTTGGTGTCAGAGTCATCTTTTTTGTCATCCGGTTTTCAGATCATGAATTTCACGAAGTGAAAAGCGAACTACTATATTATTATTTAATCATATAGCACAATCTGTGACAAGTTTTTATTTGTATACAATCAATAAAAAAGCCTAGAGCTGGCACTCTAGACTCTTTCTGACTCACTTGGAATCATAATCACTTTTCTTAGCTAAATATATATTACTATCATCTTATAGAAAAATCAAGTTCAAATCTTGTATCGAACATATATTCGTGTTATTATAATTTTGCTGTCGACCCTTTCCAGCAGGAAGGAGGTGACTTACTTGGAGTACATAATCACTTTTCTTATCTCTGTATTGGCATCTGTAGCTGGCTACTACATATGCAAATGGTTAGGCAGAGACGAATGACAGCACTAACCTAACGGTGTAGTTCTACCGTAATCGAACTTTAGAGCCTTGGGAGCTGGCACTTCCAAGGCTCTTGTAATATTATATCACGCCATCGGCTTCTCAAGAATCCGCACCACCTTATTTCCATCCAATTCGAAGAAAAACGGCATCCCCGGCTTTCCATCGGTATACGTCTGCATATACTTCTGAAATATGCTTTTATCTTTCGTCACCACGCGAATGTCCTCATCAATTCCTCCGAACTCGCGTCCCTAATCCAGAAACGAATACTCCGTCTGATCCGTCAGTGTATACTCGCTCGTTTTCTCATCCTCATTGTAGAGATAATATCCGTCCGGCATGTCATCATCAATATGTTTGTAAGTCAAGACCTTATCGCCATCCTCCGATGAAATATATTGCACTGGATCGACCACGATCGTATCTCCCTGAATTGCTCGTACATACGCACATATATTGGTGCTTTCTGCCTGCGCACTCTCCGTCTGTTCCATGGACGTCCCTTGCTCTGCCAACGCCGCATTTCCACATCCCCCTAGTATCAGACCACTGATGCATAATATAGCTGCTATCTGTTTTTTCATTCTTCACACCTTCCTTTCGAAACACCGCCTGTCAAAAAGCCCATTTCTCATAGATTTTCTTAATATCCTCCGCCTCAATTGCATCACCGGATAAAATATAGACACTGTTTTTGTACTCCGCATATGTCCAAAATGTGCCATCCGCATACCGATATATCTGCACATCCACACCATTGACCGAAATCCGTTCCATTTGATCATAACTTTCATCATACAGCTCCGTTTTGTCCACAACCCTTTTCTGTTGAAAAAGCAATGTCTTCTCACCCGACTGATATTCATATAAAACAACACGATCGCTTTGCCTGGTATCTTCTAACTGATATCCAGCCGGAACATATTGGGGAACTGCCATTTTATCCACCTTACTCTGTACCTCATCAACCGATTGGTACGAATAAATCCCCGTACGATCTTCAAGCACAGTCTTAATTGTAGTGAAAAAACGAACTCTGTATGCATCCACACTCATTGTCACGCTAAAAAAAGCGATGACAAAAACAAGCGCAAACATTGCAACACGTCTGGAAACATTCTTTAAACACTGGATCTGCTTGATATATTTTTCCCGTCGTAACAACCTTGCCATCTGTCGGTCAAACGTATCGGAAAACGCATACTCATAATCCGTCTCCCTTTCCAGTTTCTGTATGATTGCCTCGTCCACAATCGGCATTTTTTCATAAAGCCACTCATCCGTCACCTGCATCACACTTCTCCCTTCTTAATCTTTTCTAATTCTTCCGCAATCAATTGCCTGCCTCTTGCCAGCCTTTGACGCACGGTTCCCTCGCGGATTCCGCACGCCTTTGCAATCTGCTGATTGCTCTGATGTGCCGAGTATTTCAGCAAAAACACATCCCTATACTTCGGCGGCAGATTCTTTAGAATATCAAGGGCCTCGCTGTCTGCCTCTGGTTCCATATAATCCAGAGGCATCTGATTGTCTGCCAATTCATCCACATAAATTTCACGACTGCGCAAGTTGTTTTGTTTGCGATAGAGATCAATCGCCGCATTCTTTGTGATAGTAATCAGATAACGTTTCGTGGCAGTTTCCTCTAGCTGCCCGATGCATTCCATATGCTTTGCTACCCGCACAAACGCTTCCTGTAAAGCATCCTCTGCCAGATGATGCTCATGCAGGATATCAACTGCAATCTTGAACATCAAATATCGATATCTTTCATATAACTCTGCAAATTTTCGTTTTTGTTCGGGTGTATCCACCATCATTAGAATTATCACGCGCGTTCCTCACTTTGTATCGTCTCTGATAACTATAACGAACCATTTTTATAAATTGTTACATTTTTGGAACAAAAAAGATAGCACATGTCAATGCTATCTTTTTAGAAATAATCTTATTCATTTGTCTCGATCGTATAAGTTCCGTTTTCAAAATCAACGCGCAGATTTGCGTAGCTCTCTCCAAATTCTCTGTGAATATTCAGCAGATGCCCCTCACAAAAAACTTTTATCTGCGCGCTCTCATCAAACGCTTTCAGCCTGTTTCTCATCCGGATCAATTCCAGCTGCTTTTGCACAACTGTTTTTTTCAGGCCTTCCGCGATGTCTTCTTTCGACAGATTGGTCCGGTTGATCTCTTTATGCCCGGACTCTCCTGCGCGTCGAACGGCCTCATGATCATTCTTTCCTGCAAACAGATCCAGATACCAGATCTGCGGCTTTCCCGGCATAAACATCTGGATTGCGCGCGCAAGAAGCATCTTGCCATCCGATTCTCCAAGCGCACTGTAATAGGTGGCATTCACCTGATAATACAGATTTTTCTGTCCATGCAGATTCTTTACCATTCCGCCGCGGGATACAATCAGATCGATCAATGCCTGTATATCCTCTCCCGGAAGCAGTCCTTTTAAATCCAGAAGCGGAATTCCATCGTGGCAGCCTAACATATTGACGGTGGAAATCTTTTTTTCCACAATTTCCTTCGCCCATGCCGCAAGATAAGTTCCACGCTTGTGCTCGATCGCGTCAATGATCAGTCCCGGCAGAAAGAAATCATACGTCGGATAACCTTTTTGTGACAATGTCTCATAGATTTTCTCTTCATACGCCGCATGGATCTCAGGCAAAAGCGTAAGTCCCAGTGGATCCGCCAGTTCCTTAATTTGCTGCAGGAACTCCCAGGTCTCCGGATCATTGAGGAAATTCTTCTTTCCCGGAGCCTTCGGCGCATAAGCAAACGCATCCAGCCGCACAATGGACGCTCCGTAAGAAGCAATCTTCTCCAGCGTATTCCGATAAAAATCCCACACCTTCGGCGACTTGATGTTTAAATCCATCTGTCCGAGATACTGCCTGCCATGTACTTCCTGATAGAACGTGTTCCAATACGGAACCTTCTTCCCATCCGGAAATTCCACCATCAGAATCGGCAATCCCGGTTTGCGGAAGAACATCTGCTTCAGACAGCTTTCATCCGGCTGGATATAACCTTCTTCGGTCATTGTTCCGTATCCTTCCCAGAACTGATTCCAATCAATGAAAAAGTCACGGTAGTCGGAAGCTTCGCCTTTTTCTACAAGATCACGGAATTGCGGAGATTGCGCAGAAGCATGATTTAGGATGAAATCCAGTTTCAGGTCAATCCCCAATTCTTTTAATCGCTCCAGATCCTCCCGCTCGGCAAGCTCCTCATTGAGTTCATAATCCACAACCGAGAATCCGCGGTCCAAATCCGAATGGTACAGACTTGGCAGGACATAAAAGGAGGAGAATACATCCTGCATCTCATCTGTTTTCAGCAAATTTACAATCTCTTCAAGCTTTCCTCCCAGACTGTCCGGGTATGCATTGAGCATCGGTTTATTGTTCATAGACCTCTTTGTCCTTTCCTACAACCAGTCTTGCATGTCCTTTTTGAATATCCAATTTTTCCTGTTCCAGTTCTACCACTCTGCAGATAAACGGGCTTGCTGCATTCTCATCTCTGTTTCTGCGAATCCGGCGTTCCTTTGTCTCCTCAGGCGAACTCTCTAAAAAGACCGGAATATCTACTCCTTTTAAGTATTCGCTTCCACCGTGTGTCCATTCTACCAGCATAACCGGGATTCCTGCAAAATCCGTCTCTTCCGATGATATGTCACCGTCTTCGCGTCCCATGTGCCGCAAAGTAATTGTATCTTTTCCTGCATGAAATTCAGCAAGTACCTGATTGATGCAATCAAAGTCGATTTCTTTCGGTGTTCCGAGGTATTCGCGCAGTCCTTCTTCTCCGGCTTCCTCATACACACGCAGACGCTCTTCATCGTTGCGCTTCGGAATGCGGTGCGGATAATTATCTCCGCCAAGCAGATAGCAGCCGATTCCTTCACTGAGAAAATACTGCTGCAACGCCGTCGCAATCGTTGTCTTGCCGGAACCAGATCCGCCATAAATACTGATCACAACGCGCTCATCGCCTGATGCATGCAACTGCTGCACCTTGTCAAACAGCTTCTTTGCTTCCTTCAATTCCACAAACGAGAACTGGTATGCCTCATATTCATGTGTAAACGCAGGAAGCGGAATTCCCGCAGCCATAAGTGCCGCTCCAAAATACTGCTTTCCGCTATTTTCTTCTAAATATACTGCATCCGGCTTTAAACCACGTAATCGGATATAAACCGTTGCAGGATTCGCCTCCGACACAAGTCGTACGACACTGACCAGCGCACGATCCTGTTCCCTTGATACAGACATCCATGCCGAGACTTCATCCTCAAACGGATTCGAAAGTCTCCAGTAAGTTCCCTCGTTGATCAGTCTCTCGTATTTCTTATAAGTCTGAATCTGTTCCCGGATCGTCTGCTTTTCCTCTTCCGACAAAAGCGCCGGATTTAATTCGTATCCAAAGGTTCCCGCCATCGCAGTCACGCCGCGGGTATGAAAGCTTGTAACCCTGCCGGTCTGATGATTCGGCACCGCTGAAACATGTGCGCCAACTGCAGATACCGGATAGAAAAAGCTTGTTCCGTATTGAATTCTCGTGCGGTTGATGGCATCCGTATTATCACTGCACCAGATCTGTGGAGAATAATAAAGCATTCCTGCATCAAAGCGTCCGCCGCCGCCGCTGCAGCCCTCCAGAAGCAGATCCGGATAACGGCTCGTCAGGCGTTCCATAAAATCGTACACGCCAAGAACATAATCATAGGTGAGATTTCCCGCATAGACATCTGCCATGCTCCGGTTCATATCCCACTTGACATAATCAATCTCTCCCTGGTCCAGCACTGCACAGATCTGCTCAAACACCTGATCCCGCACTTCTTTTCTGGAGAAATCAAGAAGCAGCTGATTTCTTGAACGGATTGGCTTTCTTCCCGGAATCTGAATTGCCCAGTCCGGATGCGCACGATAGAGATCACTGTCCTCATTAACCATCTCCGGCTCGATCCAGATTCCAAATTTAACACCCTGCTCATGCACTCTGTCAATCAGCTGCGCCAGACTTCCGCCGAGCTTCTGCTCATTCACCTGCCAGTCACCGAGTGACGAATTATCATCATTTCGCTTTCCGAACCAGCCATCATCCATAACGACCATGTCAATGCCAAGCGATGCGGCCTCTTTTGCCAGATCTACGATCGTATCTCCAGTGAAATCAAAGTATGCGGCTTCCCAGCTGTTGATCAATACCGGTCTGCTCTCATGCACATATTTACTGCGGCATACATGATCGCGGATGCACTTGTGATACTGCTGCGATAATTCCGATAATCCATTTGCAGAATACGATAAGATAACTTCCGGTACCGTAAAAGTCTCTCCTGCTGCGAGCGGATACGAAAACAACTCGTCATTCAATCCCATAAGCAGGCGAGTCTGCTCATACTGATCCTTTTCTGCTTCGCATAGGAAATTGCCGCTGTATACCATGAGCATTCCGTAACATGCGCCGCTATCCTCTGTTGCCCCGTGTTCTGCCAGAATAACCGCCGGATTATACTGGTGACTGGAAGTACCTCTTCGGCTTCCGAAAGCGATCGTTCCGTGACCAAGAGCTGTGCGCTCCAGATTCCGTTCCATCGCATGTCTGCCATAGAAACGAAGTACGTCATAGTCTCCGCTCACAAAATCCAGACAGGCTGCAGAAGCTTTCTCAATTGTTACGCTTCCTGTTCCTACATTTTTGATCACAACACTCCGTGTAATGACATCCGCCTCTTCAAGTACCCCGTATAACAGATGTACTTCCACTTGAGCAGCCTCATCCGCCAGAACAATCTCAAGCGTCTGTGCTTCCTCTTCCTTCGCCCAGACTGCCGGAAGACCATTTAATGCATATTTGCCTTTTCGTATTTCATGACGCTTGTAAAGAAGATTTACGCCTTCCACTCCGTTATCGCCTTTGATATTCAACGCAATATTGCGGTAATCGCCGGTTCCAAGCGTTGGAAATTCCTGTGGAAGTGCATCCAGCGAATAGGTGCGGTCTGCACCAGCCGCATACGGATTTCCTGAAAAACCACGATCCGCGTAGGTCAGTACATATTCCATGGAACCATTGTTTTTCGCTCCATAATACAAATGAAGCAGATACCCAAGCGAATCCACCTGCATCTGATAGGTGCTGTGCTTTGTGTGTAATGTAAAAATTCTTTTATTCGGATTGTATATCAATGCCATATCATAACCTCTTTTTATTTATCCTTTAACCGCACCATTTGCAACACCATTTAAAATCTGTTTCTGACAGATCACATAGAAAATAAGGATTGGAATCAGTGCCAGAATATAGGAGGCAAACGCCAGATTGTAATTGGTTCCAAACTGTG
>ENA-ORUA01001743-ORUA01001743.1-human-gut-metagenome-genome-assembly--contig:-NODE-1743-length-18730-cov-4.035181_pt1 | contig 18730 bp, 13 predicted proteins | sample MGYA00242076_ERZ509201 | MGnify/ENA primary metagenome ERZ509201 (study PRJEB26280, sample SAMEA2338863) | human gut metagenome | biome: human gut; feature: human-associated habitat; material: faeces...
TCTAAGATCTGTTAGTTTTTCCCCCTGATAGGTAAAATAATGGTTTTTGTTTTTGGATAGTGGAAATAGCATATATCAGGGACATTTTGAGTGGTTAAAGGAGAATCTATTTTTAGAGGATTCTCTCCATTGGAGTATTCTGCATTATATTCTTTTAGTGACAAAAAATTATTATCTGTTGGTTGTGCAGAGTATGTTTCGTTATAACTTGGAATTGATAGGTAATCTTGAGAGTCTGTTTCGTGTACATATATTGTCATGGCAGATGATAAAAGTAATAAGAATGCGGAAAATAAACATATAACCTTTTTCATATAATTTCCCCTTTCAATAAAAAATTTGATTTGATTTTTTATAACTTCCAGTGGAATTACCTCTCTTTTAACAATAAAATATTGATTTGCACAATTAAAAACTGTTTATATATATAATAATAGTAGTATTTTCTGTAAATTGTCAATGGGATTTAATACATTGAATCTATCAAAAATAATATAGCAAGGGGAGAAAGAATCCCTCCATTAAATCTTTATTCCTCCTGTTTTACTTTCTGCCAACATGTGCTATAATCGTAAAAGTATAGTTGGATTAAATTTTTAAGGAGTATAAAATTATGAAAATCATTGTATTAGCAGGAGGCTTAAGCACAGAACGTGACGTATCACTTTCTTCTGCTGCCGGAATCTGTCGTACATTAGTTGAAAAAGGACATGATGCATTTCTTCTGGATGTATTCATGGGATTAGAGAATGCGCCGGAGAATCTGGAGGATGTCTTCACTCTTCCGGATCACGGGCTTGAGATTGTGAAGAATATCAGCACGGAGGAACCGGATCTTGAAGCTGTTAAGGCTTCCCGTCCGGATCAGTCTGATTGTTTCTTCGGACCGAATGTAATCGAACTTTGCCGTCTGGCTGACATTACTTTCCTCGGTCTTCACGGTGGAGAAGGAGAGAACGGAAAGCTGCAGGCATCTTTCGATCTGCTTGGTATTAAATATACAGGACCTGACTCTCTTGGATGTGCGGTTGCAATGCACAAAGGTGTTGCAAAGCAGATCTTCCTTGAGTCTGGCGTAGACACTCCGGGAGGTGGAACGATTTATAAGAACTCTGAAGATCAGTCTTACCAGTCACTTGGTCTGACACTTCCTGTTGTTGTTAAACCTTGCTCCGGTGGTTCCAGTATCGGAGTATATATTGTAAATACAGATGAAGAATATGCAGAGGCTCTGAAGAAGTCCTTCCGCTACGAAGATGAACTTGTTGTTGAGCCATACATTAAGGGGCGTGAGTTTGCATGCGGTATCATTGACGGAATAGCACTTCCTCCGATCGAGATCATCCCGAAGACAGGATTCTTTGATTATGCGAATAAATATCAGGACGGAGCTACTTCTGAAGTATGCCCGGCTGATATTCCGGAAGAAGTTGCAGAGCGCATGAAGGAACTTACTGTAAAAGCATTCAATGCACTGAAACTTAATGTTTACAGTCGTGCAGACTTCCTGCTTGACGCTAAGGGGAATCTGTTCTGCCTGGAGATGAATACCCTTCCTGGAATGACTTCCGCAAGCCTTCTCCCGAAGGAAGCTAAGGTTTATGGAATCGAATACGGCGATCTTTGCGAACTGATCATTAAGAAGTCCATGGAGGCAAGATATTAATGAAACATATGACATTATCTGAAATCGCAGATGCCTGCTGCGGAATTTATTGCGGTGATCCTGCATTCTTAGACTGTGAGGTCTCAAGTGTTGCGATCGACAGCCGTAAAGTAGTAAAAGATACTCTTTTCGTTGCGATCAAAGGTGCCCGTGTTGACGGACACAGTTTTATCCCGCAGGTCATGGAAGCAGGTGCACTCTGTTCCCTCTCTGAGCAGGATCTTGGTGACGTTGATTATCCTTATATCCGCGTTTCATCCTGTACAGAAGCATTGAAAGACTTAGCTGAACACTATCGCCGTTCCCTCGATATCAAAGTTGTAGGTATCACTGGAAGTGTTGGAAAGACAAGCACAAAAGAAATGATCGCATCTGTACTTTCCGAGAAATATAATGTACTGAAAACCGAAGGAAACTTCAACAATGAGATCGGACTTCCTCTGACCGTATTCAATATCCGTGAGGAACATGAAGTTGCAGTTCTTGAGATGGGAATCAGCCATTTTGGAGATATGAAACCGCTGGCTAAGATTGCCCGTCCGGATGTATGTGTGATCACTAATATTGGATATGCACATCTTGAGAATCTTGGAACAAGAGACGGCATCCTGAAGGAAAAGGGTTCCATGACAGACTACATGAACCCGAAAGGTTCTGTTATCTTTAACGGTGATGATGATAAGCTGAAAAGCTACACTTCCCGTGATGGAAGAACTCCTGTTTACTTCGGTCTTACCTCTTCCTGCCCGTTCCATGTGGAAAATATTGAACGTAAAGGATTAAAAGGAACATACGCTGAGTTTGTTACTCCAACATCCCGTTTCCATGCACATATCTCAATCCCGGGAGATCATATGATCTATAACGCTTTAGCCGGAGTTGCTGTCGGATATGCGCTTGGCATGGATAATGAAGAAATTGCACGCGGAATTGAAAAGCTCGTTCCGATTGCAGGACGTAACAACCTGATTGAAGCAAAGCATTACACGATCATTGATGACTGCTACAATGCCAATCCGGCATCTATGAAGTCCTCTCTTGACGTACTTGCATATGCAGATACAAGAAAGGTCGCTATTCTTGGCGATATGGGCGAACTTGGTGCCGATGAGCTTGCGATGCACCGCGAAGTCGGAGCATATGCAGCATTTAAAAACACTGATGTTTTAGTCTGCATCGGAGCACTTTCCAAAGATATGGCAGAAGCTGCGAAAGAAACTGTTCTTGCGACAGAGAAGAACATGAAGGTTTTCCATTTTGACACAAAAGAAGACTTTTACCAGAACATGGGACAGATTCTCAAAGATAATGATACAATTCTGATCAAAGCTTCCCACTTTATGGAATTCCCTGAGATTGTGAAGAAACTGTCAGAAGAAGCATAAGCTGAAACCACACTGAAAATATACGTCAGTCTTTAAAAAAGAGTTGAAACTTCTGTCCGGACCATTCTACTGTCCCGGACAAGCAAGGTTCAACTCTTTTTTTCTCACGCTTGTTCTATCTTCTATTCCGTTTTCTTACTCTATCCCGAGTGCTTTTCCTACCATCTGGAATTCTCCTTCATAAATGCAGTTCGGCAGGGTACCATCCACAATACCCTTCCTGCATTCTTCGAAATCCATCCAGATCACTTCTTCCACTTCAGATTCCTGTAATTTCAAATTTTTAATGTCCACTGGTTCTCTATAAAGATATACGGTACTGCGCTCATTGTCACGGAATGGTTTTCCATGAAATTCTGCTTCAAACTGACCTCTGTGTGTTCCGATAAACTGAAGCTGATTTTCTCTCGCATGAATTCCAAGTTCCTCTTCCATCTCACGCAATGCACTTTCCATCAGTTCATCCCCGGCACTGACATGCCCTGCAGAAGAAATATCATACGCTCCCGGGTTCGAATCTTTACATTCACTTCGTTTCTGAAGGAGTACATCATAACCACTCTCCTGATTCGGACGTACGATCCAGATGTGTACCGTTGCATGCAATGTGCCATCTCTATGTGCAACACCGCGTTCTTTCACCTGACCTGTTTTATTTCCATCTTCATCAATCACATCAAACAGTTCCATCGGCTTTCCGTTGAGTGCCACATACTCTAACACATCTGACTTATTGTACACAAGTTTTAAAGAGAAAAATTCCTCTTCTTCGTCCATCAGACGGAAGAAAATCTTGTCCCCTTCCCATAAATTCAGATCCTTTATCTTTTCTTTCTCCACCCATTCAAGAACGCCCTCATCGCATTCGATCGGATCACCGGTAAATCCATCTGCCGTATACAGTGACATATACTCCACCACATCTTCACCGTATACAAATGTCACGATTCCTCTGTATTTCCAGGAAGTCAACGTATAACCAGTCTCCTCTTTCACTTCACGCAAAAGGCATTCCTCCGGACTCTCTGCATATTCAAAATGTCCGCCGACGCCGATCCATTTATCTTTATTCACATCATTTTTCTTCACTACTCTGTGAAGCATCAGATATTTTCCGTCTTTTTCAATATAACATAATGTGCTTTGTCTGTTCATCGTACTTCTCTTTTCTTTCCACTTTCTTTATGTCTGATGCAGGTACACAATTGCTTCACCTGCAGTTTATGTTAAACTCAACAGTTATAGTATAACATATTTCTTCATGAATCGAACCTTATCTTGTAAACCGTGCGCAACTAAATTATAATGATGTTATCTATGGAAACGATGCGTTGCTGATTGCACGCATGTGAACCGCAGCAGCAATTCAATGGGGGATATTATTTATGTGGTCAAGAAAAGAGCTCAAGAAAAAGGCGCGTATTTTAATAAAATCAAACTATTGGCGAAGTGTATCTGTCTGCTTTCTGATTGCAATGCTCACAGCTTCGTATCCGATTTCCCGCTCTTTATTTTTGAACTATTTTCCTGATAAGATTCAGACGAAAACAGAACTTATTTTACCTGCTTTTATTTCTGCAGAAAGCCTCAGCAGTGCATTTCTGGATTTTATTCCTGATAATTTTGTAGTTGCATCCTTCTTACATACGATTCAGAATTCCCTGAAACGTCCTGACTTAATTGTCACTTCGTTTCTCACACTTGGAGTCATTTTTTCACTTTTATATAAGTTTTTTATCAGCAATCTTTTGATTGTCGGTGAGAAACGTTTTTTCGTTGAATCTTATAACTATGAGGATACATATATTTCTAAAATATTCTTTTTATATAAGTTGCGTTACCTGGCAAATCCTTCCTGGGTGATGTTCTGCTGCACGCTTTTTCAGAAACTTTGGGATTTAACAATTATTGGTGGAATTATTAAACACTATGAATACAGTATGATTCCGTATATCCTCGCAGAGAATCCGAAGATCAGTCAGAAGAATGCATTCTTTCTCTCAAAGCAGCTTACAAAGGGAAATAAATGGAGGCTCTTTTTGTTAGATTGTTCTTTCCTCGGCTGGGAGCTTTTATCTCTCTTTACACTTGGAATTCTGGACATCCTTTATGTCCGCCCGTACAAAATGAACTGTAAAGCATCCTTATATCTGTTTTTACGAAGAAACTATGTGCTTTCAAGAGCTCCTAAATATGAGCAGCTCAATGATTCTTATCTTGAGCATGTTCCTTCTGAAGATGAACTTCTGATCAGTAAAGCACTTTATGACGATTCTGAAGGTCCTTACACAAAGATCTCTTATTTTGCACCGCATCAGTATCCGGTATTTCTTTTTTCTGTGCAACCACCTATTGCCGCAGTAAAATCACCGGTCAATCCGGCGCAGAATTATGACTTTCTGTCCTATGTATTTTTATTCCATGCCTTTTCTATTTTCGGATGGCTTTTGGAAATCATTTCCGAACTGCTCAGTTGCGGCACACTGGAAAATGTAACCCTTCGTACGCTTCCATGGCTCCCATTGTACGGAATCTGTGGTCTGCTTATACTGTTGCTGTTAAAGAAATATATCAAGAAACCGGCTACTATGTTTATCATCAACTTTGTTGTATACACGGCTCTTGACTATCTCGTTCAGCTGCTTCTTGATTTTGGTTTTGGAATTGAACTTCCGAAATATCATTCTTACCTTACTTTCATGAATGGAGAAGCATATTTGGGAGACGGAGCAGTATTCGCACTTCTTGGCTGTGCATTTTTCTATTATTTTGCTCCACGCTGGAATAGTCTGTTCTTAAAATTAAAGAAATGGATGAGAATTTCAATTTGTATTCTTTTGACAGCAATTTTTGTATTTGACCTTCTATCAGGCATAATCCAATATTGATTTTACTGCTAAATAATAGTAAAATCTTAATTATCAGTAAGGTTGGTTTTACTGTTGTGATTTTTTCTAATACAGTATGAACCTGTTCCCCCTGACAAACTATTACAGCTTAGAAGAAAGGGAAATATTATGAAAAAAAGAGTCGTTGTTGCACTGGGACACCGTGCACTTGGAACTACACTTCCAGAACAGAAAATAGCCGTTAAAAGCACTGCCAAATGTATCGCTGATCTGATTGAAGCAGGCTATCAGGTTGCTATCACACACAGTAATGCTCCGCAGGTTGGTATGATCCACACTGCATTGAATGAATTTGCAAAGAACCATCCGGAATATACAGCATCCCCAATGTCTGTATGTACTGCCATGAGCCAGGGATATATCGGATATGACCTTCAGAACGGAATCCGTGAAGAGCTTCTCAACCGCGGTATCTACCGTACAGTCAGCACAGTCCTCACTCAGGTGATCGTAGATCCTTACGATGATGCTTTCTACACACCAACAAAAGTTCTCGGCCGTTATATGAACGCTGAGGAAGCGAATGAAGAACGTAAGAAAGGCAACTTCGTAGTGGAAGAACCTGGTAAAGGTTTCCGCCGTGCTGTCTCTGCTCCGAATCCGGTCAAGATTGTTGAACTTGATGCAGTGAAAGCTCTTCTTGATGCAGATCAGATTGTTATCGCAGCAGGTGGCGGCGGTATTCCGGTACTTGAGCAGGATAATCATTTACGTGGCGCAAGTGCTGTTATCGAGAAAGACCTCGCAGCTGGAAAGCTTGCAGAAGGAATTAATGCTGATCTTCTTATTATTCTTACAAATGTTGAGAAAGTATGTATCAACCTTGGCAAACCGAATGAGGAACCACTGGATACAATTACTGTTGATCAGGCAAAAACTTACATGGAAGAGGGACATTTTGGAATTTACAACATGCTTCCAAAATTCCGTGCAGCAGTTGAATTCGTAGAAGGACACGAAGGCCGCAAAGCTTACATTACTTCCTTTGATAAAGTCTCTGATGCTCTGAATGGTAAGACCGGAACAGTAATCGAATAGATTGACAGATTGAACTTATTAGAAACATAACCTGGAACAGGCTGTGATTTCACATTTTAATTTTGTGAAATCACGGCCTGTTTTTTACTTTTCATCACAGATTTCTTTCATCCTGTTTTTTTGTGGAATAAGATACTTTTAATTTCAAAATATCTCTTGATTTTTTAGAAATGTGTGCTATAGTATATACATATTCGAGATGTAGTATTAAAAACTATGTGTTATTATATAGACGAATTGGAGGTATATATTATGGAAAAAAGACTTTATATCAAAGAACCTGGAAGCGCAATTACACATTTTATTGGAATGATCATGGCAATTATTGCTGCAATACCACTTCTATACAGAGCAGCTCGTGAGCCGAGCAAACTTTATATTGTATCTCTTACAATTTACGCAGCCAGCCTTATCTTGCTTTATGCGGCAAGTACCACTTATCACACATTTGATATTTCCGAGAAAGTGAATACGGTTTTAAAGAAGATCGATCACATGATGATCTCCGTTCTGATCGCCGGAAGCTACACACCTGTCTGCCTGCTGGTAATCGGCGGACGCAAAGGTATCACACTGCTATGTATTGTATGGGCATTCGCGATTGTCGGCATCCTTATCAAAGCCTTCTGGGTATTCTGTCCGAAATGGGTATCTTCCGTTTTATACATTGGCATGGGATGGACTTGCGTGCTTGCATTTTCTACAATCCTTGATAATCTGTCAACTGCTGCTTTCGGATGGCTTTTAGCCGGTGGTATCATCTATACAGTTGGCGGTGTTATCTACGCACTGAAGCTCCCGATTTTCAACAGCAAGCATAAGAATTTCGGAAGCCATGAAATCTTTCATCTGTTCGTAATGGGCGGAAGCATCTGTCACTTTATAGTAATGTATACATTCCTTCTACCGTAAATATAATTTATTGAAACGAAAAGAAGAAGGCTATCAACTACGCTTTATACTGTTATCGTAGTTAATAGCCTTCCTTTTTCATTTCGTTACTATTTACATTTCATGCGACCTGCAACGTATCTCACTATCTCGCATCATACCTTATCCTACATTGAAAACTGGCTCTCATACAGGTGATGATAGAAACCTTCCTTCTTCATCAGTACTTCATGATTTCCCTGTTCAATGATTTTTCCATCTTTCATTACGAGAATCACATCCGCCTCACGGATGGTTGACAGACGGTGTGCAACAATGAAAGTTGTTCTTCCTTCCATCAGTTTTGCAAATGCCTGCTGAATCTTGATCTCCGTTCTTGTATCGATGGATGATGTTGCTTCATCCAGAATCAACATCGGTGGTCTGCATAACATAACTCTTGCAATACAAAGCAGCTGCTTCTGTCCCTGTGAAAGCCCACCACCATCTTCTGTGATCCATGTATCATATCCTTTTGGCAGACGACGGATATAATTATGGATATGAGAAGCTTTCGCTGCCTCGACAATCTCTTCTTCCGTTGCATCCGGTCTTCCCATAGCAATATTTTCACGGATTGTACCCGTTTTTAACCAGGTCTCCTGAAGCACCATTCCGTACCCTGCACGCAGACTTTTTCTTGTCATTTCGCGAATATCTATATCTTCTACTTTAATACTTCCTGCATTCACATCATAGAAACGCATCAGCAGATTGATCAAGGTTGTCTTTCCACATCCGGTCGGTCCGACAATCGCAATACGCTGTCCAGGCTTTACTTCCAGATTAAAATCTTCAATCAGATGCTGACCTGGCAGATAAGAGAATGAAACATCCTCTACTTTCACATTTCCATCAATATCCGTCAGATGAACTGCATGTTCCGGTTCCGGTATCTGCGGTTCTTCATCAATCAATGTAAATACTCTCTGCGCACATGCAATCGCATTCTGAAATTCTGTCACGACTCCGGAAATCTCATTAAATGGCTTTGTGTACTGATTTGCATAGCTCAAGAAACTGGACAATTGTCCTACACTCATTGCACCGCGTACAACTGCAAATGCTCCGGTAATTCCAACTCCTGTGTAAACCAGACTGTTGACAAATCTTGTCGCCGGGTTCGTGATGGATGAGAAAAATGTTGCCCGCAAGGATGCCTCCTGCAATCTTTTATTCACTTCGTCGAAACGCTCTGTTACATCTTCTCCGCGCCCAAATGCCTGAACCACTTTCTGGTTTCCAATCATTTCATCAATCAATCCTGTCTGCTCTCCACGTATTTCAGATTGCAGGCGGAACATGCGAAATGTTCTCTTTGCAATAAAATTTGCTACAAAGAATGATACCGGTGTGATAAGAACCACAACAAATGTAATCGATACATTTACGGATAACATAAAACAAAATGTTCCGACAATCGTAGCAATTCCTGTAAAAAGCTGTGTGAATCCCATCAAAAGTCCATCGGAAAACTGATCGACATCCGCGATCACACGGCTTACGACTTCACCATACGGATGTCCATCAATATATTTCAACGGTAGCTGCTCTATTTTATCAAATGCTTCATTTCTGATATCCTGAACCATCTGATAGGTCATCTTGTTATTACACACATTCATCAGCCACTGTGCCAATGCCGTGATCAGTGTGCACACACCAATCTGAATCATCACCTGCATTACTCCCGGAAAATTCACTTTGCCTTTTCCGATCACATAATCAACTGCATGTCCTGTCAGCTTTGGAATATATAATGTAAGCGCAACGGACACAGTCGCAAGCAGAATTGAAAATACGAGAAAAATTCTGTATCTTCCAAGTCGGCGGATTACTTCTTTCAATGTTGCCGCCTGACTTTTCTGTTTTTTCTCACTATTTGTCTTTCTTTTATCAGCCATTGATTACCGCCTCCTTTGGAAATTGTGAATAATAGATTTCCTGATAGATTGGACAATCCTTCAGCAGTTCTTCATGTGTTCCAATTCCTGCCATTGCTCCATCATCCAACACAATGATCTGGTCTGCATGCTGAATAGATGCTGCTCTCTGAGATACGATAAATACGGTCGGCTGGTTTTTCATCTCTTTGATCGACTTGCGAAGTGCCGCATCTGTAGCAAAATCCAACGCTGATGCACTGTCATCAAGAATCAGGATCTCCGGTTTCCGAACCAGTGCGCGCGCAATCGTCATTCTCTGTTTCTGACCTCCGGAAAGGTTTCTTCCCCCCTGTTCAATCTGAAATTCTAATCCACCTTGTTTCGTATCAACAAATTCTCTTGCCTGAGAAATGTCCAATGCTTCATACATTTCCTGCTCTGTTGCATCTTCCTTTCCCCAGCGGAGATTGTCCGCAATACTCCCTTTGAAAAGCACTGCTTTCTGAAGAACGACACCGATATGTTCTCTTAGGTTCTCTGTCTGATATTCTTTGATATCACGTCCATTGATCTTCACTGTACCGTCTGTTGCATCATAAAATCTCGGAATCAGATTCACAAGAGACGATTTTCCTGAACCTGTTCCCCCGATGATTCCTATCGTCTGTCCTTTCTTGGCGCAGAAATTTATATCAGATAAGGATGTATCTGAAGTTCCTTTATAGGTCAAAGATACGTGAGAGAATTCTACAACCGGAATTTTATTTTTCAAATCCCAATCTGTTTCGGAAAAATTGCTCTTCCATCTTACATCTCCCTCATTCATATCTGGTTTCACAGCAAGCACACTCTCCACACGGTTCAGACATGCTGCTGCCTTCGTCACGGAAATGATCAAGTTCGCTAACTTCACAAGTTCAACAAGAATCTGTGACATATAATTAATAAGTGCCACAACCTGTCCCTGGGTCAGATCTCCGATATCAACACGGACTGCACCGACATAGATCAATGCTATGATTGCTCCGTTTACAATAATATATGTCAGCGGATTCATCATTCCGGAAATGCGTCCCACATATTTCTGCGCATCTGTAAGAATTTGATTCGCATTTTCAAACCGCTTCGTCTCATCCTCTTCTTTATTGAATGCACGGATAACTCTTGCTCCTGTCAGATTTTCCCTCGTTGCAAGAAGTACCTGATCAAGATCTGCCTGCACTTTCTTATACATCGGCATCGTCACAAGCATGATTCCAAACACAATAAGTGAAAGAAGCGGAATCGTCACAACAAATACAAGTGCTGCTTTCACATCTACTGTAAATGCCATGATCATTGCACCAAATACAATGAACGGCGAACGCAGGAACAATCGTAAAACAAGATTCACACCTGACTGGATCTGATTGATATCACTTGTCATTCGTGTGATCAATGTAGATGTTCCTAATTGGTCCATTTCCGTAAATGTAAATTTCTGGATATGTTCAAATAATCCATGTCTTATTCCCGTTCCGACTCCTGTTGCTGCCTTCGCTGCAAAATACTGTGCTGTAATGGAACAGACAAGTCCGATGATTCCCAGCGCAATCAGTACAAAACACATTTTCACAATATATGGCTTATCCTGATTTGCAATTCCCACATCAATAATTGCCGCCATTACCAACGGAACAAACAGCTCAAAAGATGCTTCCAGCATCTTGAACAATGGAGCAAGTATGGATTCTTTTTTATAATCTTTTAGATATGCAAGTAATGTCTTCATAATGTGCTCTTTCCTTTCTCTTATTTTAATTAAAGAGAGCCTGTCAAAATGACAGACTCTCTTATATCATTATTATAGACTATCTATCCAATCCGATTCTCTCTACCTGTCTTCCGATACGCATTGCTTTTGCATATGCCATGAGACGTTCTTCATTCTTCTTATCGTACTTTCTGTAGTTCTCAATAACAAGTTCAAAGATATCTTTATCAATGTCTTCACGGAAACGGATGCAGTCACACACGCTTCTGTCAATTCCATATACATTGTAAGAACCGTACTTTGTATCAAACACATGCTTCTCATCCTCAAAAGCCTGCTCTGAGAAGTAATGTCTGCTGACTTCAAAATTCATCTTCATCTTGTGACGGTCACTTCTTCTTGTTGCAATTGAAAGAATCTCCGGCTCTTTATCGATCAGGCCCATGTAATAGCATGCACTGTCTGCGCAGATCACCGCTTTTCTATTTACTCGTGCCACTTCCACTGCCTTATAATCTTCCGGTTTAGAAAACTCTGGACTAATGATCCAATAATGTCCATGTGCTACCTTCTCAAGCTTTCCTTCTGCTGTCAACAGACCGATCTGACGATTTGTAAGTCCTTCCTTCATCAAATCTTCCGTATCAATGTATCCTTTGTATTTGTCTGCAATGTATTTCACTTTATCATAGATAATCTGACGCATAATTCTTTTCCTCGCTTAACTCGTGTATTACTAGAAACTGTAAGAAATGTTTACGGGCTGCTGTGATCAGCAACACCTGTGATTCTTTTAAGTCTCTCGTATTGTATCATCTATCAAAGCGGTTGACAATAGGTAAGACGCTGATTTTTCAGTCCGATACTTCTATCTCTTTTATTAAAAATTCATTCCCACGAAGCAGATAGGTATTTTCACTTCCACAGTACGGACAGATTTTTCCATGTTCTACCGTTGGATATTCTTTCTGGCATTCTTCACAAAATGTTACTGCTTCTATCTGCTCGATTTTCAGTTCGGCTTCTTCCATAAGCGGTTCTTTCTTCTTCGCCCAATTCCAGCAATCCGTCAGATAATCATGTAGTATTCCTGACACTTCCCCAATCTCCAGTGTCACGGCAGAAACCTTCTCCACATGATTTTCCTCCGCAACCTTCTTTACATCTTTTACAACATAAAAGACAACACCTAATTCGTGCATTTTCCTTCCCTCTCAATTTATATTTTTGCAACTATATCCTGAAGTAATCTGATCAGTTCTTTTGCGTTCACAGGTTTAAAGATACACTCATTCATTCCGGCTGACTTACACTGATGTATACTTTCGGTAGACGCCTGTGCTGTCATTGCCAAAATCGGAATCTCGGCTGCATCTTCCCTTTGGTCTGCCATAGAGCGGATCTTTCGTGATGCCTCTTTTCCATCCAACTCCGGCATCATGATATCCATAAGAACAGCATCATATTCTCTTAGCCCCGACTGTTTAAATAGTTCCGCAGCTTCCCGTCCATTCCATGCCTTTGTCACCTGTGCACCAGCTTCTTCCAGATAAAACTCTGCAATCTCCATATTGATCTCATTATCTTCAGCAAGAAGAATATGATATCCTCTGAGCGGTTTATCCTCTTTCAGATCCTGTTTTGTTCTCTGCACACATTCTTCATTCTGGCTTTCCTTTTCCGGCTGAACTACTGGAAAACTCAAATAAAAACGGAACTCCGTTCCAACGCCGGGCGTACTGCTCACCCGAATTGTTCCACCCATCTTTTCGACCAGTCCTTTTACAATTGACATTCCCAGCCCCGTTCCTTTATACTGCGTTCTTGCATCATTTATTTCCTGTGTAAAAGGCTTAAACAATTCTTCTTTTATATATTCTCTGCTCATCCCGACACCTGTATCCGTAATACGAAATTCGAATGCCGCACACATTCCATCAAAAGAAAGTTCTTTTACATAAGTGTCTATCCTTCCTCCACGCTTATTATATTTGATTGCATTACTGAACAGATTCAGCATAATTCTTCTGATCTGCAGCGTATCTCCGCTCAGCATCGTATGATTCACCTTTTCCCGATGGCTCTCATAGCTGATTTCCATTGCCTCTACCTGTGCACTGACCACAACTTCTACCTGATCTATCAACGTATTCAGATCAAACGTATCATTCTGCAACTCTAAATATCCTGACTCTATTTTACTCATATCAAGTACATCATTGACCAGTTCACTCAGATGTTGGACAGACAGATCCATTTTATCAACACACTCTTCTATCTTTTCCTGATCCTTATAGTTCTTACGGATCATCTGGATCATTCCCAGAATACCATTGATCGGTGTACGGATATCATGACTCATCCGATTCATGAATTCTGTCTTCGCACGGCTCTCGAGATCCGCTTTTTCGTATGCAACCTGCAGACGTTCTCTTTCTCTGTCTTCCTGCTCATGGAACTCTGAAATATCCTTGAACAAAATAATTGCACCGATCACCGTACTTGTCTGCTTCGTCTTACTTTCATAAACCATCTCCTGTGACATCAGGACTGTCTCCTGCCACCAGCATCTGCTCCCATCACTTTTCTCTACCTGATATTCCACAGTCACCTGCTTTTCGCCTGCTTTAAAACGTTCGATCAGCTGTGCCGGATTTTCTGTGATACGATAATTTTCTCTCGTCTCTTTTGTCACGAACCGCTGATAGGTCTTACAATACGTATCATAAAGACATGGAAGTTTTATGTCTGGAATCTGCCTGTTTTCCCTGTTTTGCCAAAATATCTTTTCTAATAAATTCTGTGTCAGATTAACACTTTGGATTATTTCTGCTGTATCCATCAATGCTTCTATATAGTTTCCGTTTTCCAAAATGGACTGCGTCAGCTGTTCATAGAACTGTGTCAGTTGTTTTTTCTCATTTACGATCAATCCGTCCCTGTCCTGGTAAACATCAAACCCAACAAGAAAATGATGCAGATTTCCATTTTCAGCAAAGTCAGGCAGTAAAAGTGTGATCCGGCCACGCAAAACTCTGTCACCATCTTTGTGACAATAAAAATATTCCTCTACCTGATGTTCCTCTGTCAGTGTTTCCCGGATTTCCGACAGCTGAAGTTTCCCCCAAAGTTCCCTGCGTTTCTCTTCCTCCGCCAGTTCCTGTATAATCTGCTCTACTGCACCAGAATAACTACCATCATCTGCAAGGAAAAATTCTGAGCTTGCACGAAGAACAACATACTGATCCACAATCGCATCACAGTACAGACAATCTGTAAAATGAAATCCTTTTTCTTTTACAGATTGTAACAGCCGACTCCTAATTCTCCGCTTGTCAGCTGCTTCTTTCATCTTCGCCCGATTCTTGTCTACATACATGTTCTTATCCGCATATCGGAACAGGTCTTTCATATTACTTCCCGGAAAATCTGTAGACAATGCATATCCCACTGCATAGCTAAGTAGCATATCCGGATGATTCTTTGAATAACGCTCCGTCTGTTCCCGTATCATCTGCAGACAGTCTTTCACCTGCTCATGATCCACCTGCTTTAACACTGCAATAAACTCGTCTCCACCGTCTCTTCCGACAAAATATTTCTCCGGAAGTGCTGCCCGCAATTGTTCTGCAAATGATCTGATATATTGATCGCCTCTTTCATGTCCCTGCCGGTCATTAATGATTCTCAGATTATTTAAATCAAACACCATTACCGCTGTTGATTCACTGCCCGTAAGCGGCTCTTCAGATGCCAGAATCTCCTCGCACTTATTCTTATTCGGAAGTCCTGTTGCCTCATCCAGATAAACCTTCTGACGAAGCACACGGTTTTGCGCCGCGTACCGTAATGCCTTGAAAAGCTCATATCCCAACAGACACACAATTCCAATAATATCCACGACAACAATTTTCTCCAGACGGTTTAAGGAAGATGCCAGCTTCTGCGAATAACTTTCCGCAAGCCCTGTTGTCTCATCACAGATTGTAAAAATTTTTTCACTAGTCTTTCTAATCTGTGCAGTCTTATATCCATCTTCTCGAGCCTTATAGATTTCTTCCTTTAGTTGTTCAAAAAATTGTTCCTGCACTTCCATCTTATCCTGAAATGCTTTATCATCTAGACGGACAAGGTTCAGTTTATCGCTGCCATGACGTAACCCATCAATATACGCATCCACTTCCCTGATCATTTCATCCTGTGGTTTCTGTGCATTTTCCAGTTTGATGATCTGCTGCGTCTTTCCACGCACAAGCCCGGCATAATTCACTACACGAGCCGTCCCTTGCATATCGCTGACCAATATCATAATTCCAAAGAATAATGCAATCAGGATACAGGTAAGAAGCATCATGAAAATACGCAGAATCCGTGTAAGTTTCTTCTCTTTTTCTTTCATATCTATAACCTTACATTTATTTTTTATATAATGATGCGAGTGTCCAAAGTAAATTTTGCCACTCACTGATGTAACCGGATTGCTTCATTGCTATGCAATTCCCGCAATCCTCGACCACATCATATAGTACTTTATTTAAAGATTATAACAGAATCCCCCTTGTTTTCCTACAACAAAATACATCACCAGAAGATTTGTAATTGTTCTGGAAAATGTGATACTATAAATTATAGTCACACTTAATTTTCGTAACAAACGGAGGGACCCTCTATGATAAACCAGACAAAACAAATATTGGAAGAATCTCTGAAAAAATTAATGCTTCAAAAGCCGCTCGATAAGATAACCATCCGCGATTTAACCGAAGACTGCGGCATCAGCCGTATGGCTTTCTACTATCACTTTAAAGATATTTATGATCTGGTCGAATGGTCCTGCCTGGAAGATGCAACACGTGCTCTTGCCGGCAAAAAAACTTACGACACCTGGTCTGAAGGACTGGTACAGATTTTTGATGCTGTGTATGAAAATAAGCCATTTATATTAAATGCTTACCGCTGCATCAGCCGGGATCAGATTGAAAGTTTCCTTTTTCATCTGACTTCCGATTTACTGATGAATGTTGTAGAGGAAAAAGCAGAAGGCACCAGTATTTCTGAAGAAGATCGGCGCTTTATTGCCGATTTTTATAAATACAGCTTTGTCGGTCTTATGCTCGACTGGATCAAACAGGGAATGAAAGACGATTATGTCGATCTGGCACATAAGATCAGTATTACCATCCACGGAAGCCTTATGCATTCAATTGAAAATTTCGCAGCACTTCCCAAAAAAGAAAATTCATAACACAAATATACTAAACCTATACTTTACAAAAAGAGGCAAATGATAAGTTTTTTATCACTTGCCTCTTTTTGTAAATTGAAAATCTTTAAAAATGTCCATACTATAACTATAACAACTATACTTCATATCTCGTTATTTAGAGTAATTATGATGAGATGATCTCAAAACGAGACATGAATCCGTTTTTTTCAGAAAGGTGGTTTTATTATGTCAAATAAGAAATCTAAACTTGGTGTAATCTCTGCAGTAGCAGCAGGCACAGGAACTGCAATTTATCTCGCACAGAAGGCCAAAAAAGAATCTGGTAATTCTATTTTTAAGAAGAGTACTGTTGCTGATTCTTCCGTTCCAGATAACTATCGTAACACTGAACGCGGAAAATATGACCGCAACAGCAAAGGCATCTATTATTCCAACGGAAACTACGAAGCATTTGCACATCCGGAGAAACCGGAAGGTGTAGATCAGAAAAATGCTTACATCGTAGGAAGCGGACTTGCCTCTCTGGCAGCGGCATGTTTCCTTGTCCGTGATGCACAGATGCCTGGATGCCAGATCCACATTTTAGAAGCAATGGATATTGCCGGTGGTGCATGTGATGGAATCTATGATACTTCCCGTGGTTATGTAATGCGTGGTGGACGTGAGATGGAAAATCATTTCGAATGTCTGTGGGATCTCTTCCGCAGCATTCCATCCATCGAGACACCTGGTGTTTCTGTACTTGATGAATATTACTGGCTCAATAAACATGACCCGAACTATTCCCTTTGCCGTGCAACTGTAAATCGTGGCAAAGACGCACATACAGACGGAAAATTCAACCTCAGTCAGAAGGGCTGTATAGAAATCATGAAACTCTTCATGACAAAAGACGAAGATCTCTACGATAAAACCATCGAAGATGTTTTTGACGAAGAAGTATTTGATTCTACTTTCTGGCTCTATTGGAGAACAATGTTTGCATTTGAAAACTGGCACAGTGCATTAGAAATGAAATTATATATAAAAAGATTTATACATCATATTGGAGGACTTCCAGATTTTACAGCATTAAGATTTACAAAATATAATCAATATGAATCAATGATTTTACCAATGATAGAATATCTAAAAAAATATGATGTTCAATTCCATTATGGAACAAAAGTAGAAAATGTAAAGTTTGAAATATCAGATTATAAGAAAGTAGCTAAAAGTATAATAATTACAAAAGATGGAGAAGAATCAAGCATAGATTTAACAGAAAATGATTTAGTATTTATAACAAATGGTGGGTGTGTTGAAAACTCAAGTATGGGAAGTCAAAATACGCCAGCCGTAATGAATACAGAAATAAAAGCAGGTGGAGGATGGGATTTATGGCGTAAAATTGCTGAACAAGATTCTTCATTTGGAAATCCAGACAAATTCTGTTATGATCCAGAATTGACAAATTGGATGAGTGCAACAGTAACAACACTAGATGATAGAATTCCACCATATGTTCAAAAAATATGTAAGAGAGATCCATTTAGTGGAAAAGTTGTTACAGGAGGAATTGTAACAGTAAAAGATTCAAATTGGTTATTAAGTTGGACATTTAATCGTCAACCACAATTTAGAAGCCAACCAAAGGGACAACTTGTTGGATGGATCTATGGTTTATTTAGTAATGTTCCAGGAAACTATGTAAAGAAGCCAATGAGAGATTGTACAGGTAAAGAAATTTGTATGGAATGGTTATATCATTTAGGAGTACCAGAAAATCAAATAGAAGAATTAGCTGAAAATAGTGCTAATACAATACCTGTAATGATGCCATATATTGATGCATTCTTTATGCCAAGAAATGGAACAGATAGACCAAAAGTAGTTCCAAACAAAGCAGTAAACTTCGCATTTTTAGGACAGTTTGCAGAAACTGAAAGGGATACAA
>ENA-ORUA01001744-ORUA01001744.1-human-gut-metagenome-genome-assembly--contig:-NODE-1744-length-18709-cov-7.411333_pt1 | contig 18709 bp, 19 predicted proteins | sample MGYA00242076_ERZ509201 | MGnify/ENA primary metagenome ERZ509201 (study PRJEB26280, sample SAMEA2338863) | human gut metagenome | biome: human gut; feature: human-associated habitat; material: faeces...
ATGCGTTGTTCTTGGATGGAGAGAAGAGACTCAGTGATGGAACGTTAGTAGCAATTACATTGATGATTGCAGAATCAAAACCAGAAGAAAAAGATGTGATGGTAAAACTGGTAATGAATCTGTTGAAATTATAGTGGCATTGCATCGCTTTTATATTACAACAGTATATGATGAGATGAAGCAACCTTGTGCCCAATGTGCACGAAGTTGGCACAGTCACTATCCCATCTTGTATACTATTAAAATAAATAGATGAGAGGTGGTAAAAAAACATGGCATATAGCGAGTTAGTAAAGAATTTCAATCGCATCCGTGACTATATGAGAGAATTTTATGTATATGGATTCAAAAGTCGTGACGAGTTTAGCAAAAAGAGTGCACGATCCTATGATGATGAGCGTCGTCTGGAAAGCTGACTTGGAGATTATATGCAGTTCCGTCAGACTCCTGAGGGAAAGAATGTTTTCATTTCCATCGATAGCCGGTTGTCTAATCATAATCCGCTGTATAAAGCATGGAAGACAAAGAGTTTTACAGATGGAGATATTACATTACATTTTATTTTGTTTGATATTCTATTTGATCCTTCCATTGAAATGTCATTTAGTGAGATTACAGACCAAATTGACGAAAGGCTCTCACGCTTTTCTGAGCTGAGAATGTTTGCTGAATCTACAGTTCGAAAGAGATTATGATATGGTGACTCCATTTTTGAATGCAAGAGATTTTATATTCCAGGCACAAAACAAAACGGATTTAGAAGAACAAAAGTTACTTTTACAGAAAGCCTTTGATCAGCTTACAACTGCAACAAATGCAGTGTATACAGATTTAAAAACATCTGCAGATCATCTTGCAAAACTCACTATACGTTCGTTTTTTAGAAATACAAAACAGATACAGAATTACATGAACTTTTTAGCATTAGATATGCAGTTGGCAACAAAGTTTGTAGGTGTTTATATGCAGGTGTTGGATTATCTGGGGGATAATCAAAGTGTGCAGCTTATATCCGCAAGATATCAATATGTATTGAAGGATTTCTTTACAAAAGGGATAGGTAAAAAGAATATATCCGCAGATGAAATTCTTCAAATGAACTATCCATATACGGAAAGCAATAGAGATAGTTGGTATTACCTTCAAAAGGAGATGGTCCCTGCATTAGAAAGTGGGAAGCTTACTGAGGTAGATCGTCCGGTATATCTTGTTTCAGTGGAGGAATGATTATGGAAAAGATGAATGAGAAAAAATGCAAATTTTGCAAGAGAACAATTGTTGGAAAAAGTAAACTTGGAATTTGTCCAGATTGTGTGAATAAAGCAGGCAATTGCGTAGTGGGAATTGGATCGGCAGTAGTTTCAATCGGAGGTGCAATTCTTTTTTTAAATGGCAATTTCAAGAAAAAATAAAGAATGAGTATTCTTAAACTAAGGTGGTGAAATAGATGGACGAATACTTTTGTCCGAACTGTGGAGCTGTTCTGAATAATCAATATGGATTTGATCCTGATGGTGGGACATGGCGATGTACAGAGTGTGGTGAGCTCCTTATGGATGATGATGTTTATAACGGAGATTCGTTTGAAGGAGTAGCTTGGTATTGTGATAGTTGTGGGGCTCTTCTTAATCGTCAGTGCGGATTCTCTGATAGTTATGGATCTTGGACATGTACTGAATGTGGGCATCATAACCGAATTTCAGAGGATGATATCGTGAGCGAAGAACAGATAGAGTTTTCGTGTCCAAATTGTGGAGTTGCACTAGATTTTCAGCCAGGCTTCAATGAATATGATGATTGGGAGTGTTCTTCTTGTGGAGCTCATTTACATCGTTCTTATAGTGATGATGAGTATACAATTATCAAGCATATTTGTCCAAGTTGCAATGCTCCATTGGACATTCAATGGGGATTTGATGAGGATGATGAGGACTGGGAATGTACAGAGTGCGGAGCCCACTTGCATCATGATTACTATGATGAGTATGAGAAGAGAGAAGAAGAGTCTTCAAATAATAATGGTAATTCATTCGAATATTCTAATTCTGAGAACCATCATTATTCATATTTAAATATGGCGAGTGATTCAGCAAGAACGAGAAACAATGAAAGTCATAATTGTGGTTCGCAGGTCTATTCTGATAATAAGGTTAAGCAAAAAACAAAAAAGAAAGCAAATTGGAAGCTTCATTTTTTATCCATATTATTCCTTATTGTTGCGGCTCTTATAGGCATTGGATATTACGAAATTAAGCTTCTTACACCAGTGGGTTTTTCTTCGACAGAATTACTTGGAGAAAGCTACGAGAAAGTAGTTTCTGCTTTTGAGAAAGTGGGATTTAGTAATATTTCAACAAATGAAATTGCGGATTTGTTACTGAAAGATATTGCGGAAGAGAATAAAGTAGATACAGTGAAAATAGGTATCTTCGAAAAATTTACTTCAACTTCTAAATATCCATCCAACTTCCCGGTAGTGATTACGTATCATACACTTGAAAAATATTCAGTGCCGATGTCATCGAAAGAAGCTAAAGGTGCAAACTATCAAGATGTAATGGAAAAATTTGAAGAAGCAGGTTTTGAAAATATAATACTTGAAGTAGAATATGACGTTATTACGGGGTGGATAACTGATGATGAGGAAGTAAAATCTGTAACCGTGAATGATGATAGAAAGTTTGCTTCTGGAAAGGAATATCGTGCAGATGCCGAGGTAGTGATTACATATCATACATATCGAAGCAATAAGCCGAAATAGGAAAAAGAACGATGTGGGGATTGAGTCCATTTATGACGTATCTTGTAATAATAAACATTGCAGGATTCATACTGTATTTAGTGAATACACAGTTATATCGTATGACCGCTGACGGGCAGATAGATGCAGTGATTACGGTAGTATCTTTGCTTGGTGGATCATTGGGAATAGTTATTTCAATTCTTATTTTTGATAGAAAATCAGAAAAAGGAAATATGATGTCGCGTGTATTTGTTGCTTGCGTTCTAGTGATGCAGATAATTATATTTCTTGTGGTTCAGGGACATTATGCTGACCATATTACATTGGCATTTTGGTCATTCTTTGATGAGCACAAAATACTATTAGCATATTTAGTCATTATCAATTTCGTGACTTTCGCAGCATTTGCCATTGATAAGATTGCTGCAATAGAACGCAAGTCAAGAATAAGAATAGTAACACTTCTAGGTCTGTCTTTCGTAGGCGGTTCTATAGGTGGGATAGTGGCAATGTATTTGCTTAGACACAAGACGAGGAAAGAATATTTTACAGTGGGACTTCCTTTGATTATAGTTATGCAAATCGTTTTACTGTTTTATGTGATGAATGCAGCATGGTAAAAGATATTCAGCCTCTGGTGGATGCAGTGAGATGTTACAAAAGTTATTACTGATTTTGATTATCGCCTTAATGTTCTTTCAGCAGAAGTTTTTTTGCAGATGGTGTCTTTCTCGTAGAGGGAACATCTGAGGTGTTATTCTATAACGCATTAGCAAAAGCACTTAACATCGACTTGGATCGGCTTAATATTTCTATTCTTTCAGTCGAGGGACTTGGATTTAAGCTTTATGTTGATGTATGGAATGGAAATATAAAACTGATCCGCCTGCTATTGCTACCGATTTGAATTCCTCTATACGCACACAGGCAGTCACTTATGGTTTGTTTGTATGTATCAGACGTTGACCTAGAAACAGATCTAGCCAATAGTACTTTGAAAGGTGTCATTGCAATATCGTTTACCAATAAGGCAACACGGAAAAGACGGAATTCTTAAAACAGGTGAAATCTTAATCGGAATTTTCAAAAAAACGTATGTCAAAGAATCTTTGCGTTATAATACACGCACTGTAAACAGATCCTTGCTTTACTTAATATACAACTGTCCTATATAATTTGGACAGAAGGAGGAACTTATTATTATGAATATTGGAAATCAAATATCAACAATTCGAAAAGAACAGCAATTAACACAAGAGCAATTTGGGGCGTTATTTCATGTGACACGACAAACAGTTTCAAACTGGGAAAATGAAAAAAGAAAAATCAATCATTGAATTTTTCGTGGGTGCAGGCACTGGAATTATTGTATCTTGCCTGCTTTCACCCGATTCCATACGCCGAATGGCAGCAATCATTATTGGACTTATCATGATTGGAATTGGCTGGTATAAAAAAACAAGGTATGATAATAAAGTTTTTAGATATATGGAAGAATTCAATGAAAAATGAAAAGAAGCAGGACAATGAGGGATGAGACCCAATGCCCTGCTTCTAAAAGAGAATTGCTATATTTCAAGGTGAAATTTTTTAGATCTTTGAAAGCACAAAATCCTGTATTTTCTGAAACGATTATTCTACATCTTTCAGTGCAGCCAGATCTTCTTCGCCGGTACGGACTTTTACAACATGCCGTACGTCATATACAAAGATCTTGCCATCGCCGATGTGACCGGTATAGAGACATTTTTTGGCAGTTTCGATGACTTTTTCCACCGGGATATTGCCGCCGATGACTTCTACTTTAACTTTTGGGAGGAGTGTAGCGTCAACTTCGGCACCACGGTATTTTTCGCCGGAACCTTTCTGGATACCGCAGCCCATAACCTGTGTAACGGTCATACCGGTGACACCAAGTTCATTGAGAGCTTTGCGGAGTTTGTCATACCGGGAAAGTTTTACAAGGATAGAAACTTTGTACATGCCGGTTGGATTGGCAGCAACCAGTTCTTCACCGGCTACTTTGACGGCGGCATTTTTCTGTGAATCGCTTGCTTTCGCATAATCAGATTCACCAAGATCTGTATTTTCATTCACATCCATCGTAGCAGTAATATCAGAAATGTTGAATCCGGCATAAGCACTTGCCAGACCATGCTCGTGATAGTCCAGGCCCTCGATTTCGATATCAGCCGGAACACGCAGACCAACAAGTTTGTCGATGACTTTGAAAATAATGGTCATGGTAATGATAACCCAGAGCATAACAGAGGCAACACCGAGCATCTGGATCAGGAAATAATGGATACCTCCGCCGTAAAACAGACCGCCGTCTGTTGCGAACAGGCCAACACAGAGTGTTCCCATGGCACCGCAGGCACCGTGTACGGAAATGGCACCGACCGGATCATCAATCTTTGCGATGCGGTCAAAGAAATCAACGGATACACACAGCAGGATACCTGCAAATAAACCAATAAAGAATGCACCTACAGGGGAAACCTGATCACATCCGGCTGTGATCGCAACCAGACCGGCAAGGGCACCGTTTAATGTCATGGAAACATCCGGCTTACCGTAACGAACCCAGGTAAAGATCATGGCAGTACAGGTTGCGATAGCAGCGGCAAGGTTTGTGTTCATGTATACCAGACTGGCTTTTGTAAGATTGGCGTCAGTTGACATTGCAGTTGTGCTTGCTCCGTTAAATCCGAACCAGCAGAACCAGAGAATGAAAACACCGAGTGCGGCAACGGTGAGATTATGACCGGGGATTGCTTTTGGTTTTCCGTCCCTGTCATATTTTCCGATACGAGGACCAAGGATTTTTGCACCGATGCATGCGGTGACACCGCCGACCATATGTACGGCAGTACTTCCGGCAAAATCATGGAAGCCAAGCTGAGAAAGCCAGCCGCCGCCCCAGATCCAGTGACCGGAGATCGGATAGACGATCAGAGAGATCATGGCACTATATAAACAGTAAGCTTTGAAATTTGTCCGCTCTGCCATGGAACCGGAAACGATCGTGGCAGATGTTGCACAGAAAACTGTCTGAAAAATGACGAAACACCAGGTCGGCAGAGATCCAAACTGATAACTTCCGCGGATCAGCGGATCGAGTTTTCCGATAAAAGCACCGCTTCCGCCAAACATCAGGCCGAATCCGACCAGCCAGAATGCGGGAGTTCCGATACAGAAATCCATCATATTCTTCATAAGAATATTGCCGGTATTTTTGGCACGCGTAAGTCCGGCCTCACACATTGCAAAACCAGCCTGCATAAAATAAACAAGTGCGGCTCCAAGTAATGTCCAGATGACATCAACAGATGAAAAATTCATAAAAATAACCTCCTTTGCTTATTTTCCCGGTGTGCACATCCCGAAAAACAAAAAAGGCATCAAAACTGAAAATCCATTCAGCTCTGACACCTTCGTCTCTTGTTGGATAAAATTATAAGAAAGAAAAATGAAAAATGCAATATCTAAAATAAACGTAATTTGCTTTGAAAAAACAGTAAAAATTGTTAAAAAATTATAAAAATAAAGCAGAATTCATTTTTAGTTCAGAATCGTAATCAAACAGAAACGATACCTGATACGGAGCATTTATTCATCAAGATCCATTGTTTTGGCCGAAATTCCGTTGACGGTTACATTATCATCCACCGTGATAACAAGACATTTTTTGCCATCCACAATACGTGTCTCCACAAGATCAGCATACTCTGGGCTGACCTGAATCGTGATCAGAGGGGTTTTGATCTCAAAACGTCTGGTGTTTACAAGGTTGGAAGCCATAAGGGAAGTATCTTCACCGACTGCATTGTCATAGGCAGCATCAAAATCAGAAAGCTTTTCATCTTCCACACCGCTTCGCTCCAGAAGCTGCTTTACTTCCCTTTTATCCAGCATGACCGGTTCCGGATCATCTTTGTGTTCCTCCATCAGCATAGTCAGATTGTCATGGATATTTTTGACTGTTTCATAATTACATTCTTCACCGAGAGTGTCGGAAATAACAGCCTGGAATGATTCCTTCTGTTCCCCGGCAGTAAGGGAAGCTTCACAGCCAAACATATTTTCCACAAATTCTGCCTGAAGTTCTTCCGGCTTTTTTGAATAGTAGAGCATCGCATGCAGGTCAGTGCTGCGATCATGAAATGCCGGGAACAGGAAACCGCGTTCCGGAAGTTCCACGATCCAGTCACGGATACGGTCACGGATGCGGTTTTCCGCTTCGTTGTAGCACAGTCCGGCTTTGGAGAGCCTGACCGGGCAGATGCAGCACAGGATGTATTCGTAAACCTCATCGGAAGAATCGAACATCTCTGTATTATCTTTGGCCTTTCCAGGAACATCGTAGGCAGCATGTACGAGAATGATAAAATAATTTTCCGCATTGTAATAATGTTCGATGATCTTGTTATAACATTCATCGACAAGAGCATCATCCGTCAGACGGCTGTTTTTTAAACGCAGCAGAAATTCCTGCTCGCCGTCTTCCGCCTCTGCTTTCAGTGGAAATTCCAGATTCAGCAGATTTTTGCCGATCGTTCCGGAAAGTGTCTTCTTGAAAATTTCAAAATACTTAAACATTTCTTCATCAGAAAGCGAAAGAAATGATTCACGCATCTCCAGACGTTTTTCCTTTTCCGAATCGACATAACAGCCGCAGATTCGGGAAATCGTACAGTTGTCCGGTGTGAATTGCTTCTTTAACTCAGAAATCTCTTTTTTATTCATAGGTATCCTCCCCTGTGGTTTGTCTATATCAATGAGCCATACGTGATTTTTCCGTACTTTGTACTCTCAAAATCACGAAAACATTCGGAATTCGCATATTTACTGCGTAAATAGCTGCACCTTCATGTTTTGGCTGTCCTCATAGACACAAATACGTATGCAAGCATCCGTTTTGTGTCCATTTGTCCCTTGAATCATCAGTATTTTAATATAGACCCGGACAAAAAGCAAGAAATGAAAAATTGCCGTTTCTTATTGACAAACGCAGGATTTTGCCATAAACTGATGAATGAAACAGAGCTGACAGCTCGTCATAGGGGCAAGACGAAGAAAAGGGATAGTACATTTCGGACAATCTACAGAGAGGGGATCACTGGTGCGAGATTCCTGTGCGGAAGAGATGGAACCTGCCTTGGAGTCCTGTATGAAAATACAGCGTAGTTCCGGCGATAACGGAAAATGAGTGAGTACTGTTTTTAACAGTGCTAATCAGGGTGGTACCGCCGAAGAGATGACAAGTCCTTGGTTCCTGCGTTCACGCAGAGACCGGGGCTTTTTTATTAGGTGCCAAAGAGGAGAATTGTGAGAATACCATGTATGAAACGATTTGTATGGCATCTTCTGGCTTTAATATTTTCAGCAAGAAAAGGAGAAAACGATGGCAAAAGAAAAGAAATTAGTTGAAGCAATCACATCTATGGATGAAGATTTTGCACAGTGGTATACCGATGTGGTAAAAAAAGCAGAGCTGATCGATTATACCAGCGTAAAAGGATGTATGGCGATCAAACCGGCAGGCTATGCAATCTGGGAGAATATCCAGCATGAGCTGGATCGCAGATTCAAAGAGACCGGCGTACAGAATGTATACATGCCGATGCTGATCCCGGAAAGTCTGCTTCAGAAAGAAAAAGATCATGTAGAAGGTTTTGCACCGGAAGTAGCATGGGTAACACACGGAGGACTGGAGCCGCTTCAGGAGCGTATGTGTGTACGTCCAACTTCTGAGACACTGTTCTGCGATTTCTACTCCAGAGATATTCATTCTTACCGTGATCTGCCGAAAGTATACAATCAGTGGTGTTCTGTTATGCGTTGGGAGAAGACAACAAGACCGTTTTTGCGTTCCAGAGAGTTCTTATGGCAGGAAGGACATACCGCACACGCAACAGCAGAAGAAGCAGAAGCACGTACGATCCAGATGCTGAATGTTTATGCAGATTTCTGTGAAGAAGTTCTGGCGATCCCGGTTGTAAAAGGAAGAAAGACCGACAAAGAAAAATTTGCCGGAGCAGAAGCAACTTACACGATTGAATCCCTGATGCACGACGGAAAAGCACTGCAGTCCGGAACAAGCCACAATTTCGGTGATGGATTTGCAAAAGCTTATGATATCCAGTTTACAGACCGTGACAACAAACTGAAATATGTTCACCAGACATCCTGGGGTATGACCACACGTATGATCGGTGCGATCATCATGGTACATGGAGATAACAGCGGTCTGGTGCTGCCGCCGAGAATCGCTCCGGTACAGGTAGATATCATCCCGATCCAGCAGAAAAAGGCAGGCATCCTGGAGAAAGCAGCAGAAGTGGAAGCAACACTGAAAGCGGCTGGATTAAGAGTGAAAACAGATGATACTGACAGAAGCCCGGGATGGAAATTCTCCGAGCAGGAGATGCGTGGTATTCCGGTTCGTGTGGAGATGGGACCAAAAGATATCGAAGCAGGTCAGGCTGTTGTCGTACGCCGTGACACACGTGAAAAGATCACCGTAGCAATCGACGAACTGGCAGCAGAATTGCCGAAGATCCTGGATAGCATGCAGAAAGATATGCTGGAGAGAGCACGCAAACACAGAGATGCACATACTTATGTTGCTCATAACATGGAAGAGTTAAAAGACATCGCAGACAACAAACCAGGATTTATCAAGGCAATGTGGTGCGGTGAACGTGAATGTGAAGATAAATTAAAAGAAGATGCAGGAATCACATCACGCTGTATGCCGTTTGAACAGGAAACCATTTCCGACGTATGCGTATGCTGTGGAAAACCGGCGAAAAAAATGGTATACTGGGGCAAAGCATATTAAAAAATACGGAACGCAGATCAAGAAGCAGCGAAAAAGGCTGTAAATATTCGCTTTAAAACGAAAAGGCCGTAACCTTTCGAAACAAAAATTGTTTTCGAAAGGTTACGGCTGTTTTTGTATCAGATGTGAGATGACTTACGTCTCTGTCATTGCCGGAAGTGTTTGTAAACGTGTGCCAAGTCTCATGTGAGATCGACTTGGCCGGACTGTTTTGGGGAGGTGAGAGTTATTTCTCAGGCTTGCGGTATGCGTACACAGCCAGTCCGTCTTTCATGGGAAGTTTCGGAGATCCCTGGATCAGCGGAAGTGCATAATCAATAAATGCCTGAGCAATATCAGTTCCATCTTTTGTGATCCATTCAACAGGAACCGTCTTTTCCTGATTGCAGATCAGGTTGACATCCTCAAGGCCACATTCCATCACGTATGGTTTGTCAGATTTACGGACAAAGCTGACCATCTTGCCGGTTTCACCGCTGATGGCAGAAGTCACGCCGAAAGCTCCGGCCTGTGCAGCTTCCAGTGCATCCGTTTCAGACTGCAGGAAGGCAGAACATCTCTGATTGACATTCAGCTCGACCGAGCGAACTTTTACACCGAGGCGGTCACGCACCAGATTTTCCAGATATTTGCCGCAGCCGGTCAGCATTTTGTGTCCAAATGCATCGACACCTGCAGAGGCTGCATATTCACAGATAAAGGTGCCATCCTTGTCATGAATGCCTTCGGATACACAGACGATCAGGTTGTTTTTTGTCTTAAAACATTCTTCCAGAGAAGCAAGGAAAGATTCCTGGTCAAAATCCGCCTCCGGCAGATAAATCAGCACCGGGTTGTCCTGCTCGAATTTGCGGGCAAGTACGGATGCTGCGGTCAGCCAGCCGGCATGGCGGCCCATGATCTCAATGATGGTAACAGATTTTGTATTATAAACAGAAGCGTCCAGTCCGATTTCACAGACGGAAGCAGCCACATATTTTGCGGCACTGCCGAATCCCGGTGTGTGGTCGGTGAGGATCAGGTCGTTGTCGATCGTTTTCGGAATACCCATGATACGTACATCAATGTTGTGGGCAGCAGCATAGCGGGAAAGCTTGCTGACCGTATCCATAGAATCGTTTCCTCCTATATAAAAGAAGTAACCGATGTTCATCTCTTCAAATTTCTGAAACAGCAGAGGATAGATCGCATCATTTAAATCATCCGGAAGTTTGAAACGGCAGGAACCAAGGTAAGCCCCTGGAGTTGTACGCAGAGCTTCCAGTGTATCGTTATCCAGTTCTTTCATATCCATAAAGCGTCCGTCTAAAAATCCCTGGATGCCGTTGATCATGCCGTAGACATGTTCAATCTCTTCGCTGCGGTTAAAACCTTCACGGATCACACCGTAAAGACTGCTGTTGATAACGGCGGTCGGTCCGCCGGACTGTCCTACAATTAAATTTTTCACAAGTTAAGCTCCTTTCAGCTTCTTTTTGGCATTCCTTTCTATTTTACTACATTTCCTGAAAAAAAACTATTATGAATCGCGGGAAATTCTAAAAATAATTCTCTCTGTTTCATCCATTACTTTTTTAGAATATTTTTGGAAATATTCAGGAAAAGTCAAAGAAACCGACCGAAAAATTTACGGAATCTCGTACAAACGAGGTAAAAACATAAAAAATAATTGACAAGCACAAAACCCGGCGGTATTATAGAACACAAGATTTTTTATTAAAATATAATAAAGATAAAAAATCTGTAAAGTGAAGTTTTAGAAGGAGGAAAAATATTATGAAAAAATTCACAAGATTTTTTGCTACCGTTGCAGCAGTCTCTATGGTAGCTGCTTCTTTGGCAGGATGTGGAAGTAAATCTGACAACACAGCAAGCACAGACACAACTGCTGATTCAGCAACAGCAGGTGATACACTGAAGATTGGCGGAATCGGACCGATCACCGGAGGAGCAGCCGTATATGGACTGGCTGTTAAAAATGCAGCAGAGCTGGCAGTAAAAGAGATCAACGAAGCAGGCGGTATCAACGGCATGCAGGTTGAATTTAAATTTGAAGATGATGAGCATGATGCAGAAAAATCTGTAAACGCTTACAACTCCCTGAAAGACTGGGGTATGCAGATGCTGATGGGTACTGTTACATCAACACCGTGTACAGCAGTTGTTGAGAAAACACATGAAGACAATATGTTCCAGCTGACACCGTCAGGTTCCGCTGTAGAATCTATCAAATATGACAATGCATTCCGTGTATGCTTTTCTGACCCGGGTCAGGGTACTGCATCTGCAAAATACATCGGTGAGAATAAGCTGGCATCAAAAGTAGCCGTTATCTACAACAGCTCTGATGTATATTCTTCCGGTATTTATCAAAAATTTGCAGAAGAGGCAAAAAATCAGGACTTCGAAGTTGTTTCTGCTGAAGCATTTACCGAAGACAGCAAGACAGACTTCTCAGTACAGCTGCAGAAAGCAAAGGATGCAGGTGCTGACATGGTATTCCTGCCGATCTACTATACAGAAGCTTCTCTGATCCTGACACAGGCAAACTCCATGGGTTATGCTCCGACATTCTTCGGATGTGACGGTCTGGATGGTCTGCTGGCAGTTAAGAACTTCGATACAAAACTGGCTGATGGCGTTATGCTTCTGACACCGTTTGCAGCTGATGCAGATGATGAAAAGACACAGGCATTTGTTTCTGCTTACAAAGAAGCTTACGGCGATACACCGAACCAGTTCGCAGCGGATACTTACGATGCAATCTATATCATGAAAGCAGCAGCAGAAAAAGCAGGTGTGACAGCTGATATGAGCGTAAGCGACATCTGTGATGCAATGAAAACTGCCATGACAGAGATCAGCTACGATGGTCTGACCGGTGAAGGTATGACCTGGACAGCAGACGGTGAGCCGGATAAGGCACCAAAAGCTGTCGTGATCAAAGACGGTGTTTACACAGCAATGTAATGATGCCGGTGTCGATTGTGGGAGTGCGAAGCACGGAACATCCACAGGCATCTCAGGTGGGGATTTTTGCCCCCAACATCATCATAATAAAAAATGAAGAGGCACTTACAGTTCGGTAAGGAAGCCCAGAGGAGGGCTGCCATGGGCAGCCCTTTTTCCTGTTATAAGCGAATCCTATTGAATAAGTAGGCAAACACAGAAAACAGCCATACACAGATATCAAAGGTAGACTTGTAAAGTCTGTTTTTGATATCTGTGTGGTATTCTTATTTTTAAGAAAACGATGGTTATATTAAAAATACGACAAGGGGTGTGCGTATGAGTTTTATTTCTTATCTGATCAACGGTATCAGCCTTGGAAGTGTCTATGCAATCATAGCACTTGGCTATACAATGGTATACGGTATCGCAAAGATGCTGAATTTTGCACATGGTGATATCATCATGGTAGGCGGTTATGCAGCTTTTATCTCCATGAATTCTTTAGGCGTGAATCCAATTCTGGCAGTTATATTATCGGTTGTCATCTGTACGATTCTCGGACTGGTTATTGAGCGTGTTGCTTACCGTCCGCTTCGAAATGCATCTTCACCGCTGGCTGTTCTGATCACAGCAATCGGTGTCAGCTATCTGCTTCAGAACCTCGCACTTCTGATGTTCGGTGCAGATACAAAATCTTTTACATCTGTCGTAACAGTTCCGGCAGTTGTGCTGGCAGACGGAAAACTGACGATCTCCGGTGAGACGATCGTTACCGTTCTTGCATGCATGATCATCATGATCGGTCTGACACTGTTCATCAACAAAACAAAAGCAGGTCAGGCAATGCTGGCAGTTTCGGAAGACCGGGGTGCTGCACAGCTGATGGGCATCAATGTAAATGGAACAATTGCCCTTACCTTTGCGATCGGTTCCGCACTGGCAGCAATCGCAGCGGTTCTGCTGTGTTCTGCTTATCCTTCTCTGACACCGTACACCGGAGCCATGCCTGGTATCAAAGCATTCGTAGCCGCTGTATTTGGCGGTATCGGATCGATTCCGGGAGCACTGATCGGAGGTATTTTGCTTGGTATTATTGAAATTCTCGGCAAAGCATATATTTCCTCTCAGATGGCAGATGCGATCGTATTCGGAGTTCTGATCGTTGTACTTCTGGTAAAACCAAGCGGATTGCTTGGAAAGCAGATTCAGGAGAAAGTGTAGGTGGCAGCGATGAAAAAATTAAAATTAAACAAAACGACAAAAAACAATCTGATCACATACGGAATCGTCATCCTCGCTTATATCATCGTAGAAGCAATGCTGGCAGGAGGTCAGATTTCCAGTCTGATGAAGGGACTTTTAGTTCCGCTCTGTGTTTATGTGATCCTGGCTGTATCTTTGAATCTTGTGGTAGGTATTTTAGGTGAGCTGAGTCTTGGACATGCAGGATTTATGTGTGTGGGTGCATTCTCCAGTGCATTCTTCTCAAAATGCACCGCAGGAATGATGCCGGATGGACTTCGTTTCTTTCTGGCACTGCTGATCGGAGCTGCTGTTGCGGCTCTGTTCGGACTGATTATCGGAATCCCGGTACTGCGACTGAAAGGTGACTACCTGGCGATCGTTACCCTGGCATTTGGTGAGATCATCAAGAACCTGATCAACGTATTCTTTATCGGAAAAGATGCAAATGGTTTCCATTTTTCTATGAAGGATGCCATGTCGCTGAACATGGACGGAGGAGATGTTATCATTAACGGACCACAGGGAATCACCGGAACGCCAAATGATTCTACGTTTACCATCGGCGTGATCCTGGTACTGATCACACTGGTTATCGTACTGCATCTGATCAATTCCAGAGACGGACGTGCGATCATGTCTATCCGTGACAACCGCATTGCAGCTGAGTCTGTCGGTATCAATATTACAAAATACAAACTGATGGCATTTATTATTTCAGCAGCCCTTGCCGGAGTTGCCGGTGTTCTGTATGCACATAACCTGGCTACCCTGACTGCACTGCCGAAAAACTTTGGTTATAACCAGTCGATCATGATCCTGGTATTTGTTGTACTTGGCGGTATCGGAAGCACAAGAGGTTCTATGATCGCAGCCGTTGTACTGACACTGCTTCCGGAGCTTCTGCGCGGACTGAATGACTACCGTATGCTGATCTATGCAATCGTCCTGATCGTGATGATGCTTCTGAACTGGAGCCCGAAAGCACTGGAAATGAGAGAACGTTATTCACCGAAGCGTCTGCTTGCAAAGAGAAAAGAAGCAAAGGAGGCGAAATAATATGGAGAACATGTTAGAGGTAAAGAATCTGAGCATTTCATTCGGAGGATTGCGTGCCGTATCCGAATTTGATATGAATATCGGGAAAGGTCAGCTCTATGGCCTGATCGGACCGAACGGTGCCGGAAAAACAACCATATTTAACTTGCTGACAGGTGTTTACAAACCGGATGAAGGTATTGTAAAATTAGATGGACAGGACATTACCGGAAAGAAGACCATTGATATCAACAAAGCAGGTATCGCCCGTACTTTCCAGAATATCCGCCTGTTCTCACAGATGTCCGTACTGGACAATGTAAAAGTAGGACTGCACAATCATCATCACTACAATACGCTCGAAGGGATTCTGCGTCTGCCGCGTTACCGTAAGGTGGAAAAAGAGATGAATGAACGTGCGATGGAGCTTTTGAAAGTGTTCGACCTTGAGAAGGATGCCGAGTATCTGGCCTCTAATCTGCCATATGGACAGCAGAGAAAACTGGAGATCGCCAGAGCACTTGCAACTGATCCGAAGCTTCTGCTTCTGGATGAGCCGGCAGCCGGCATGAATCCGAACGAGACAAAAGAACTGATGGAAACGATCAGCTTTGTGCGTGATCATTTTAATATGACAATCCTTCTGATCGAACACGACATGAAACTGGTTTCTGGTATCTGTGAAGAGCTGACCGTACTGAATTTCGGAAAAGTACTGGCACAGGGACCGACTGCGGAAGTACTGAATGATCCGCAGGTTATCACAGCATATCTGGGAGAATAGGAGGAAATGGACTTATGGCAATGCTTGAGGTAAAAGATCTGAATGTATACTACGGTATGATTCAGGCGATCAAGGGGATTTCCTTTGAAGTAAATCAGGGAGAAGTCATCGCACTGATCGGTGCCAACGGAGCCGGAAAGACTACAACACTTCATGCAGTCACAGGGCTGACACCGGTGAAATCAGGCCATATTTTCTTCGAAGGAAAAGATATTACAAAAGTGCCGGCTCACAAGATCGTTTCTATGGGAATGGCACACGTTCCGGAAGGACGACGCGTATTTGCACAACTCAGTGTTTATCAGAACCTGAAAATGGGTGCTTATACACGAAAAGACAAAGACGAGATCAGGCAGACACTTGATATGGTATATGAGCATTTCCCGCGTCTGGAAGAACGTAAGAACCAGATGGCAGGTACGCTTTCCGGTGGTGAACAGCAGATGCTTGCAATGGGACGTGCACTGATGTCTCATCCGAAGATCATCCTTATGGATGAACCGTCTATGGGACTTTCACCGATTTTTGTAAATGAGATTTTCGAAATTATCAAGAAAGTCAGTGCAGCCGGCACGACCGTACTTCTGGTAGAGCAGAATGCAAAGAAAGCACTCTCCATCGCAGACAGAGCATATGTCCTGGAAACAGGCAAAATTATCTTACAGGGTGATGCAGACAAGCTGTTAAATGATGAGTCTGTCAAGAAAGCATACCTTGGAGAATAAAAGGGGGTTTGTGCTATGGGAAAACTGATCGTTACGATCGCAAGACAGTATGGAAGCGGTGGAAAAACCATCGGTCAGATGCTGGCAGAAAATCTGGGTGTAAACTGTTATAACAGAGAAATTCTGCGTATGGCATCCGATGACAGCGGAATCAAAGAAGAGCTGTTCAATCAGGCAGATGAAAAACTTCGCAATAATCCGCTCTTTGGAAATTCCACAAGAATCTACAAAGGCGGGCTGATCCAGCCGGATCATGGCGGATTTGTCTCCGCAGACAATCTCTTTAATTATCAGGCAAAAGTGATCAAAGAACTGGCAGAGAAAGAGTCCTGTGTATTTATCGGACGCTGTGCAGACTTTGTTCTCAAAGACCGCCCGGATGTGATGAGCGTCTTTATCCACGCACCGCAGGATTACTGCCTGGCACGTGGTATGGAACGCAACTCCATGACGGAAAAAGAGATGGAAAGATTTATAGCAAAGACAGACAAGTATCGAGGTGATTTCTATCATTATTATACCGGACGCACCTGGAACGATGCGAGAAATTACGATTTGTGTCTGGACAGCAGCAAGCTTGGATTTGACAAATGCGTAGAAGCAATCAAGGCATACGCAAAAGTAAGATTTGGCGAAGATATTTTTGAATAAGCGTCCAGCAATGCAGCAAGTATCAGGAGCAGATGTGAGATACTTGCATAAATAAAGCAAGAATGCGGCAGGGAGAGGAAACTTTCTCTGTCGTTTTTGTCTCTTAGCTGAAGAAAACTTTTTATCTTAGTCGGAGAAGACTCCCACTTCTATAAGTGGCGAGCAACAAATTTGTCTTAGTGGGAGTGCAATCTCCGACTAAGATAAACGCTCCGCGAGGATGCACAGCGATTCTGTTGGGTAAATGTCAGCAAAGCTGACCAGAATCGCGTGCCAAGTCTCACGTGCGTTCGACTTGAAAGCGATTCTGTCAGGTAAATGTCAGCAGAGTTGACCAGAATTGCATGCCAGATCTCATTTGCGTTCGACTTAAAAAGAAGCAGGCAACAAACAGGTGTGTTTGAGTCAAATTTATGTGGAGAGGATAATATGACACTACGAGAAGAAGCAGATAAAATCATAAAAGAAGCGATCACAAAAGTACTGCCGGATGAGGCAGTGAAACAGGCACTGAAAAACAGAAAACCAGTAAAAGGAAAACTTTACCTTGTGGCGGTTGGAAAAGCAGCCTGGCAGATGGCAAATGCAGCCGCAAACCTCCTGAATGGACAGATTGAGAAAGGGATTGTGATCACGAAATACGGACATATTCAGGGAGACATTCCGGGGATCGAATGTTTTGAAGCAGGACATCCGGTTCCGGATACAAATACCTTTGCGGCCACACAGAAAGTGATCGAGCTGACAGAAGAATTGCAGGCAGACGATCAGGTACTATTTCTGCTTTCCGGAGGCGGCTCCGCCCTTTTTGAAAAACCATTGATAAGTACAGAAGAATTATCGGATATAACAAAGCAGCTGCTTGCATGCGGGGCAGATATTGTAGAAATGAACACCATACGGAAAAGACTGTCCGCAGTCAAAGGCGGAAAATTTGCCGGACTCTGTGAACCGGCAGCCATATTTGCGATTGTACTGAGCGATATCGTCGGAGATCCGCTTGATATGATCGCATCCGGACCGGCATATGCAGACTCTTCGACCGCATCCGATGCAATCGCAATCGCAGAAAAATATCACTTAAAACTCAGCGAGAAGGCAAGAACATTACTGGAGATGAAAACAGCAAAAGCAGTAACAAATGTGGAAACCAGGATCACCGGAAGCGTCAGAAATCTGTGCCTGGCAGCAAAAGAAGCCTGCGAAAAACTTGGCTACGAAAGCATGATCCTCACAGATGCCCTGCAGTGTGAGGCAAAAGAAGCAGGAGCATTTTTAGCAGCGATCGCAAAAACACATCAAAATACAGACAAAAGCCTTGCTTTTATCGCGGGAGGCGAGACGATCGTCCACGTGACAGGAAAAGGACTCGGCGGACGCAACCAGGAGCTGGCACTTGCGGCGGCAGAAGGACTGGCTGCATGCAGAAATACTGCCATTTTCAGCGTCGGAAGCGACGGAACCGACGGACCGACCGATGCAGCCGGTGGCTATTGCGATGAAAATACAAAAAGAAAACTGCAGCTGGAAGGAATGGACGTTTATGAAGTGCTGAAAGAAAATGATGCCTACCATGCACTGAAAAAGACAGGAGGACTGATCATTACCGGAGCAACCGGGACAAATGTGAACGATGTGGCAGTGGTGCTGATACGGCGGAGATTCTTGTGATAATCAGCTTTTCACTCGGGAAGGCCCCCTTTTTGGTAACCTTCCGAAAACTGGAG
>ENA-ORUA01001745-ORUA01001745.1-human-gut-metagenome-genome-assembly--contig:-NODE-1745-length-18706-cov-2.788912_pt1 | contig 18706 bp, 13 predicted proteins | sample MGYA00242076_ERZ509201 | MGnify/ENA primary metagenome ERZ509201 (study PRJEB26280, sample SAMEA2338863) | human gut metagenome | biome: human gut; feature: human-associated habitat; material: faeces...
GTAAGCCAGTCCAGGTAGTCGGTCAGGCCGCCCTTGTAGACCTCCCAGCCCTCTTTGGCGCCTCGATCCGGATCGAGCAGGTCGTCCGGGTGCATAAAGTGCGTACTCACGTAGTGCATGTTGAGCTCGGACACGGCGGCCAGGCGCATATAGGAATCGTCGACCATGCCGCCCGAGACAATGCGTGGCTGCTCCACAATGCCATCGGTCGCCACGCCAAACTCCTGCACGTAGGGCAGGTCGGTGCCATCCTCAAAATACGTACTGGCAATGGTCTTAATTCGCGGAACATCGGTACCGATAAGCTTGCGCGCGCGAGCCGAAAGAATATTCGACGGTGGCACGTAAACCGAGCCATGAGCATTGGGCAGGACCTCGTCCTGAAACGCGATAAGTTCGTTGAGAGAAGCGACGAGCGTCTCTTTGTTCTTCCAGGTCTTGTAGTCGTACAGCGTGCCGTAGTCGGTGTCCCAGAGCGCCAGAGGCTGATGGTTGTAGCCGTGAAAGCCCAGCTCGCCGCCCATCTGCAGCAGCATGCCGCCAAAATAGCGGAACTGCGTGGTATCGGGTTGGCGCGCGGGCTCGATCTGGTTGACCGCGTCCTCGTAGTTTTCGATCATCACGCCGGTATAGCGAATGCCGTATTTTTGCGCGAGCTTTTGCAGATCGGGCCACCAGACCTTGGTGTAAAAATCCGCAATGGAAAGGCCGTAGTCACGCTTGATAAAAGTACCATCGCCCGAGGGCACGGGGCTAGGAAAGTCGTCCAAATAAAACACGGCGCTGTTGATGACCGGATAGGCCGTGGTATCACCCAGCAGACTGATCGCCGCGGCGTAAAAGCCACGCATGACCTTGTCATAGATACCGATATTGCATACCACGGTGCGCCCGCTACCGCAGTCATTCGACCAAATGAGCGGGGCGCCCGCATCGCCAGTCTTAGCCCACACACGAGCCGTCTCGCGCAGCGATACAGAAAGCGACGAATCAAAGGGGTCCGAGAGCTCGTAGCGCTCTCCTCCGCCCAACATAAAGTCCGCACACGGAACGATACTTTCGGCTGTCGCATAGTCATATCCGACCGATTCGATCCCAAGCTTGGAAGCAATAGCCTGCAGGTAGTTCGAGTTATCTGGCGTCATGCCCAGCATGAGTGAGCCGCCCGCACTCACCCAACTCATCAGATCGGTCAGATGCGTACCCAGTCCGTCAAGCGAGGGCATAAGCACAATCACGCGATCAAACGACGTGAGCGATGGGATCGCGTCCGCACCGTCGGTGGCAATATCAACATCGCGATGGGCGATCTTCATGTCGAGCAGGATCTGGTCGAACTGTTCCTTTACGTCCTCGACGCCAGCTTGATCGGAATCGGTAATGACCAGGCACGTGGGCTTTTGGCCAAAGATTGCCGAGGAGGCCGGCACCGCATCGTTGGCGGCAAGCATCCCCAGCTTATGCTGGCCCGCACTGTATTGCACGCCGGCACGCTCCACCAGCAGCACGGCGGCCATGACAATAAAGACCGCCCACACCACGAGGAGTCCCATCCAACGAAAGCGCCCTGCACGGTCGCGGATATGTTGCGCCACGCTCATCGGGCCTCCTCCCCGTCGCGCCAAAACGCCAGCTTTTCGCGGTTGTCGGCGCTCAAATACACATGTTGCTTGTCAATCGCATCGATCACACGGTGGACCTCGTCACCGTCGCGGCGCATCACGGCCAGGCGCAGGCTAAGCATCCAAACCTCCTGCTCCTCGGGCACGTCGAGCACCAACTGGTCGATCACGGCCTGCGCTTCGTCGATCTGTCCGACATCGGCCAGCGCCGTCGCGTATCGAATGCGCAGCTCAAGGGTGTCCTCGCGCTCGCAGCGACGCGCAAGCAGGCGCGCGTACTGTTGGCGCTGAATCTGAGCCACGCGCCCCTCGGCCAAGCCCGAGCCCAAATATTCACCAAGAAAATCGCAGTATTCGTTGAGGTTTTGCGCGCTCGGGTCCGTCTTAAAGGCACGCTCCAGTTGCTGCAGTTTAAGATCGGACTCCTTGGAGATCTGCGCCACCGCCGTCGCGGCATAGTGCGCCACCTCAACGTCGTCGTTAAGCTTAGCCGCCTGCAGCTGCGCCAGGTACGCGTCGGGCTCCTCGGTGAGCATGGAGAGCATTAGGCGGCGCCGGTATGCCGGGTCGTTGACGATGAGCGCCTCCTCGAGCGGCACTACGCCTGAATCGTCCTCACCACTCGGTACCGACATACTGCGATGCAGGTCATCGTTGAAGCGCAGCGACTCCAGCGCAGACTCTTTCAGCCCCTCGCCAAACACCGCGCTGCGGACCGATAGCAAAACCACCAGCAACGGGCCCCACAGCGGCACCAGCACTATCACAGCCAGCATGTGCCCGCGCACTGGCAGCAGGCTCAGCTTCATGAGCGTCCACAGCATCAGGCAAACCAGCGCATGAATCAGCAGCAAGACGGCAGCAACGACAAGCGAGATCAAGCGGCACCCCCCTCACCGTCACCGGTGTAAGAGATGTGCTGCAGCAGCTCCACGATGTCCTCGCCGTCGACGGGCTCCACCGCAATCTGCTTTGCGCTCAGGCGCTCGCGGATAATGGGCAGATCGCACGCCTTTGCCTGGCGCATAAGCAGGTAGAGCACGTCGCCGTCGACCAAGCCCGCCGCGTCGCTCTCGCGGATTGCCGACCCAATTGCGCCCACCAGCTCGCCGACAGGCTTCATGCCCGGTACCACGCGCAGGAGCAAAAAACTCCCCATCTTGCTATCTGCGAGCGCCTGCTCCGCCGCGAGCTCTTGGCCAAAGGCGGCCTGCTTGAGCACGCAAGTGCCGTCAACGCAGCGTTTATCCTGCGCCACCGCCTCATAGTCAAAGGCACGGCCCAGCGCGCTTTCGACCAGCCCGCACAAGATGCGGAACAGGTTTTGATAATAGAGGGTCATTTGGTTTTCGGCCGCACTACGCACAAAGATCAACACGGCGGGGGCCCCGTCGCGCTCGATCGTGTATCCAAACATGGGAAGCCCCGGCGTCAGCTCGCGGTTCACCCATAGGTTCGAACGACCCCCGTCGCCCAAAAGAGGTGCAAGTTGCTCAAGCGTAAGCGAGCGCGCGGCATCTTCGGCAATCGCGGGACTTGCTGCCACCAGGCGTGCAAATGCCCCACCCGAAACATGGTAGATCGCCACTGAATCGTTCTCGAGGATCTCGCCCAAAAGCTCGCAGCACTTGCGATAGATGTCGCGTGGGTTGAGTACGTCAAGCTCCTGCGTCACGGCAAAGATCTTGCCAAAGCTGTCGTGGCGACCCACGATCTGGCGCCTGTACGCGCGCTTGTCCTCGATCGCGTCGTGGTAGAGCTGCGTAAGGAACGTATTGCGGTTGCGCACGAGCTCGTTTTGATCGCGCTCCGCCCTAATGGCTTCGCTGTTGCGCAGCTGCACATAGCCGCACACGGCACCCACCACAAAGTACGCAATAAACGGCAGCCAGTAAGACGGCTCGTAAAACAGGCCCTGAAAGGTATAGCCGTACTGAGTAAAGTAGCTCGCGGCCAAACCCACCGACGCCAGCAGCGCCGCAACCAGGCCAAAGTCCAATCCATACAGCGTGCCGATCAGCACCACGTAGAGCAGGCGATAATCGAGCACGTTGAGCTGGGCCGATTGGGAGAAAAGATGCTCCAGCACCTCGAACAGGACCCAGGCAGCTGCCGTCTCCAGGCATTTAATAGGCAGCGTGCGCATTTGGATGCGGTCGATGGCGGCGCGCAAGGGGTTGACCTTCTTTGCGCGGCCAGCATCCCAACGCGCTTGAATGGTCGAAAGATCGCGCAGCAAGTCGTAGCGCTGAAACCAGCCATAGCGCACGCGAGCGACGTCGCTGGCAGGCAAGGCGTAGCCGGCAGAATCGCCATAGGAAACGGCAAGACCGGGGAACAGTGCCTTGAGGGCGTCGCCCACCTCACCCGCCGTGTGATGGAAGGTATCGGCAACGTCGAGCGTCTCAAAGTTACCATCCCAGCTATCGAAGATGCGGCGCACCAGCACCGCAAGCTCCTCGGCACACAGCAAGGGAAACGCCGCATCCTGCGCGCCCTGTAGAGCGACCGATCCGGTTAAGCACGCGTCGAACAGCGGCGCCAAAAACGGGTCCTCCAGCGCGGCAGACGCGGTATACAGGAACGGCACACGCAGGATCTTGGTTTGAACGCCCTCGCGAGCAGCGTAATAGCGGCACAGGTCGTTGGCTGCGCGGGCGATAATGCCCTTGCCCGTTCGCCCCGCGGCATCGGCGGCACCCTCGGCACCCGCGGGCCCCGCTACATACAGCAGTTGGACCCGGCGACCCGCGCACGCACGAAAGACCGAGCGCAGCGTCTCGATATCGCCCACGGTATCGGTATGCGGGGTAAGGTAATTGGATAGGTAGACCACGCGGTCGAACTCGTAGGCCTGATCCAGGTGTTGCAGAAGCTCTTTCCACGAGGCATGGGGCGATGACTCGTCGCGGCGCGTGTCCTGCGCGGCTACGACCTGCACATGGTCCTCGGGGAACGCCTTGGCACAAAAGTCATCGTCAACATATGCGGTGTTGCCAACAACCAGCACCTCCATGGCGCACCCCTCCCCTAAAATCCACTTTAGTCATAGTCAAACACGCGTATTTTACGCTGTCAACGCGAGTTGAAACGCCTTTAAGGCTGTTTTAAGAACTTTTTTAGAGGATGCGGGGATGGCAACTCGTCCAACCCAGGCTCATTGAGAGGCTGCTATTCGCTCTGAAAAGGCACATCGCAATCTGCTGACAGCTCTGCAGGGAGAATGGCAGGCAATGCACATTGCTCTCGCACGGAATAGTTGGATGAAAGAAACGGCAGTTCTTTGGAATAGCTGACGATAACCTGCGGAACGATCTTAATGCCCAGAGCAAGTTCGAACTTTGCAATCGTCTTTAGAGTCATATTAGGTTGAGAATTCAAGAGCTTAGAAAGCGACTGAAGGCTTATGCCCATACGATTTGCCAGCTCACTTTTACTCAATCCCAAACGTTTCATTTCGCGATGAACAATAAACTCAATATCTAGTGCATGTTCATAAGCGCGCGTTTCGCTACTTTCTGTTTCGGCATAAAAATCAGATAGATCTACTTTATTCATTGTATTCTCCGTTTCAGAAGCCAGGCATAAAAGTCAACGCCCAGGCTCCAGAAGCTGACGCGCTATTCTGGCCGATCATTGTTCGAGCGGTTAATTTCCGCTTAGGGTCTGACAACATTTTCTGGAATTGAGAGTTGTCAGGAGAAGTCGTCAGTACCTAAAATAGTCGGCCCTTGGGGTCTCTGTATTCGACAAGTTCATATCCTTCTACCAAGGGCCACCTCCCATTTCTATTTACACTTAACTTATAAGTTAAGTGTAAATATTTAAATACAAATAACAAGGTCCAGGCAAGATTCATCAGCACCAAACGACAAACAACCCAGTCGAGCTTGTGAAAATTCCGGAAGTATGCGGCAAATTGTTGAAATGCAGACCACACTGAATAGCGGCAACGCTTCTACCTGCGGTTTCTTTTCACGAAATGGGCAGTGTGCTCGACGGTTCCAAAATTTACCGCATACTTCCGTCGGGCGTTTCGGAAGTGCGGTGAAAAACCGAGATCGACAGACCAGACCCCTGTTTTAGCCTTCCGCGACCTGCGGTTTTGTTGCCGAAATTCGGTTTATGCTCGGAGGTTTCCGATTTTTCCCCGCACTTCCGAAAAGCACGCTTAAACCGCGCGTCCCGAAGCGAAAACCACCGGATATTTGTTTCTACCCAAATGAGATCCTTGTTTTGCCAGGCCGAATCTTGCATCCAAACAAAAAAGAGGGCCGACGCATCAGCCCTCTTCAGGTGTCGCCCGAAGGCTTCCAGCGCAATTGATTTAATTCAAATCGATATCACTTGTTTGACCACAATCACGTCAACCAGTAGAAGCCGCCCATGCTCGATCATTCCATTGCCGGGATGGTGCTTGGCTAGTACGTCACACATTGCATACATGAAAAAAGGGCAGCACTCTCAGTTTGAAAGCGTCACCCTTAAAGCTCCCAAAGAGCTTTTGTATTGCAGGAAGATACTCTACACCATCTTCCCTTGATTGCAGGTCGAAACAGACGCCATTGTGATTTCAAGCAGAAAGCGTTATATTAAGTAAGCATTTGCACGTGGTGTTCGCACTATACGCTCAGATGCCAAAGTTTACAAAGATGGCCTTCTTTATAGACGCTAGGTGGGATTACTCACTAGTAGCCGATATGTCGAAGGCCTTCTTGTATTTAAGGAAATCATACATTCTAATAAGCCGTTTCAGCTCGCTATTACCGTGGATTATCTTACGATCATCCGTGATGAGCGCCCTCAGATACTCGAGCAACTCACTTAAATCGAGCTCATCCTCCTCAAATGGCCACCGAGAATTGAGCACAGGGTTATTTAAAAGTGAGCAGTTTAATCAAGAGGTCCTCACCCCTGGGAGCAGGGCGCAGCGCTCGATCTATTGTTCTCCCGGACGGGCAATTTGGCGAGACCACTCGGAAAGGATGGACGAAGCAGCCGTGCGGTTACACCAACATTTCCGACGCGATCAGAATCGCTATTCTTAGCAGAAGAAGCACCGTAGATGCGGCGGTCCAGTTGCTATCAGCGTTCTTGGGGAGTGCCGAGTAAGTCGCGGTTTTGGCCTTGGATATGGAAGTGCTGGCGACCGTGGCTTTGGTCACCTTACCCACATCAAAGCGTCGCCACTACATTCGTCGACGCACACCACACATAAAAACTGCGCCATCCATAAAAATAGGGGATGCCCTCCCTAGGGAAGGAACCCCCTTGCAAAACTTCGGCCAAGAAAGGCTTCTGTTTTTTGTTGTGAAGAAAGCATAGCTCTTTTTTGGCATCTAAGGCGTTGCGACAAAGCTCGTCACAGATTCATCGTTAATCAACGTCCACCGGAAACCACGCACTAATCACCTTCGTGAGAAAGTCAAATCCAGTAGACACCTGAAGATTGCCCCGGTAGTAATCGACGTGCTTATTCATTCTTTGAACAAACACAGATAGGCTCTTTGCGCGATGCTCTAAAACGCCTTGCGAAGCAAGTTTCCTGTGCGCGTATAGCGTAGTGACAATCTGCTGTATACGGTCATTGCTCATCTTTGACTTACGCTGGTCGAGACCGATGCCGGCTATGGTCGACAACTCCCGCGTTACAACGTAGCTTGGCTTAAATTGCGGTCTATCAGCACGCAGGTTATTCAAAATACAGCTATTATGAGCGCATGCATTTCTTAATGACTTGACTGCTTGAAGAATATAGAACTCTTTAAGCATCTCGCGGTCGTCAAACCTATTGGCGCAAAACTTGTAAAAATAGAGAAACGAGCCAAAAGAAATTACTTCGACAAACGCCCACGCGGGGAAGTCGAAATCAGCATACCTGGCAATCAACCCACCAGTGTAGGGACTGTTCTTGCATCTGAGAATCTCGTCTTTGAGCGAATTGCATGGCGCACCGTCTGGCTTCCTGCCATCGTAGGAGGAAATGAACTCCGAGACGACCGCATAGCCGTCCTCCCCCTCCATCTCGATACGCTTCAAGAGCTTGACCTTTGCAAAGTGCTCCACATCAAGCGTAAGCGGCAACATTTCATAACGAAGGAGCATGTCAACAATCGACAAGTCGACCAACATCTTAAAATCTAGATTTGCATACTCCCCCTTGCGTGCTCCTTCCTCAACTTTAGGAAACCCAAGCCGATAGGCACGCAGGCGAAAATAGTTGCTGTTCTTTTCCAGATAAGCTCTAGCATCTTCTTCACTCATCAGCGAGAAATGAACACCTTTAGATTTAAGGTGATCAATCTGCTCGGAAGCCGTAAGCCACGGCTTTTTGCTTGCATCGGTCATCAAATCTCCATGCTCGATGATTGAGTCGAGATTCTATTTTAGCGCGATTATCTGGGAGAATCACCTCGAGTTCACTGGCCGCCAATCGCGCCTGCGGTAGCGCTCGATGGCGGCCGCCTGGAAGGTCGCGCCGCGTAGTTTCGGCACGCTGGGCTCGGCCTCGCGGAACCCGATGACGAACCTTCTCGCATAGTCGCTGCTGCGGTAATTAAGGCAACAAATTAAAGGTTATATGCAAAATATCAAGTCATATACCCGCGAAACGCATAACCCCTATTCGTGGTCGCGCAGGATCTCTGTGATGCTCCGAAGCGATTTATCCATCTGAGAAATTGACCGGAAAGCTCGCTTCGCATCTCTATCTATCTGCCTCTCTTGTGAGATTGTAATTTGGCTTTTATAGGACCCTATTTCCACGGGACAAACCACGGTTTCGGAACGGCCACCCCACTTAACCGAATAGGTCACAGTTACTTCATAGACCTTATCACCCCATAGCGGAATAATATCTCGCATGTCACCCAAGAGAATATCGCGCTCCCGATGAGGCGGCAGGATTGCATAGCCCTGCGAAAAGACACGATCGGCAGCCTCAAAAATAAACGACTCATCACTTGGAAACAAGGTTTTATTCAAGCGAAAGCTCACGTTATACGCCGCAGCTTCCCCGTTATTTCTCATTACGAGCCTAAGGGCCGAAGACAAGTTTGGATCAGGCTCAACGAACAGCATTAAATCTGGACTGGTTTGGATACTAAGCGTCCGCACCGCAGCCCATGCCGCGGTAACAGTTGCAATCGTCGCCATCACATTAATCCAAGTCGAAATATCTTCCATGTGGACACGCTCATTCCCAAAAGAAAAATCGAAGTGTTTGTCGCAGCTTCAAAAGCATAAGAAGTACACTTCCCTCTCAAACGCTCTAATTAATTGTCTGCACACCCTAGATAGGATACGAAGTGGTTCCCCCTAAAATGGGCTTAGCTCTCCCATCATCGTGCTGTACATCATGCGAAAGTAGAACCGATCCGTAAACACCGTATGGTTCCCATCATCAATCATTCTGGGATCCATATCTAGGACACCCCGATCAGACTCGCATTCTGGAAGCATCCATGGAGCCCAAATTCCAAGACCTCGACTCATTAGAGACAGCCTGGTTGTCATCTGGAGGCTGTCCATTATTCGCCTCTCCGTTTTACCGATTCGATCAATTCGCCTTCTTAGGTAACGCGGCAGGCTCCAGGGATGTTCAGCTTTAATCTCGATAGGCTTTCCATCCACTCGAAAATTAGATAGATCGGCTAACGCTGCTCCAAAATCTTCGGCACGATAATAATGACTCCTTATAAGGGCGTAGTTTAAAGCTTCATGGGTAAATGACGTAGCGCAAGCAATAGAGCCAACAATGGGAAGCGCCTCAATAAGGCTTTCGTCCGGGTAAATCCTATTCCCGCCATTCATCATGTCAAAAACGTCTTTGGAAAAATCGGGGTCCTGTTTAAACCGAAATTGTTCAAAGGAAGGATCCTCCTGCAGCGGCATTGCTCCGCGGTCATATATTGCGTAACCACTCTGGATTGAGCTTCGTACAAAAGGCTGGTATCCAATTGGAACGGGGATGATACTCCCAACATCCTTTAGCACTGGACGAGGTTCATGCAAGTGATGAATGTACTTTCCCATGCGCATACATTCGTCCAACCCAGCACGCGCAGCGCTCTTTCTATAAATAACGCCCCATTTGGAACACTCATCTCGCTCGATGTCCCGATGCGAAAGCGGACGCCAGCGGCCTTTATCCCAAACGCAAGTTGCAAAAAAGAGCGCCGCTGAGAAATCGTTCGTCACGTCCAGCCAATTGGTCTCCAAGCCGTAATGCTGACCCAAAAGTTCATAAAGAACATCGCAACGATTCCATTCCCGCACGGACTGAAACTGATCAATAAAGCGGCCGAACTCAAATAGCCGCATATCTGCCACGAGACGATACAGCTCTTGGTCTTTAATATTGTTAAACTGTCGAAGTTTTCTCTTGAGCGATGATTCAGACCGTGGATAAATCTGCTTTTCGCCTCGATAGAAAAATCCCCTCTTAGATTGTTCAAGAACGATCCCATGGGGATACTGGATCAAAAAAGCATCAGTTTGGGGATCGCGCTCAATATATTCTCGGCAGACTTCTAGAAGGCCATTGCGAGGAGTATGGAAATTCTCACCCGAAAGGGTGCTAAGAGTCATCTCCTCCCCTCGAAGCTGATCAATCATATCCTCTCGAAGAAACTCCATCAGGCCACCGTGATCGATAACCTTGTAGCGTTGGCCGTTGTTTTCCAATGCCCACCATCTTCCTCGTCAAGGTAGCCAACCATACATATCTTCAAATGCCAAATCGCTCCCCGCTAAAATAAGGCGCACGCCGAAGACACAAGAAGATACATACTCACGCCCAGTTTAAATGTGGCAAATCGATTAAAAGATTAATCTATCGCGCGGACAAAATTACTCGAGACGGGATCAGTGAATAATCGCGTTGAAATAGTGGTGCAGGAGTACTGACGATCAGCACAAACAAAAAGCTATGCCTCAGCTGAGGACGGCCACAAATTCCCAATCGTTATGGAAGTTCAACGACAGACAGCCGCCCCTCCAAAATCAAACGGTGCATCAAATTCTTCCCGTGATCCCGGTTGTCCATTGATGCGCCGTACGAGTCGAGCAACCTTGATATATTAAGGAGCAACTCCTCACGAGCAGTTTCGCAATAGGATTTGTAGAAAAACACCAGTTCAACCGGACCTGTATATAAATCAACAATGTCAAATATTGCTTGAAAATAAGCGTAATCAGCCTTTGCAAGAGAATGCCCGAACACTTTAATAAGAACTGTTTCACGAAACTCATCTTTTGATGGCGCGCCAAATGCAATCGGCTCTCCCCCGCCAGGCCTCCCGGAACGAATAATTCTAAATGTCTTAGAAAATCTTGCCGCCCCAGGATCATCCATACAGTTTGTGCCATCAGCACCAAAGATAATATCTCCATTAAGCTTGCCGTGGATATTAATGAATTTAAACGTTGGCTCGCTCCGCCAAATGGATGGAATCGAAGGGCTCGTATAGTTAAAACTGAGCACGGTTGCCGCTGTAACGTGGCCGCCATTCCAACTCACTTTGCCTGACAACAACTGTTCCATTAGCCGTTCCGAAGCCTGGCCATAATCGTTGTTGAGTTCCACTTCGTGACCAAGATATCGACTGAACTCAGCTTCCAGCTTATGCAGCTCTTGTTCGAGTGCCGAACGCAGAGAGTTTTGCGTCCATTTTTCAACGACCGTATATAAGCCGCAGAGAAAGCTAGCGACAACTTCGGCAGCAAAGCCTGGTGTTTGTTCCATCAACGCATCTCGATAGCTTTCGATATCCACATACGTACAGGGGAAGATATCGGAGAAAGTGAAGAGAGGCTCGGAATCATCGTCATCTTTAAAACTTCCCGCTTTAAGAATTTCTCGGGAAACGTCCTCTTCCAGCTTGGCCCAATCGTGCCCGGTCGATTTTTCGATCTTCTCATTCAATTGCGCTAAATAGTGATTTGGCCACTTAATCCAAGGATGGGACTGCAGAAACTCAAAATACTCGAGGAGAGTTCGAATAGTGACAAAATGTTGTTTGTCCATAGATGGGGAGGACGGAAGTGAACTAGCGCTGTGCTCCATTTCGATAGCATCGGTGACAACCAACTCGATGTCACTCCAATTAACGTCATAGCCTTTATCAGCCAGTTCTTTACGGTAATAGAGAATTAAGTCCCAGGCGGTAATGCCAGAGGCAGAGAGAGTTTGTACCCAACCCTTTTTACGGATATTTTTGTTTTTGTCGATAACAACCATCCTCGGTCTGAAGAACTGAACAAACCGAGAATTTAAACCGCATGTGATATCAAAACCGTTGCCGAGAACAAGAAGCTGATGGGAGATGCGCGAATCCATTGGATAGACAGCCTTTCAAAGCGGATAGTTATTTAAATGCGCCAACAAATACCGCCGTCAAGGGACCAGTTTTCTCAGTCAAGGTCGCGATGACACTTCGGTTCATCGTTAGCGCCAGGCGATTTTAGTAAGTAATAGTCAAGCGATTTTGACCAATTACGTCGCTGAATAATGACCACTGCGCCTTCCCGCCGCCACTACGCTGGTGATACCAACGCTATCCCCCTCGGGAATGACTGCGCAAGCGCAACGGCAACAATTTATCAATCTCCTCTGGACCGATCGAACAAACTGATGGCCGCTGGCCAATTCGACATGCAATCGAATAAACCTTAATGTCTATCTCTCTCCGCTCGATGAACAACCGACAGAACAAAATCCGCAACGTTGGCAGCAGCGTTCACAGCAAGCCTTGCATGATAGTCCTCGATGTTCACCCTTGATGCCCCCACTCCGTGAGCATCGCCCTGTTTATTTCTCATCTGGCCAATAGAGTCGACAATTTTATTGAGTCCATTTACCAGGTCACAAATTCTCCTATCCATTGTCTTATCAGCATGAATGTTATAAAGGCATTTGACTTGAGAGAACATTTTTCCGACATCGCCACTGCTCGAAGGCTGTTCCCCCTTGCGTTCGATAGCCCAACAGAAGACCTCTTCTAGTAATGTTCTCGCTTTAGTGAGAGCGCTATCAAAATTCCCGAGTATAATATCTTCCTGGGCTCTATTTGCCATATCTTTAATATAAGAACGGTCAATCGTGTTGATTGAAGGAACGGACATCGCGGGCACGTCATCGACTGACGCAATAACGTAGTTATTACCGAAGCATCTCAGTTCATGCCCACCAAAGAATAGTATGCTGTTAATGGCAGCCATAGCACCCTCAACAATCGCGGCATGTCTCCGTTTTATTTCCTCCTGTGTCAGGCCAGAAAAATCTTTTTGGAAGCGTTCAAGGCCAAAGAAATAAGACAACATATCAGAAACACGATTATTTTCGATGCAATGCTCAAGCAGGACTTCAACATACATCCACCGGCTAGATGAATCATACGAAGCATCTATTCCAAACTTATTGAGCACTTCAACTAACTTAGGGCCCGATTGATACGGAAGGGAGACCTCTTCATCAAGCGCGTCTGAACGAAATGACGTATCTCCATCCAAGATAGCGTACACGTCCTTGGATTTAAGTAAGTTAAATCCAGCCTGCTCTTTCTCAAACATGGGCCAACCTTAATTTGAACTGAAACGCTTGGCCAATTGTATCCCTCTAAAACACATGTCAAGCCACGTCGCTAATCAAGCAGCTGAATCATCTCGTACCGTCAGTTCTGAAAGGAGCCGCGTTCCTCTCCAATCTAAAGCACCTTGATGACGGTGGTCATATAGCCCATGCTACTCGGCATCATCCTCGATGCCCTCTCCGTCGGTCTCGCCAAAGCCAACGTTGTCCAAAGCCGAATGAGCGGGCCCAATCTGATTCCACTTTATGGAATCAATCGCTTCAAGGTAAGAACTCAAAGCATTAAGCTGATTCTGTCGAGCCATAGCCGAAATCTTCGCAAAGGAATCAGTCGCAAGGCCGACCTTCGACAGGGACGAAGGAATCTGCGCAGCCATATCGGAATAGTAATTAGACAAGTTGTACTTCAAAAACGCACGCGATGCCGCCGCAACAGACTCCGCGCTCTTCTGACTCATCGTTTTGATGGCTTGTGAAGTGGCCTCGTAAGAAGACTTTAGCGTCTCCTTGTCAGTTATCTCAGTATTTTCCCTGCACATAAACTTCTCGTCAGTCATTAAGTCGACAGGATTTGAATAGAAGCGGCAACCTACCAATCTAGAGGCAATTTGCTCATGCAAAGTATAGCCTTTGCCATCACTAGTCTTCTTTGCAAAGTCAACTGTATTGCTACTGCAGATAGCTACCTCTGCACCCGGTTTACCATTCATAAAACGCTCTAGAGCCGCGATGATTAGACAATCTTCCTGAACTAGACCCCATTCTGCCTTTGACTTCGACGGTTTGTTGCCCTTAATAGCCATTTTTGTTGCAACGATAAGATCCTCCTGCATAAGAGGGAGAACTATGCAGTTATCGGGCTCGTTCGAAATCTGATTAATTAAATCCAACGCATCCTTAACATCGCTGTTAAGTTCAGCCCGAGCGTCCTTCACGGCATCAAGCAACTTCGTTTTGACCGAATGACTCAAAAGCGAGTTTTCAGCTACTTCCTGCACGCTCTCTTTGACCGCTCCAATAGACTCAACAGCAACAGACATAGTCTGAGGCAAAACCTTTTCCAACTCGAGTTGGACGACCTCGGGGAGAAGTAATTTAACATCGTTTTCCCGCAAGCGCTCCATCAAACGCTCAAGCAATTTCGGATTCGATTTTTCCTTGCGGGTAAACGCACAATCAACGATTACGCAGGTGTCAAGAAAAACGTATTTCATAGAAGAGCACTTCTCGATTAGTTAACCCGATTACTTTTTTCGTGAAATAGATAGTCTTAAGACGCATCTCCTTTAAATGAATCTATCAACTCATTAACCCTTCTTTTCAGTTGATCATATCCGCCGCCCTCGTCCTTTGACGAGAGGCGCTCCGCTCGAATTTTCGCAAACTCGGCTAGAAACTCAGCGTAACGCTGAGCAAGCTCGCGATGTTCTTCGGGCACGTTTTCATCAACCTCAAATGCCGAACCATCGATGCTGTCGGCAGGGTTAGGAGAGGTCAACCACAAAAGAAAATCAGCATAATCATCGCTGTTAGAAAGCTGGTAGGAGCAATTATTGGCATTGACCACAATTGAGTCGTTATTGTCACAAGTAATCATCTATTATCACCAAGCTGAAAGTTGTACTTGTTAAAGCGCATCTTAAGATAACGTTCGCCGCCATCGAGGACATCAGCAACTATTTGCTTTGTTTTGTCGTCGCTCAATACACCAGTTCCATAACTGATTTTACCTTCATCCTCCTGACAGGACACAATAAGCCGTGCATCACCGTTGACAATTACTGGAGCCGAATGACTGACCACAAACAACTGGGTATCAAACTTCATTGACTTTAACTTACCAACCAGGAATTGGCTAATGGTTCTGACATCAAGATTGTCTTCCGGTTGATCCAAAACGATATAACAAGGTCCATCGCCAGCAGAGGCCTTTTCTAGGAACAATTGCAGCAGTGCGTCAGCTCGCATGCCGGGAGACATATTAGATAAAGACTTGCCGTCAAGCTCGATCTCAGTTTTAAGTTTGTTGCGCAGAAGCAGCTTATCCTTCAATAAATTGAAGTACTTTTCAATATAAGAGACTGCTTTCGGGTCTCCCGTTAATCTTATTTTGGAACCGTTATATAGTTCCTTGACCCGGGATGGTTCATTTTGCTTAAGGCAGGTTAGGACTAAGGCCTCTCCACTGGTCCGGTCGCAGCCTTTGATCAAATTCCCGGAAATGTCCGAATACGAATCTTCGTCTGAGTATCCAAATTTAATGACTATATTTTTCTCAGAGGAAGCACAAGAGTCATCGGGTAAAGGCGCAAGCTGCCCATTGCGCAAGTAGTCAATTTCACAATCGATCTCAGAAACAGCAACGCGCAGCTCAAGAAGGTCATGAAGAAATGATCTGGATTCATCTCGCTTGTTTAAATAATCGGTTCTCACAGAAGAACTGTCTTTATTATTTGAATCCAGCAGCAACCGATAAAACTGCGACACGAGCCACTCTCTGTCTTCAAACCACTCCGAGACCTGACCCGCAATGTTGTAAAAACGCTTAATCCTAGATTCTAAGGCAGCAATATCCTCCTTGATTTCATTTGCCTCGCTGGATAATGCCTCCATGAGAAACTTGTTTTCGTGATATGCGGGATCAAGCCCTATATTTGCTACCTTTGTCTTGGCCTGATCGACAAGATCAGATGCAGCAAGAAAACTGTCTCTAATCTTAGATACCTTTTCTTTGTCGCTCTGAATATTGACATTAGGTACGGACAAGCTCACGCCAGAGGGCTCAGGATTCTTAAGGAAATCAATATGAATGCATCCGCCAGGATATCTCTCCATAAATGAAATCAAAAGCTTTTTCTGCAGATCCAAAAGCGTTTTTATTTTAATGGCAGCGTCATCGGACCTATCTTCGCATGCCTTTTTCTGCGAAGAAATAATCTGTTCAAGGACGGGGATGTCAGAATAGTCCTCGCTTTCGAATATCTTCTCGAGAGCTCCCTGGCCAAGATATAAATAAGAGGGCGGGTTAGCACTTACTACGCCGCCACAACGCTTATAGCGAACGCTATCAATGTCGATAATATCCTTATATGGATTTAGATTTTCACCAACAAGAACATGGGCCAACAGGCTCTTTCCGCTGCCACGCGACCCAACTATTCCGTTGTATCCGGGAACAAGCTTAAGTTCATAATGTTCCCCCGAGTCGTCCTGAGACGATACGGTATCAAAGGAAATCGACTCGAGATAATTCGTCAAATTAAGCTGAGGATTATTTGCTGACCGCTCCGAGGTCCTGATCCTGCTCTCGGGATCGCTAATGGCTAACTGAAGCGAAGTGAGATCACCGTCAAAGTCAATCCACGTATACTTTGCTCCTATCTCCTGAAGCTCCTTAGCATCGCTGAATAAGAGCGCGGCAACCGTGCTGTTGTATTCTCGGCTAAGACGATTCGAAATTCGTCCCCGGCTTTTTTCGCCCCCTTCAACAGCCTGACCATGATTGTAATAAAAAAGGCTGTTACGATAATTTCTGTTAGCATTTGTCTGACCGCTGCTGGGACATCTAATCGGAAGGTAATCGGATAGATTCCTGCTCCCCTTGCTCTCGTGAGGAATGAAATAATGCGGCAGAGACTGAAGTGCGGTCTGAAGCTCCGCAAGGTCAATTGCCTTTCCATCAGCCTTAATTGAAAGAGATTTGCGACTCATCGCCCCGTTCGCGACGCTATCTACATCGCCCTGAGTGAATATTCCAGCATCAATGAATAGTTTATCCACCTTATTTGAAAGCTGCTCAATATCATCAATAGAAGCAAGGACAATCGCATGGAAGTAGCTCTTTGACGGCTTTGTTGCAACGTATAGGCCGTAATCATCAATTGTAGTTTGGCTCAACTTAAGATTGAGCTCAACACCAGCAAGTAGGCCTATGCCCTTGGAATCCAGTCGAGCTTTAGCACGCTTATACAAATCTAAGTCAATACCGTTATGGTCTGTAATTGCGACACAATCCAAGCCGCTTGATTCTAGAGCGTCCAGAAAATCGGATTCAGAATAAGTCCTGCTGAAATCTGAACTCGAATGGATGTGAAAGTCGCATTTAATAAACGTCCTCACGTTAGCCCCGCCATCGATAGTTCGAAATTTTCTTTCCAGACAATGTTACCGCTGCGATAACTCCCCGAATCAACAACAGCGCCGATCGAGCATCAACTTTTTTGATATGGGGTAACCGAATCGAATTCGACGGGGAGACCGAGCTCATAGTAGTTAAATGGTGACGAATCGAGATGAATTAGTACGCCATTTCCGCGGCGAACCCAAAATGTTCCGTTTGCACAGGCAAAGGCAATCTCAACCAACGGATGCCTATGCATTCCTCCAAAGCCGCATATGTCGATATCGCTAGAATATAATCCCGAAGGAACCAGGTCGAACTTCTTCCTATATTGGTATGAGGGACCTAAATCCTCCCCCTTAGAGCAGCCCGGTCCATAGGTAACAACGATTGTAACGACCACCTCGTATACGGGGAGATCACTTTCGTTACGAATAACAAGACACGCCTCGCCCGAGGAACTCCTTTCAAGCCATGCGGCGATTGAAGATGGCTGCGCCAGCATTTCGGCCTCTTTCCGGCGCGTCTCCTCGCTTTTCATTTGTTTTGTATCACGCCAAGCAACATATACCGTCAGAACAAGCGTTGCAAAGGCACAAAATGCTTGGAGGGCAGCAGGGTCAACAATAGTCATGCGTATGCCTTCCTTCGGTAAAATTTAACCAAATGAAAACGTATTGATATCAACGAATATTCCGAGATGATCCATACGGGCATAATAACCCCCAATAAATAGCAAGACCGCACACGGCAAAAGCCGCTCGACACATACATAATTAAAATGAAGCGATACCGCCGTAGCTGAGACTCACTGCCGCAAGCAAGCCTGCCACGCCCACACGCTCTAGATTACCGCCCGTGTCAGGAGGGTATGGCCGTGCCGCGTCCTCCATGCTTGACTCCGAGGTCTCTAGCAGAAGCGCTGTCGCAGCCTTAGCGACAAGCGGAGCGAAAGCTCCTCAAAAATATATGACATGTTCGGTCAGCCCTTAATCGTCGGATTGCAGCCAGTCGAATGGCGATTAAAAAGCAGCGAGAGGAGCGGAGGAAGGCACATGAAGAGCGTTGCCATACAGACCCATACCTCGGCAGAGGCCTCACTGACTTTTCTTGGAAGGTCTCGGTAAAAAGTCTCGAAGAGGCGCAGGGCGACCTCATGCTGGAGTTGCCGCATCAGGCATAGTCAACGAAGCACGAGCCCGAGCGCCACCGGGGACTAAAGTGGGGCCACCGCCCCTCCCCCTCCACAACATTCCCCAGAAAGTTCGCTGATGTTGACTGGTGTTCCCGTAAAATTAACCCCAACAAAATATGTGCGGAGTGCTGGACTGGAGCCGCCTTCGGACCCTATTGGCTGCTCACCGAGAGGCTCCG
>ENA-ORUA01001757-ORUA01001757.1-human-gut-metagenome-genome-assembly--contig:-NODE-1757-length-18584-cov-7.009337_pt1 | contig 18584 bp, 15 predicted proteins | sample MGYA00242076_ERZ509201 | MGnify/ENA primary metagenome ERZ509201 (study PRJEB26280, sample SAMEA2338863) | human gut metagenome | biome: human gut; feature: human-associated habitat; material: faeces...
ACCATTCTTGGTTGCCATAAACAGATAATGTCCTTCCGTGTATTCCTTGATTGGAATTACAGCAGTAATCTTCTCTCCCGGCTGAAGCTGCAACAGGTTGATGATTGCAGTACCTCTCGCGGTTCTGCTTGCCTCCGGAATTTCGTAGGCTTTCATTCTGTATACACGGCCGGTATTGGTAAAGAACATCATGTAATGATGGGAAGTTGTCATCAAAAGTTCCTCGATGTAATCTTCATCGATTGTCTCCATTCCCTTGATTCCCTTGCCGCCACGGTTCTGGGCACGGAAATTATCAAGGCTCATTCTCTTGATATAGCCAAGTTTTGTCATTGCGATCACAGTGTTGGTTACCGGAATGAGATCCTCCATGGAAATATCATACTCGTCAAATCCGATGGAAGTTCTTCGCTCATCACCGTATTTTTCTGCAATCAAGAGGATTTCCTCACGGATAACACCAAGGAGTTTTTTCTCATCTGCCAGAATTGCTTTTAACTCTGCAATACGATCCATCAACTCTGCATACTCAGCTTCGATCTTCTCGCGTTCCAGACCTGTCAGTGCACGCAGACGCATATCGACGATCGCCTGTGCCTGGACATCTGTCAGGGAAAATCTCTCGATCAAACGATTTTTTGCTTCCGGTGTATTCGCACTGCTTCGGATGATATTGATCACTTCATCGATATTATCAAGCGCAATCAGTAATCCCTCCAGAATGTGAGCACGTTCTTCTGCTTTGTTTAAATCATATTTTGTTCTTCTGGTCACAACATCTTTCTGGTGCTCCAGATAGTAACCTAACATCTCCTGCAGATTTAATACTTTTGGCTGGTTGTCCACAAGGGCTAACATGATAACACCAAACGTATCCTGCATCTGGGTATGTTTGTAGAGCAGATTCAAAACCACATTCGGATTTACATCGCGACGCAGCTCGATACATATACGCATACCCTGACGGTCAGACTCATCACGAAGATCCGTGATTCCATCAATTTTTTTATCTCTTACAAGCTCTGCGATTTTCTCGATCAGTCTTGCTTTGTTGACCATGTATGGAAGTTCGGTCACAACGATACGGTTTTTACCGTTTTGCATTGGTTCGATATTGGTGATCGCGCGAACTCTGATTTTTCCACGTCCGGTGCGGTAAGCTTCGTTAATTCCGGTTGTTCCAAGAATCATCGCTCCGGTTGGAAAATCCGGACCTTTTACAATACTCAAAAGTTCTTCGATATCTGTCCCACGATCCTCTATTACTTCGTTGTCGATAATTTTTACAACAGCATGAATCACCTCTCGCAGATTGTGAGGCGGAATGTTTGTTGCCATACCAACAGCAATACCGGTTGTTCCGTTTACCAGAAGATTCGGATAGCGGGAAGGAAGCACCGTCGGCTCTTTCTCAGTCTCATCGAAGTTTGGTACAAAATCAACGGTATCTTTATTGATGTCCGCGAGCATCTCCATGGAAATTTTACTAAGTCTTGCCTCTGTATATCGCATTGCAGCGGCACCGTCACCGTCGACGGAACCAAAGTTTCCATGACCATCAACAAGCGGATATCTTGTAGACCAGTCCTGTGCCATGTTGACCAATGCTCCGTAGATGGAACTGTCTCCATGTGGATGGTATTTACCCATGGTATCACCGACAATACGCGCACATTTTCTGTGTGGCTTGTCCGGTCCATTATTTAATTCGATCATGGAGTAAAGTACACGGCGCTGTACCGGTTTCAAACCATCTCTTACATCCGGCAATGCACGCTGGGCGATAACGCTCATCGCATAATCGATATAGGATGTCTCCATTGTTTTTTTCAGATCGACATCATGGATTTGATCAAAAATTTTGTCATCCATTCTATTTACCTCATTCCTGCAAATTCTTTTTGGTTAAAAATCTGCATTTCTCTAATTAAACTACATTTGCAATTATATTATAAATTAACTTCCTATCACGCTATTAAACTACATTTGCAGTAATATATAGTTTTCTGCACACTTAATCTTAGATATCAAGATTCTGCACATACTTCGCATTTTCTTCAATAAACTCACGTCTCGGTTCTACTTTATCTCCCATGAGAGTTGTAAATGTAATATCAATCTCAGAAGTACTCTCATCATCGATCATAACACGTTTTAAAATTCGTTTCTCCGGATCCATGGTCGTCTCCCAAAGCTGTTCCGCATCCATCTCACCAAGTCCTTTGTAACGCTGGATCTTATTATTTCCGTCACGTCCGATCTCCGTTAAGATTGCATTTAACTCATCATCACTGTAAGCGTACCATACATTTTTGTTTTTTTCGATCTTGTATAGTGGCGGCTGTGCCAGATATACATGACCTTCTTTGATCAGATCCGGCATGAACCGATAAAGGAATGTCAGCATTAACGTACTGATATGGGCACCATCGACATCGGCATCCGTCATAATGATAATCTTGTTGTAACGAAGTTTGCTGATATCAAAGTCTTCATGAATACCTGTACCAAACGCAGTAATCATAGCTTTGATTTCAGCATTTCCATAAATCTTATCCAGTCTTGCCTTCTCGACATTTAAAATCTTACCACGAAGTGGGAGGATTGCCTGGGTTGCACGGCTTCTCGCAGTCTTAGCGGAACCGCCGGCGGAATCTCCCTCGACGATGAAAATCTCACAGTTCTTTGGATCTTTATCAGAACAGTCTGCCAGTTTTCCCGGAAGAGACATTCCCTCCAGCGCTGTTTTTCTTCTGGTTAAATCCCTTGCTTTTCTTGCAGCCTCTCTCGCACGCTGCGCCAGAAGGGATTTTTCACAGATTGTCTTGGCAACCGTCGGATTCTGCTCTAAAAAGTAAGTAAGCTGCTCGCTCACAATGGAATCCACCGCACCGCGGGCTTCGCTGTTCCCCAGTTTTTGTTTGGTCTGTCCCTCAAACTGAGGTTCCTCGATTTTGACACTGATAATGGCAGTCAGTCCTTCACGGATATCATCACCCGTCAATGCCGGTTCGCTGTCTTTTAATAATTTATTTGCTCTCGCATAAGCATTAAATGTCTTCGTCAATGCATTACGGAATCCGGCAAGGTGTGTACCGCCTTCCGGTGTAATGATGTTATTGACAAAACTTAACGTCAACTCATTGTAGGAATCATTATGCTGCATGGCAACTTCCACATAGACACCATTTCCACTGCCCTCACAGTAAATGACTTCCGGGTATAAAGCTTCTTTGCTCTTGTTTAAGTAAGTAACAAATTCTTTGATACCGCCGGCATAATGAAAATCATGAGTTCTCGCCGGGTTTTCTCTTAAATCTGTCAGCACGATTCTTAAACCTTTTGTCAAAAAGGCTGTCTCACGCAGACGCTGTTTTAACGTATCATAATCAAAAACGGTCTCTTCAAAAATCGATCCGTCCGGCCAGAAAGTAACCTTGGTTCCGTGCTTGTCCTCGCCGCATTCTCCGATCACTTTTACCGGTTCATCCGGTTTACCGATCTTGTAACTCTGGAAATAAACCTTTCCTTCACGGTAAACCTCAACTTTTAACTTTGTGGAAAGTGCATTTACAACTGACGCACCTACGCCGTGAAGTCCACCAGATACTTTGTAGCCTCCACCGCCAAATTTTCCACCGGCATGAAGTACAGTGTATACGACTTCCAATGCGGATTTTCCAGCTTTGTGATTGATGTCGACCGGAATACCACGTCCATCATCTTCTACGGTAATAGAGTTATCTTCATTTATGGTCACTTCAATATTTTTGCAGTATCCGGCAAGTGCCTCATCTACTGAGTTGTCTACAATCTCATATACCAGATGATGTAAGCCCCTGGCTGATGTACTACCGATGTACATACCCGGTCTTTTACGAACAGCCTCAAGTCCTTCCAAAATCTGGATCTGGTCTCCACCATATTCGTTTTCTGTACCCATTTATTCCTCCATTCTGCACATAAAAAAATATGTACAATGCAATTATATTTCTTTTCTCTCTTCCACAGTTCCCTGTACAACTTTAAATATCTTATTGATCTGAAATCTGTTTTTTACAAATTCATCCAGTCCTGTGCAGGTGATCAGCGTCTGTGTGTCATGAATACTGTTGAGCAGATAATTCTGCCGGTTACTGTCAAGCTCCGACAACACATCATCGAGCAACAAAACCGGTGTATCATGAATGGACCGTTTGACCAGTTCGATCTCTGACAGTTTCAAAGACAGAGCAGAAGTTCTCTGCTGTCCCTGGGAACCGAACTTCCGGATATCCACCTCACCGATGGAAAAAAGAAGATCATCCCGGTGCGGTCCCACTGATGTCATACACTGCCGCATATCCCTCTCTTTGACTCTGGAAAGTTCATCCTCGAAAAAAATATCTTCAATACTTGGTTCATACTGCAAAAGCAGATCTTCTTTTTCACCGGAAATCCGATAGTGAATATCATGCACGATCTCATTTAGCTCATCAACAAACTGTTTTCTTCGCCGAATGATTTTCCTGCCAGTTTCTACCAGTTGCATATCCCATACCGGAAGTGTATCCTTTAAATCCGGTCTGTAAACCATATCTTTTAATAATTTGTTACGCTGATTCAAAATTTTATTGTAAGTTGTAAGATCTGACAAATATATTTTATCCAGCTGGCATAATTCAGAATCCAGAAATCTGCGGCGTTCCGCCGGACCATTTTTGATAATATTCAGATCCTCTGGCGAGAAAAATACCATATTGAGAATTCCAAAAAGCTCGCTGGCTTTTTTGATTGGAACTTTATTGATTGCAATTCCCTTGGAACGATTGTGTTTTAAATGCATATCAATCTGATATTCTTTATCTTTTTTTACAACAACCGTTCTGATATGAGCCTCCTGCTCCCCGAAACGGATCATTTCCTTGTCCTTACTACATTTGTGGGACTTAGTTGTTCCACTTAAATATGCAGCTTCAAGGATATTCGTTTTTCCCTGCGCATTATCCCCATAAAAAATATTGGTTCCCTCATCAAATGAAATATTTAAATCTTCATAATTTCGAAAATTCTGCAATTCAATTGATTTTATGATCATTTTACAATCTGAATTGTCTCGCCGTTAAAGGAAACAATATCTCCATTGTATAATTTTTTTCCGCGCTGAAGCTCTGTCTCGCCGTTTAATTTTACCTGTCCATCCTGAATAAAAAACTTTGCATCTACTCCGGATTCTACAAGACCTGCTTTTTTCAAAGCCTGTCCCAGTTTAATAAATTCATCCGTCTCTCTGATATTTACTGTGATCATCTTTCTGCCTTTCTTAGTTAGTGGCTGCGTTAAAGTTTACCGGAAGGATCAGATAAATGAACTTTCCGTCATCATCCTTGATAAAACATGGAGCCTTCGGGTTTACCATATAAAGAGAAACCTCTTCCTCATCGATGACTCTCAATGCATCGATAAAGAATTTCGGATTAAATCCAATGAGGATATCTTTTCCCTCTTTTGTGATATCAATATCTTCATTCATGGAACCAATAAAAGAATTGATCTTTAATTCCATATTTCCATCTGTGATATTCATGATAATTGGTTTCTTGTCCCCCTCTTTTACGAGAAGTGTTGCACGGTCGATACAGTCTAATAATTCACGCTTATTAATCTTAACTTTTGTATCATAATCAGAGGAAAGCATCTGCTCAATCTTGAAATACTCTCCTTCGATCAATCTGGATACAACTGTAGTATCATCAAATTCAAATACAATATGATTCTCTGAAAGGAAAATATTGACTTCTTCCTCTGCACTTCCAGGTAAAATCTTACTTACTTCCTGAAGTGTTTTACCAGGAACAACTACTTTCTTATGATCGTAATTATTCTTTAATTCAATATTACGGATGGAAATTCTGTGTCCATCCAGAGAAACTACTTTTAACTGATTCTCTTCAATCTCGAAAAGTTCACCCGTCATCAGTTTATTATTATCATTGTCAGCAATTGAGAAAATCGTCTGACGAATGACTTCTTTTAAAGTAAACTGGGAGATTGAAATACATTCATTTCTTTCAATAAATGGAATATAGGAAAAATCATCGCCTGATTTTCCAACAATGTTAAACTTTGCTTTCTCACAGGTAATGGTAGTTTTAAAATTGGAATCTGTTTCGATCACAACATCACTGTCCGGTAATTTACGGACAATCTCAGAAAAAATCTTAGCATCTAATGCAATGATACCTCTCTCTGCAATCTCTCCTTCGATCCTAGTTTCAATTCCAAGTTCCATATCGTTTGCTGTTAATTTAATTTCATTAGCAGAAGCATCAATTAAAATGCATTCAAGGATTGCCATTGTGGTTCTGGTTGGAACAGCCTTGGACACAATGTTAACTCCATGAAGCAGATTTGATTTAGAACAGATTAATTTCATAATGTGAATAACTCCTTCCTGCTTGGCGAAAGCCAAAATAAATATAATTAATAAAAGATATTAAAAGTAGTCGTATTAGTGTGTGTGAATAAGTGAATAACCCTGCAACCCTTGAAAACATAAGGGCTTGTCCGAAAAATCCGACTGTATAACTATGTGAAAAGCATGAGGATTAACCTTGGATAAAATGTGAATTAAAATTTTAAGCCTCCTCAGAAAAAATTTGAAATTCATCTTGAAAAGTAGGTTATCCAAAACTTTAAACATTAATTAAACACGATTTGAACAGGTTATCCACAAAATTTTGTTAATAACTCAAAAAAAAGTTGATAACTTTAGTTTGGATTGATTTTTTTCTTGATAGTTTCAATTAAATTGCGTGTCTGTTCGTTGGAATCGTACTCATCCGCAATTTTTTTGATGCCGTGGATAATGGTCGAGTGATCTCTTCCGCCCAGTAAGGAACCGATGGAATCCAATGGAATATCCGTCATGGTTTTACAGAGGTACATGGCAATCTGCCTTGGTCTTGCAATCTCATTACTTCTGTTTTTTGAGATCATCTGATCCAGTGAAATCTGGAAATGTTCCGAAACAACTTCAATGATAAGCTGAGGAGTGATCTCTCTTGGCTTGTCCGGTGTGATAATATTCTGAAGTTCTTTCTTGGCAATCTCCATGGTGATCTCTGTTTTTTCCAGATTCGAGTAAGCGAGGAGTTTGTTCAAAGCTCCCTCTAATTCACGGATGTTGGATTTAATATTATTTGCGATGTAATTTAAAATGTCATCGCTTAAGGACATATCATCAGATTCCACTTTCCGGCGAAGGATTGCCATTCGCGTCTCGTAATCAGGAGCTCCGATGTCTGCCATAAGTCCCCATTCGAAACGGGAACGGATTCGTTCTTCTAACGTTTCCATATCCTTTGGCGGTTTATCCGATGTTAAAATGATCTGTTTGCCTGCGGAGTGGAGAGCGTTGAACGTGTGGAAAAATTCTTCCTGTGTACTTTCTTTTCCTATAATAAACTGAACGTCGTCGATCATGAGAACGTCGATGGTTCTGTATTTTTCACGGAATTTATTCATCGCAGAGGCGTTACCACTACGGATAGATTCGATAACTTCATTGGTAAATTCCTCGGAAGTAACATACAAAACTTTTGCTTCCGGATTTCTTTCCAGGATGAAATGTCCAATGGAATGCATCAAGTGGGTTTTTCCAAGTCCAGGTCCACCATAAATATAAAGAGGGTTGTAAGCTTCTCCCGGAGATTCCGCTACTGCCAGGGAGGCAGACTGTGCAAAACGGTTATTGCTGCCGACAACGAAAGTATCAAATGTGTAATTTGGATTTAAGTTGGAACGTTTGGAAGCTTCAGGTTCAGGTGTTTTCTTTCCTTTATTATTGGAAGGTCTGATATTCCTGGTCTGTTCCGGTAAAATAAACTGAATCTCATATTCGGTTCCGATAATTTCAGCAATTGCTACTTTTAAAGGAAGATAATATTTTTTTGAGATATAGCTTAAAGTCATCTGTTCAGATGGAACAAGGATATAGAGGGTATTTCCCTCAACACCAAAAACTTCCAGAGGTTTGATCCAGGTATCAAAAGAAATGTCGCTGACATCATGCTCTGTTTTTACTGTCTGTAAAATTTCATCCCATTTTTCCAAAATCTTGTCCATTTTCTAACTCCGTTTTCTGATAGCACTAAAATATAGCAGTTAATCTTAACTGCTTAAAAAACTCTAAAAAATTCTATATAATGCTATCCTACACTATTTTTGCGGAATTATCAACGTTTAATTGTGGAAGGACTGGGGATAGGGCGTTGATAAAAAAAGTGGCTATATGGGCGTTTTAACGCTTAATGTGAATATACTAGAAGTTATTGTTAATAATGGAAAAATAGTTATAGACCGGGAAAAATAAGGATTGTACACATTTATACACAAGTTATGATGATATTATCAAGAAATTGTCCACAAGTTATCCACAAATTGAGGATAACTTATGTAAACGGCATAAATACTGGGTTTTCTGTGGAAAAATTTTTAATTTTCTATGTGTATAACATTATACCATATATAGATAAAATGCATTTCTTCCTTATATATATAGTGGTAAAAAAACGAAAATCACAGAAAGTGGAAAACTAAATATTGGCAAAAGCCTTATTTTATGAGATTTTGCTTGACTTTGTCCGATTATTTTGATATAAATAAAAATGATGTTTTGTCGCTATTGAAGTAGACTTATCATAACATTGAGTAAAATAAATGTTTGAATTGTAGAGGAGGTGTATGTGACATGAAGATGACATTTCAACCTAAAAAGAGACAGAGAGCGAAAGTTCACGGATTCAGAAGCAGAATGAGTACTGCAGGCGGAAGAAAAGTATTGGCTGCAAGAAGATTAAAAGGTAGAAAAAAATTATCAGCATAGGCCACATATTTGTGGTCTTTTCTTCTTTTATGATCAATTTTTGGCAAAGGAATATTAGATGAAATATTCAGAATCATTAAAGAAAAACAGAGATTTTCAGAACGTATATAAAAAAGGAAAATCATATGCAAATCGTTATCTGGTGATGTACGTTCTGGAAAATGATACAGACAGAAACCGGTTAGGCATATCGGTGAGTAAAAAAGTAGGAAATAGTGTTATAAGACATCATGTAACCCGATTGATCAGAGAAAGTTACCGGCTACAGGAAGACATGTTTAATAGTGGTTTAGACATTGTAGTCATCGCAAGAAATACAGCAAAAGACATTTCATATCATGAAGTGGAAAGTGCTTTGTTACATCTTGGAGGTCTTCATAAAATTTTGAAGTAAAGATTTTAGAAAAGAAGATGGAATCATTTTGAAAAAAATATTGATTGCTTTGATTAAATTTTATAGAAAGTATATTTCTCCGATGAAAACAACAAAATGTCCATACTACCCGACCTGTTCCACCTATGGGTTAGAGGCTGTCGAAAAGTATGGAGCTGTCAAAGGTGGGGCGTTAGCGCTTTGGAGAATTATAAGATGTAATCCTTTTTCAAAAGGCGGATATGATCCCGTTCCATAATTGGAGGTATTTTCAGTGTCAGAGATGTTATTAACAGCATACAATGGTGCCATTCTTGGACCAATTGCAAAATTACTTGGCTGGATAATGAATGGCATGTATATTTTAATGGAAAAAGTTGGAATTTCCAACGTAGGTCTTTCTATTATTTTATTTACCATTGTTATTTATGCTTTAATGTTCCCATTGACTTATAAACAGCAGAAGTTCTCGAAGTTATCTCAGAAGATGAACCCGGAGCTTCAGGCGGTCCAGAAAAAGTATAAGGATAAGAAAGATACCGTATCCATGCAGAATATGCAGGCTGAGACACAGCAGATCTATGAGAAGTATGGTGTTTCACCGACAGGCAGCTGTGTGCAGATGTTAATTCAGATGCCTTTACTTTTGGCGTTGTACCGTGTGTTTATGAATGTTCCTGCCTATATCAGCAGTGTGAAGGATGTTTATCTTGATCTGGTTGATAAGATCATGGCAACAAGCGGCTATCAGGATATTATGACAAACCTGATGAGCACATTAAAATTGAACACAGTACAGGTTGATTTTACGGCAACAGATACAACAACATTACAGAATTATGTAGTAGATGTTTTATCAAAAATGAGTTCTACCGGATGGGATTCCTTAAGAGAGTCATTCCCGGCGCTCACAGATTCCATTGATTCTACATATGGTGTAGTTTCTCATGTAAACAACTTTATAGGATTAAATATTTCAGATACTCCATTTCAGATCATCAAAGCTGCATTTGCAGGTGGAAGTATTCTGATGGCAGTTCTTGCATTGCTGATTCCTGTGATTTCTTATTTGACACAGGTTTTAAATATCAAGTTAATGCCAACGGCTGCAACAGCAGGCGGAGATAATGACCAGATGGCTCAGCAGATGAAGATGATGAACCGCACCATGCCATTATTCTCCCTGGTAATGTGTTTTACTGTTCCGGTCGGTCTCGGTATCTACTGGATCGCAAGTGCGGTTGTAAGAAGTATCCAGCAGTTCTTCTTAAATAAACATTTTGATAAGATCGATCTGGATGATATTATTGCAAAGAATCAGGAAAAAGCAAAGAAAAAACGTGAGAAGATGGGAATCTCTGAAAACCAGATTTCCAATGCTGCACGTATGAACACAAGACAGGTTACAGCAAGTTCCAAGAGTTCTGTTAAGACAACTGCAGAGAAAGAACTTGAACTTGAGAAGGCAAATGCATTGAAAGTGAATGCAAAACCTGGAAGTATGGCTGCAAAAGCAAACCTGGTTCGTGAATTTAACGAGAGAAATAATAAGAAAAACTAACAGATTATTTTTCAAAAACGTGTTGGTAAGATAACGTATATGTGGAGGTTATTGTTATGGAGTATATTGAAGTATCAGCAAGAACAGTCGATGATGCTATCACAGAAGCTCTTATAAAACTTGGAGCTACCAGTGATCAGATTGAATATGAAGTAATCGAAAAAGGAAGCACAGGATTTTTAGGAATCGCAAGAAAAGATGCTGTGATCAAAGTTCGTAAGAAATATTCTGTAGAAGGTGATATCACAGAATTTTTACAGAAAATCTTTGCTGCTATGGATCTTAAAGTGGAGATCATTATTGAAAAAGCAGAAGACGGTAATACTTACAACGTAGAACTGAAAGGAGATGACATGGGTATCCTCATTGGTAAAAGAGGACAGACTCTCGACTCCCTGCAGTATCTTGCAAACCTTGCAGTGAATAAAAATTCTGAGGAATACATTAAAGTTAAGATTGATACAGAAGATTACCGCAAGAGAAGAAAAGAGACATTGGAGAATCTTGCAAAGAACATTGCATACAAAGTAAAGAGAACAAAACGTCCTGTTTCTTTAGAACCAATGAATCCTTTTGAGAGAAGAGTTATCCATTCTGCATTGCAGAATGATAAGTTTGTAACAACACACAGCGAGGGCGAAGAACCATACAGACATGTGGTTGTTACTTTAAAAAGAGATAGAGAAAGATAAATTCAATTATAGAATTTAAAAGACCAGAAGCTGCACGTTACAAAGCTTTATGAAAATGCCGGAAATGATATGGCAGGTTCTTATGAAGTTTTGCGGCGTGCAGTTTTGTACATGGAAAGGATATCACTATGGGAACGGATACCATTGCTGCAATTGCAACTGCAATGACAAGTTCAGGAATCGGAATCGTAAGAATCAGCGGAGACGAGGCAGTTTCTATCACAGACCGTATTTTTGAAATGAAGAATCAGAAAAAGTTAGAAGATATGCCAACGCATACAATTCACTATGGTCATATTCATGATGGAGATGAAGTGATCGATGAAGTTATGGTTGTTCTGATGAGAGGACCGAAAAGTTATACCAGGGAAGATACGGTTGAGATAGACTGTCATGGCGGCGTTTATGTCATGAAGAGAATTTTAGAAACAGTGATCAAATATGGTGCGCGTCCTGCAGAGCCGGGTGAATTTACAAAACGTGCATTTTTAAATGGAAGAATTGATCTCTCACAGGCAGAATCCGTTATTGATGTTATCAATTCCAAGAATGAATTTGCATTAAAAAGTTCGTTGAGCCAGCTTTCCGGTTCTGTTTCAGAAAAAATTAAAGAAATCCGCGGAACTGTTTTACATGAGATTGCATTTATCGAAAGTGCATTAGATGATCCGGAGCACATAAGTCTGGATGGATATCCGGAAAAACTATCCGGTATAGTATCGGATGTGATAAAAAAAATTGATAAACTGCTTGCAAACAGTGATAATGGAAAAATGTTAAAAGAAGGTATTTCAACTGTTATTGTTGGAAAGCCGAATGCCGGAAAATCTTCTCTTTTAAATTCTCTGGTTGGAGAAGAGAAGGCAATCGTTACAGATATTGCGGGAACAACAAGAGATGTTCTGGAAGAACAGATTAATTTAAACGGTATTTTATTGAATATCATTGATACCGCCGGAATCCGTGATACGGAAGATGTCGTGGAAAAAATCGGTGTGGAACGTGCAAAGAAATATTTGAATAATGCCGATCTTGTTATTTATGTAGTTGACACATCCACAGCGTTAGATGAAAATGATCATGAGATCATGGAATTATTGAAAGACAGACATGCAATCGTTTTGTTAAATAAATCTGATTTAAGTCCGGTCACAACTGTGGAAGATATCAGAAAACATCTGGATAAAAAAATGATATCAATTTCTGCAAAAGAGCAGACCGGAATGGATGATCTTGAAGAAACGATCAAAGAAATGTTCTTCTCAGGGGAAGTTACATTTAATGATGAAGTTTATATTACGAATATCAGGCATAAAACATCTTTACAGGAAGCTTTACGAAGTTTACATTTAGTATTGCAGAGTATTGCAGATGATATGCCGGAAGATTTTTATTCCATTGATATGATGAATGCTTACGAGGAACTTGGAAATATTATCGGTGAATCTGTGGAAGATGATCTGGTAAATGAAATCTTCAGTAAATTCTGTATGGGTAAATAAAAAATAATTTGCAGATTGTAAATGTGAAAGAGAATCATTCAAAATCTTATATGAGTTGAGGACAGAAAAATGGAAGAGAAGAAGATTCCGTATGTAGAGGAAGAATATGATGTGGTTGTAGTCGGAGCCGGACATGCCGGATGCGAGGCAGCATTGGCGTGTGCAAGACTCGGACTGGAAACAATTATTTTTACCGTGAGTGTAGACAGTATAGCGATGATGCCGTGTAATCCGAATATTGGAGGAAGTTCCAAGGGACATCTGGTCCGTGAGATCGATGCGCTCGGTGGTGAGATGGGAAAAAATATCGATAAGACATTTATCCAGTCCAAGATGTTAAATAAATCCAAAGGTCCGGCCGTTCATTCACTGCGTGCTCAGGCAGATAAAATGAATTACAGTATGGAGATGCGGAAGACGCTTCAGAATACCGATCATCTTACTATCCGTCAGGCAGAAGTTTCTGAAATTATCACGGAAACAGCAGCGCTGGAAAACGGAAAAGAGATTCAGAAAATGACAGGTGTGAAAACGTTTTCAGGTGCGGTTTATCATTGTAAGGCAGTCGTATTGTGCACGGGAACTTATCTTCGCGCAAGATGTCTGACCGGTGAGATTATCACATACACCGGACCAAACGGTCTGCAGGCAGCAAACCATCTGACGGATTCCCTGAAAGCGCACGGAATTGAAATGTTCCGTTTTAAGACAGGAACACCTGCACGAATCGACAAAAGGTCTGTTGATTTTTCAAAAATGCAGGAGCAAAAAGGAGATGAGAGAGTTGTACCTTTTTCCTTTACAACTAATCCTGAAGATGTGCAGATCGACCAGGTTTCCTGCTGGCTGACTTATACAAATGAGAAAACACATGAGATCATCCGGAATAACTTGGACCGCTCTCCAATTTATGCAGGAATTATTGAAGGTACAGGACCAAGATACTGTCCTTCCATTGAAGATAAGGTTGTAAAATTTGCGGATAAGGACAGACATCAGATTTTTATTGAACCGGAAGGAATAAATACGAATGAGATGTATGTTGGAGGAATGTCTTCCTCTTTACCGGAAGATGTCCAGCATGAAATGTACCGCACGCTGCCGGGACTTGAACATGTGAAAATTGTCCGTAATGCTTATGCAATTGAGTATGATTGTATCAATCCAAATCAGTTGTATGCTACTCTGGAATTTAAAAATATCAAAGGACTGTTTTCAGGTGGTCAGTTTAATGGAAGCAGTGGTTATGAGGAGGCTGCCTGTCAGGGACTGGTTGCCGGAATCAATGCAGCCATGAGCATTCTCGGAAAAGAACCGCTGATATTAGATCGCTCCGAGGCTTATATAGGAGTATTAATTGATGATCTTGTGACAAAAGAAAATCATGAGCCGTATCGCATGATGACTTCCCGTGCGGAATACCGTTTGCTGCTTCGTCAGGATAATGCTGATCTCCGTTTATCAAAAAAAGGATATGAGATTGGTTTAATTTCACAGGAGCGATATGACTGGGTCTGCCAGAAGGAAGTATTGATCCAGAAAGAGATTGAACGTGTTGCCGGAGTCAAGATCGGTGCTAATAAAGAGGTTCAGGCTCTTTTGGAAAGTTACGGAAGTATTCCGTTAAATACCGGAACAACTTTAACAGAACTGATCCGCAGACCTGAACTTGATTATGAGAAATTAGCTCCGATCGATAAGGAAAGACCTGAGCTGCCTTATGATGTAGTTGAACAGGTTAATATCAATATCAAGTATGATGGATATATTGTGCGGCAGATCAAACAGGTAGAGCATTATAAAAAACTGGAAAATAAAAAAATAGCAGAAGATTTTGATTATGATGAAGTACCAAGCCTCCGTATTGAAGCCAGACAGAAGTTAAAACTTTACAGACCGTTATCAATTGGCCAGGCATCAAGAATTTCAGGAGTCTCCCCGGCAGACATTTCGGTACTTTTGGTTTATATGGAGCAGATGAAATATCATAAAGGAAATATAAAATGACATATAATTTAGAAAAATTTTTAAAAGGTCTGGAAGAACTTCAGATTGAATTAAGCGATAATCAGATACAGCAGTTTATCAGATATTATGAGATGCTGGTGGAAAAAAATAAAGTTATGAATCTGACTGCGATCACAGAATTTGATGAAGTCATTGAAAAACATTTTCTGGACAGTCTCTCCCTGATCAAAGTGTATGATCTCAAAAAAGAAGTTTCAGTGATGGACATGGGAACCGGCGCCGGATTTCCGGGGATTCCTTTGAAAATTGCTTTTCCGAATCTGAAGGTGACACTTGCTGATTCTCTGAATAAAAGAATATTATTTTTACAGGAAGTGATAGAGGAACTTGGATTAAAAGATATTGAAGCACTTCATGCGAGAGCGGAGGAGCTTGGAAAAAATAAGGAATACCGTGAAAAGTTTGATCTGGTTGTCTCAAGGGCAGTCGCAAACCTTTCTTCCTTAGAAGAGTATTGTGTTCCTTTTGTAAAAATAGGTGGAAATTTTATTTCTTACAAATCCGGTGAAATTGAAGAGGAAGTTGCTAATGCAAAAAATGCAACATTTTTGCTTGGAGGAAAAATGAAAGAAGTCTATAAATTTGATCTGTATGAGCAGAAAAGATCGTTTGTCGTGATCGATAAGGTGAAGGGAACACCGAAAACTTATCCGAGAAAAGCCGGAACACCGACAAAGACACCGTTGTAAAAATAATAGTTACTGAGTGATGTAATAATTGGGTGATAAAATAAATCACCATATACACAAACTCCTGTCTTTTTTATGATGCAATAACATGCTTAAATGTAAAAATTTTTACATTCTATTATAAAACGTGTTTTTAATGCATCATTTGGAGGACAGGAGTTTTTTCTTTTTATTATTAAATTCTAAAATAATCCTACTTTAAAAACATATCAATTGCTTCCACAACTTTATCGGCAATCTCTAACTGTGGATATTTTTTACAGTTGGATAAGTATACGATTTCATTTCTGGAGTTTGTCTTTTTATAAGAATCTGCAATTGCGATTGCATCTTTCATGTTTCGACTCTCAATCACATAAATTGGAGTTTCTAATTTTTTCAGCGCATGTTCAATACTATTCTTTGTGTAATTTGCTTCCATGCTTGCCATTAAATATTTACCATGACTGAAATTCATGTGGGCTGCTTCGTAGTATGCGTCAATTAATTTGGAAGAAACCAACTGTGGTCTCGCATAATATTCCTCGCGGAAATCTTTGGTGATGTAAGTATTGCTAACTTTGATGTTGTAAAGGAATGTTCCAATCACAGGGAGTTCCAATAATGTTTTTTTCACAGAAGCATATTTATCGGTTGTAATATGAAGCTCTTTCAAAGAGGTCGGATTGATCGCAATAATAGAGTTTGCCAGATCCTTATTCATATTGCAAGCTAACGTTACAAATGAGATTGATTCATTCGATGCAATAATATCTGTTTTTTCTCCAATTACATTTTGGATAAAATCCGTCACAAGCTGAACATATAAATAATTGGTGTAAGTTAAGTATGGTTTTGCAGAGCGTCCACATCCAAGTAAGTCCAGTGTGTAGACAGTATGTTTCTTTTCCAGTTTTCGAATCACTTTGCACCATTCATAAGAAGAGCTGACCGGATTCAGATCGTGAATCAGCAATAGCGGACTGCCTGATCCGCGTTTCGTATAATAAATCTGTCCGTTTTTCCAATCGTAAAAATTGCCGTTCTCTGCTTTCAAAATATTCTTGATATCAGCTGTCATATTAATAAATCTGTTAACAAAATGGATTGTTCCAGCGGCAAGAGCTGTCAGTAGAAAAAAATGTTTAATATTCTTCTTCATAAAAACCTCCTCATTTATTTTATGATCATTCAAAAATGTATTTGATATAATTGAAAATTCGTTTCACCATTTCATAATCATAAATCTTTATTTAATAATATTATATCCGCTTTTTATAACATATACAAATTAATTTTTGAAAAATCATTCATTTCTTTTACATATTTTGAAAATTTTAGTTTAATTAGAAAAAATAGAATAACTATAAATGTAGTACAATTGTTTTTAAAATAATGATGTGGTATAATGTGCGTATGCAATGAGCAGTGCCATAGACAGAGAAAATAGTTTGTGACTGCTTGCAGGCAAAAAACTATTTTATTTGTCTATGATAGGGCGAATGCCCGTCAGCCAGGAAAATCTTTGATTTTTCTGGCGTGCACGGCGGACTGAGCTTCATGATATAATAAAGACTGCCGAGCGGCGAATGCCCGACAGCCAGAATAGCAGCTTTATTAATGATTACTCAAAAGTAAAGGAACAAGTGATTATGGTTATAGAATATTTACAGCAAATAAAAGATTCTTATTTCGAACAAAAACATGCATTAGAAAAACAGTTAAATTTATTAGAAATTCAATTAAAAGAAAATACTGGAATGATAAAAATGTTGGAGGAAACAAATGATTCGTGCTATGAACTGTTTACACCTAGAAATGTTAATTCAAAGAATAAAGCTAAAATTAATGAACTGATGGAAGAACAGAAAAGTATCAATGAGTCTATAGAAAATTTGAAAAATTCTATCAAAGAATATTCTAGTAAGATAGAACAATTAGATCAGATAGTGGATGAAAATCGAGAAATTGAAATTGTTCAAGAATATACGGAGGCAATGACACAACTGAATATAGTAAGTGAAGATGAAAAGGAATCATCGGAAGATAATTTACTTGATAGTATGAAGAATATTTTGAACCGGGTGGAATTATGCAGCCAGTTGATTGATATTGATCCAGTTCGATGCAGATTAGAATTAAGTTTTGTTATGAAAATTCTTACTGATCTGATTGAAGAAAAAGATGAATCAGATTTTTGAAATATATATTTCTAAAAGAGACACTTTTCCCAATTAAAATTAATTCATAAATCTATTAGGTAGATAAATTATATATAAAGGAAAAACACATATGAGTAACAAAATATATAAGAGTAAGATGAAAGATGAAAATAGATTACTTGGAAAATTTGTGAATATATCATTAATCGCATTATCAATTATCTTTGTGTTATTATTTTTAAAAATAATAGTAACAGAAATATCATTTCATAAAATGATTGCGGAAATGGTTGAGGGGATTGATTATTACATTGAAGATATAGTAATAACAGATAAAGAAACTGTAGAGGACTATAATGGTTCAGAATCAGGTGCAACGAATTATTTCTTTCACTATGGATATGATACTGATATGCGGATGCAAGTAAATCAAAAAGAGTATTCTCAATATAATGTAGGAGATATGTTCCCAGCTTATACAAAGGATCATTATTATTATGGTTCAACAATTAATTCGGTTTTGCCAAAAACTGAGTATAAAAATAATGAATTAAGTAAAGCCGGTATAGTAACAATCGGTTGTCTAATACTATTACTGCTTATATATAAATGGATTGATAATTTGGAAAAAAAGACAAACAATAAATAGTCAAGACCGTAAAATGTTTCACGTGAAACATTTTACGGTCTATGTTATATTTTAACAATATTTAGTAGGCTCTTATAATATTA
>ENA-ORUA01001767-ORUA01001767.1-human-gut-metagenome-genome-assembly--contig:-NODE-1767-length-18479-cov-3.747720_pt1 | contig 18479 bp, 10 predicted proteins | sample MGYA00242076_ERZ509201 | MGnify/ENA primary metagenome ERZ509201 (study PRJEB26280, sample SAMEA2338863) | human gut metagenome | biome: human gut; feature: human-associated habitat; material: faeces...
AGACGATTGTATATGGCTGTATCTCCAGTAGCGGCATACATCATGGAGAGTGCGGAAATGTAATGTCCGCCGATGTGTCCGTCCAGTCCGGTGTTTTCCCAGTTGGTATAACTTGGCGCTTTGGGCGTCAGTCCGGCTTCGCGCAGGAAAGGGGCGAGCAGGCGGTCGGGCTCCATGGCCATGATGTAATGTAAGTCAGTCTGTTGAGCTTGCAGGAAGGGGCTTTCCAACAGCTTAACATCTTGCAAAGGGAAATAGGAAACTTCTTGTTGGATTTGAGCTTTCCCGGTCAGGAGAAAACAAAAAAGGAACAGGTAAGTAATAAGGATCGTTTTCATATTATATTATATTTGAGGTATAGAGATTATTTGCTTACTGACGAAGGTGCTTCACCTAAGCGGGTGAGAGTACTTCTTTTGAGCTGGTAACGATGCTTTGCCGGATTTAATGAATTGTCCGAGCTTGTAGAACGAATGTATAGGGAGTTGCTCCGGTGCCAACAGCACCCACGTGGCAGCCGAAGCTTCTCCCTCTACTATTACATTCGTTTATTCCTTGAAGTAGGAATTACTTTTTGAATTTCACTGCTGCTTCTTCGATGGGCAGTGCTGCCTTGTAGTTTTCGATGTATGCGTTAAAGCCTGCTACATCTTCAGCTGTAGGCGCTATCTCAACACCTGCATCTCCACCAAACACCTGCTCATCCAGGAAAGCGTCGAGAGGTTGCTTCTTCTTGTTGTTCACAAGGAATGAACCCAGTAACGCAATACCCCATGCACCACCTTCACCAGCAGTTTCCATTACGGAAATCGGTGAATTTAATGCTGCTGCAAGTACTCTCTGACCCACATTCTTAGTCTTGAACAAACCTCCGTGTCCTGTGATTCTGTCAACTTTCACCTTTTCTTCTTTGAAAAGAATGTCATTACCAATCTTGAGGACACCGACAGAAGCATACAAGTGCGTTCTCATGAAGTTGGCAAGGCTGAACTTGTCATTGGCCGAACGTACAAACATCGGTCTTCCATCTGCAAATCCTGTTACAGGTTCGCCTGAGATGTAATTGAATGAAATGAGGCCGCCACAATCCGCATTGCCTGTCAGGGCATGGTTGTAGAGTTTTCCATATACTTCATTCATATCTACAGGTATACCCAGCAGTTCCTGGTATTCTTTGAACAGGTTGATCCATGCGTTGAGGTCAGATGTACAGTTGTTGCAATGTACCATGGCTACGGGACTTCCATCGGGAGTAGTAACCATATCAATCATTTCGTAGGGCTTTGACAGATCTTTCTCCAATACAATCATGGAGAATGAAGATGTACCTGCCGATACGTTTCCTGTACGCTGCTTAACGGCATTGGTTGCAACCATACCGGTACCTGCATCTCCTTCGGGCGGGCAAACCGGTATTCCAGCTTTCAAATGGCCGGATACGTCGAGCATCTTAGCACCTTCCGGTGTCAGGAAACCAGCATTTTCACCAGCCGACAATACCTTGGGAAGAATATCCAGCAATTTCCAGTTATATCCCTTCGGAGCGATTAACTCGTCGAACTTGGCCACCATTTCAGCGGAGTAGTTCTTGGTAACCGGGTCTATAGGGAGCATACCTGATGCATCGCCTATGCCTAATACCTTTTTACCGGTTATCTGCCAATGGATAAAACCTGCGAGCGTTGTCAGATAATTGATATCTTTTACGTGTTCTTCGTTGTCCAGAATAGCCTGATACAAATGAGAAATGCTCCAACGCAAAGGAATATTATAAACGAACAGTTCTGATAAAGCAGCCGCAGCCTGACCTGTATTGGTGTTTCTCCAAGTACGGAAGGGCACGAGAATCTCTTCTTTATCATTGAACGCCATATAACCATGCATCATGGCGCTGACGCCAATTGCCGCCAAAGCTTCTATTTCTATGTCATAGAGCTTCTTCACGTTTGAGCGAAGGTCGGCGTAACAATCTTGCAGTCCATACCAGATGGCCTCAACGCTATATGTCCAAAGTCCGTCAACCAACTGGTTCTCCCAGGTGTGACTTCCTTGAGCGATGGGCTTGTTTTCCTGGTCAATCAAAACAGCCTTGATTCGAGTGGAACCGAATTCTATACCAAGAATGGCCTTGCCTGCTTCGATGGTTGATTTTGCGTCTAGTTTCATAATCAACAAAGCGCTTTGTTCAACATGTAATATACTTCATTCATGCGCAGTTCTTTCTTGAACTCGCTGATAGTTGTATTTTCATCGATAACTACCATTTCGATACCTGCCATTTCTGCATAATCTTCCCAATATTCTACAGTCAGATCATAAGAGAAGCTGGTGTGGTGAGTACCACCTGCCAGAATCCATGCAGCAGCACCTACTTCGAGGTTCGGCATCGGAATCCACAATGCGCTGGCAACAGGAAGTTTGGGCAGCGGTTTGCTCTTGATACATTCTACTTTGTTTACGATGAGGCGGAAACGGTTACCCAGGTCAACGATAGTAGCAGCTACGCCCTCACCTTGTTTGCTGGTGAATACAAGACGTGCAGTTTCGCTATCGATACCAATGCTCAGGCGATGTACTTCCAGTTTCGGTTTTGCTTCAGCAATCAGCGGACAAACTTCCAGCATGTGAGCCTGGAGGATAGCGCTCTTTTCACCGTCGAAATGCAAAGTGTAGTCTTCCAAGAAAGAACAACCTTTCGGCATACCCTGGCTCATGAACCATGTGGTGCGGTACAAAGCGGCGGTTTTCCAGTCACCTTCTGCACCGAAACCATAACCTTCTTCCATCAGACGTTGAGAAGCCAATCCCGGAATCTGGTCAAAGTCACCGAGGTCGTTGAAGTTGGTAGTAAATGCTTTGGCACCTGTATCTTTCAGGATACGACGGAGAGCGATTTCTGCTTTTGCAGAGTTCCACACTTTGGTATAAGCTTCTGTTCCGGCTTTTTCCAGTTCAGGAGCATGGTCATATTCTTTGAAGTAAGTATCTACCATTGCCTGTACATCTTTGTCTTCCACTGCATTGTAGTACTTCATCAGATCGTTTACCGGACAGTAGTCTACGTGGTAACCCAAAACTTGTTCAGCGGATACCTTGTCACCATCAGTAACAGCAACGTTGTTCATCTGGTCACCGAAACGGATAATCAGCATATCTTGTGCATCAGCCCATCCAGCGCAAACACGCATCCATGTTGCAATCTGACCCTGTGCTTTTTCATCTTGCCAGTGTCCTACCACTACCTTACGGTTTTTACGCATACGGGTTACAATGTGGCCGAATTCACGGTCACCGTGAGCAGACTGGTTCAAGTTCATGAAGTCCATATCCATGGTATCCCAAGGAATTTCTTTATTGAACTGAGTATGGAAATGCAGCAACGGCTTCTTCAGTTCCTGCAAACCGTGAATCCACATCTTGGCAGGAGAGAAAGTGTGCATCCAGGTGATAACGCCGATACATTTCTCATCATTGTTAGCAGCTTTGAAAGCTTCAGTTACTTCTTTAGAAGAGTTTACTGTACCTTTATAAACCACCTTTACCGGCAATTTACCGCTGGCGTTCAGTCCAGCTACCATTTCATTACTGTGTGCGTCTACTGCGATAACTGCGTCACCTCCGTACAGGAGCTGTGCTCCGGTTACGAACCATACTTCATATTGATCAAATGCGTTCATAATTCTTTAATTTTAAGTTATTAGTTTTTAATTATCAATTGTTTATTGTCCATAATAAGCGTTAGGCCCATGCTTGCGGTTGAAATGCTTTTCCACCAACAGCGGATTCATGGTCAGTTTCGGATTGACGGCATAAGCAATGCTTGCCATCTTAGCTACTTGTTCCATTACCACTGCGTTGTGTACAGCATCATGCGCATCTTTTCCCCAAGAGAAGGGGCCGTGATTCTTTACCAGTACTCCCGGTGTGTGTACAGGGTTCAGCCCTTCAAAGCGCTTCACGATTACATTTCCGGTTTCCATTTCATACGCTCCTTCCACTTCTTCCTTTGTCATATCTGCCGTGCAAGGTATGGCATCGTGGAAGTAATCTGCATGTGTCGTTCCAATATTCGGAATGTCACATCCGGCTTGTGCCCAGGCAGTAGCGTAAGTAGAGTGGGTGTGTACCACACCGCCGATTTCTGGGAAAGCCTTGTAGAGTACCACGTGGGTTGGAGTGTCTGAAGACGGTTTCAATCGTCCTTCCACTACCTTGCCATCGAGGTCCACCACCACCATGTCTTCCGCCTTCATATCGTCATAACTTACACCACTGGGTTTGATGACTACCAGTCCCGTTTCACGGTCGATAGCCGATACATTTCCCCAGGTGAAGATAACCAGTCCATGCTTCACCAGTTCAAGGTTGGCATGGAATACCTTTTTTTTCAGTTCTTCCAGCATAATTTATAATTTAAAATTCGGTGCCTTGCGGTATGCCTTTTCATTGAATTTGTATAAGGCAGCTCCGCGTTTGGAACCTGTTTTATCAATCTTATCTGTTTTTTCAATGTAGTCCATTTCGGCTATCCGTTTACGGAAGTTACGCTTATCTATCTGTTCACCGTAAATAGCTTCGTAGAGGCTTTGCAGTTGAGACAGCGTGAATAACTTCGGTAACAGGTTGAAGCCGATAGGCTCTGTGGATGCTTTCTGTTGCATCAATTCCCGTGCCTGCTTCACCATCTGTGGATGGTCGAAGATAAGAGGTGGCAATTCGTTGATGTTTACCCAATAAGCGTTATGTTGATGCACAAGCTCACGGTCATACTCATTGATATTGATCAATGCATAGTAGGCGACGGAGATAACCCGTTCTCCCGGGTCACGCTCCACTTCGCCGAACGAGCCTACTTGCTCCATATATACATTTTCCAAACCAGTGAGTTCTGCCAGTACACGCTTGGCCGCATTGTCCACACTTTCACCTTGTTGCACAAATCCACCCATCAGAGACCATTCTCCCATTGCCGGCTGAAAGTTTCGCTTCAGCAATAACAGATTTAGTTCTCCTTCGTTGAAGCCGAAGATGATACAGTCTACTGAAATATAGAATCTGGGATTTATACTATAATAATTGCTCATTGATGTATGCACGGTTTAATTGGAACAATATTTACCAGAAATAAACATAGAACAAAGCACAGAGAATTACTACTCCTAATGAAGCGATAACATCCCACTTGTTCCAGCTTTCCCGGATGAGTTGTTTGTAGCTGCCAGTAAAGGTAATGGCTTCTATTTGCTTAGCTGTTGGTTTCGGAGTGAAACAAGACACTACCGCCATCATTACGATCAGGAATACTAACAACCAGATTTCAAAGATAAGCCAGTTCGTTTGCCAGAACCATGTGGTATATTCCCAGTACCAGCCTGTCATGACATCTTTACCTGTATTGGTCATGATATTGGTCAGCAGGCGTACCATACCGATGATGAAACCTATGATCATACCATATTCACCAGCCTTTGGCGTAATCTTCTTGGAGAAGATACCGAGTGCGAATACAGCTACCATGGCAGGAGCCAACAGTGATTGGATACCTTGTAGATAGTCGTAAAGGCTACCTAAACTCATCATAACAGGAATCCAAGCCATACCCAGGATTACCACAACTACAGTAGCGATACGTCCTACCATTACATATGTAGATTCACTCTTACCCTTGCACATCGGTTTGTAGAAGTCTTCGGTGAAGAGCGTTGCACATGAGTTGAAGAAAGCTGCCAATGAAGCAACCAATGCACAGATGAAACCGATAGTTACGATACCTTTCACACCGGCAGGCAATACGTCTTTTACCATTACAGCAAAGGCAGCATCCGTGTTCGACATGTCGAACTCACCTTTTGCGGCCAGTGCAGCTGCAACCATACCCGGAATAAGGAACATAAATACCGGAAGAATCTTGAAGTAACCGGCTGCGATGCTACCGCGGCGGGCACGCTTCATTACAACATCGTTGGCTTCTCCTTTACGCTGTCCGAGTACACGTTGCACGATATGCTGGTCAGTACACCAGTACCAGAAGCCAATGATTGAGGCTCCGATAAATACCCAGAAGCCGGGATAATCTTGGTACATTGGGTCAGATTCGGTCCAGTGGAACATGTGGTTGGCACCGTAAGCATGTCCGTCGGCACCGACATTCATAGCACTGCGTGCGTGTTCCATCATTTCTGTCCAACCGGTGGAGATACTACCACCGCCGAGAGCCGCAAGTCCTAAGAAAAGAACGAGGAAAGAACCGATAATGAGAATCGGGGTCTGGATAGCAGAGAGCGTCATTACACCTTTCATACCACCTAATACGGTGAAAATACCAGTCAGTACAATCAGGCCGATAGCACCATACCAGAAGGGCAGGCCCAACAGAAATTCCAGGAAGATACCACCGGTATAAGCTGTCACACTTACTTTAGTCAGAATATAGGCAATCAGTGTGATGATGGAAAGCCATGAACCGGTACGCTGTGTGTAGCGATATTTCAGGAAGTCGGGCATGGTAATGATCTTACCCATCTTGTTGTTCAGTAATTGGTAGAACGGAACGAAAAGCCATCCCAGTAACAGAATCATCCAGCCTTGCATTTCCCAGTGGGCCATGCCTACGCCTGATTTTGCTCCGGTGCCGGCCAAACCTACAAGGTGTTCTGAACCGATGTTGGCGGCAAAGATAGCCGCACCAATGATATACCAAGGTTCTCCTTTACCGAAGAGGTAATCTTCACTACTTTCTCCTTGCTGCATGCGTTTGTCCTTTTGCACGGCACGCCATACAGCCCATATTACTGCGATAATTCCCACAATGAGAATTGTCCAATCCAGCCAAATAAATTCTTTTGAATTCCAATTCATAATAATTCGATGTCTTTATAGTTGTTAAATTTGAAGTTACTTTTCTATTGAGAACTTAAAGATACATTCGCTGTTGTAGGTTTGTCCCGGTTCCAATACGACGCTGGGCCATTCCGGTTTATTAGGACTGTCGGGATAGTGTTGTGTTTCCAGGCATACGGAAGCACGTTGGTTGTAAGTGATACCTTTTTTACCTGTTACAGTTCCATCAAGGAAGTTGCCGGTATAAACTTGTATACCCGGTTCGTTGGTATATACTTCCAGAGTGATACCGCTTTCAGGTGAAGTCAGTTTTGCTGCTAATTGAGCAATGTCTCCATTTGTGTTCAGCACCCAGTTGTGGTCATAGCCATTTCCGTTTTTCAACTGAACAAAGTCGAAGTTTGTGATGTCTTGTCCTATTGTTTTAGGAGTAGTAAAGTCCATCGGAGTATCTTTCACTGTTACGATTTCTCCAGTGGTCATGAAAGTACTGTCTACCGGAGTGTAATTGTCTGCATTTACATATAAGATATGATCTGTTGCAGCTTTTGAAGGATTACCGGATAAGTTGAAGTAAGAGTGGTTAGTCATGTTGATGACCGTTTTCTTATCTGTAGTAGCGCTATACTTTATATCTATAGCGTTGTCATCTGTCAGTTTGAAAAGAACTTTAGCAGTTACGTTGCCGGGAAAGTTAGAGTCACCGTCCGGTGAGATACGAGTCAGTTCCAGCGTAGTTTCATCAATCGGATTGGCTTCATATACTTGGTATTGCCAGCCTTTAGGACCGCCATGCAAGCAGTGTCCAAAGTTGTTTTGCGGTAATTGGATCGTCTCTCCGTCCAATACAATTCTTCCCTGGTTGATGCGGTTTGCATAACGGCCGATAGAAGCGCCGAAGTCGCTCGGGATGTTTACATAGTCAGCAATGCTGTCGAAACCCAGAACAACGTCCTGCATATTCCCGTTTTTGTCGGGAACCATAATGGAAACAATACGGCCACCGAAGTTAGTAATGCACACTTCCATGCCCGACTTGTTCTTCAAGGTGTAAAGACCTGTTTTGGCATTGTTCACTTCTGTTTGAAAATTCACCGGATTCAGACCGGACAAAGTCAACTCCTGAGCTGGCTTATTATTGCACGCAGATAACATCAGTGCGGCAATTCCTGCAAGTAGAAAACTGTTTTTCATGGTTCTATTTTTAATGTAAATGAGATAATTATCCGATTTTGGGTGTAAAAGTAACACTTTAATTGAGTGTATTAGTAACACTTGTATATGTTATGTAACATAAAAGTAAAAAAACTGCCTGAATATAGTGATATTCAAGGCAGTTTTTCAGAATGAGAATGAGCGATTATTATACATTTACTTAATAACTACTTCACCAAGATAGCATGTGCAATTAATGTTGTATCCTTCTATTTCTGCTAGGCTACAAGAAACTACTTTTGCTGAAACATTGGTGAAACTGGGGCCACAAGGATAGTTACTGCTTGTTGCTTCATTTATTTGCTTTTTTACCCCAATAAGTTTTATTGTTCCCATAAGCTGCATAAACGATAGTATGCATTCTGGGTTTAGCTTCCCAGTCTGTTTCACGTTGCAGATATAAATCAATGTCATTGATGGTTAGAATTTGGGTAGTTGCATCGTAGCTCCAGGAAGCATCTCTCCAATTACCTTCTGATACTTTATGATCATCAGTTAATGTCATTATTGAAGATTCCTTTTGTTGACCGATTGCATATGATAAGTCAATATGTTCCCAATCACCAATTAATTCTTCTTCAGTGATAGCTGCTTGAGGTACGGCACCATAACGTTCAGGCATCACCAAAGGCCATCCGTCTTTGGTCCAGCGAATACTGCGTACATGTCCCAGCATGATAGCATTGTCTACACTCTCAGGTAAACGTCCTTGTGAAGCATAATACCAATTGCCATTGCCATCATCGAATATAGCACAATGTGAGATCCCCACCCATCCATCGCTATTGGCAAATTTATATGGATGAGTAACAACTGGATACATATCAGCTCCTTCGGTAACATTGGCACCGTCAATGCCTAAATAGGGACCAGTGATACTTTTTGAACGGGCAACACGTGTGTTATAAGGTATTTCCAAAGCATCGTAAGCCATAAACAGATAATAATATTCTGTTTGAGGATTGTAAATGATTTCAGGACCTTCACTTGCTTGCCAACGATTACCAGCTTGGCGGGTGGCAATTAACTGCCCATATTCGGCAGGCGCATTACCTTCTGCCCAAGGGATACTCAGATTTTGTTTGGGCATACCAGTTATTCCATTTAGTTCCATGGCAACGATGCCACTATGCCAAGAACCATAAATTAACCAATGTGCACCTTCAGGAGTGATGATGTAGGAAGGATCGATAGCATTCCATTTGTAGTAACAGTTTGCCCAGTCTCCAGCTGTAACATTAAACTCAAGTCCTTTGTCTGAAGCATTTGTCACTATATACCCTTTATCTACCCATCCATCATTATTAGAAAGATTGGTATTTTCCATCATTCCGATAAATGCACGTTCACTCCAGGTACCTTCACCGTTGAGTAATCCCGGACAAGTGATAGAATAGTACATACGATACAAACCGTTTCTAACTTTGCGTACACAAGGAGCCCAGAAACCATAGGAGATTTCAGCAGCGGTAGCAACGGGTTGCAATCCCATTCCTTGACGAATCTCATTTAGCTTGGGAACTACCCAACCGGGAAGTTCTTTCATGGTTCTGCCCAAATATTCCCAGTCAATCAGGTTCTTGGAGCGGCGTGCATGGAAGTGCCCATGTCCTCCATGAGCATTACCGTATGAAGCATCAGTCTGATACATATAATAGTATCCGTCTTCACCCAACACTACCGTAGGATCGTGTACATTGGCAAGATTCCATTGACCACGCATGTTCCAGTCTGCTATAGCGATATAATTGTCGGGGTAGATGGGAGCTTGATAAGCCGCTAACTGTTCATCTAATGTACCATCGGCTGTACTGAACATGAACTCTGGCGAATAGACTACATCACCTTGGTAGATGCATACGAATGCACGTGCATAGTAAGTGCGTTTCGGAGCTAAATCTGTGAGAGTGGCCGACAATGTTCCATTACTGATAAGTGCTTTGACTGTGGCACTATGGATGGTAGGAGACGATTGTAAACTGTAACAAAAGCCGGCACCGCTATAGCGTACATCATCGCGCATGTTGACTGCCACACTAAGTGAGGCAGACGAAGTGCTTGTTTCACCGGTTATGGCAGGCGTTTCTATGGCAACTCCCTCGGTTCCATAGTCGTTGTCATCGTCGCTGCACGCTCCCATAAAGAGAGCGGCTGCAAACAAGGTAATAAGACATTTATATTGTTTCATAACTTAATTCTTTAGATGTTTTGTTCTATAACATTTTCCCTTTATTCAGCCGGAGTTTCTTCTTCATTCGAATCGTTTTCACCTCCACCTGTAGAAGTACTGAGTTCCCAACCTTGATTTTGTCCCAGTCTCGGCAGTCTCTTAGTTTCCGCATCGGGTATCGGGAAGTAGTAATTCTTAGGTACATTGAATGTGCGTGAGGGATAATTTCTGGCAGAGCCGTATGTGTACACTGCATTTTCCGGATTTGTAACAGTGACACCATAAAGATTATAGACCTGCTTGTAGTATGGCAGATTTTTTTCGCTGGATGGTGTTTGGTTTTCAAAAAGCTTCCAGCGACGTTCGTCGAAGAAACGGTGGTCTTCAAAGCACAATTCAATACGTCGTTCGTTGCGAATGCGTTCACGGAGTTGTTCCTGATTCATGCCGCTATAAGCAGGCATACCTACGCGATCGCGTAATTCGTTGATATATTGATAAGCTTCGGATGGTCCATAGGCTTCGTTTACGGCTTCAGCTGCGTTCAATAAAACCTCTCCAAAACGGAAAATGGGACACACATGATTATAGTTTGACGGACTCTTGAATGACATATTGTTCAAGTACTTTTTTGTATAGTAACCTGTTAAGGTACCACCGTTTTGTGTCTCATAGTCTGCTCCGCTAGGATAAGATACGTCAATGGCGCGTTCCTCTTCATTCAGTTTGTCTCCCCAGATGGAGCCCTGATGCAGGATTGTCTGTTCAAGGCGCGGATCTCGGTTGGCATACGGATTTTGAGGATCGTAACTTGAGTCTTGGTCAATAGGCAAACCATTGATTGTTTCATAAGAATCAACTAAATTCTGGGTTGGATTCGTTCGACCGCTTGAATTGGTAAAGCCGGCAGGAGCTAGATAATCCTCCACTGTATGAGTGGTCCATACAGAACGAGTCAAGATATATTCGTCGTTGAAATATGGGGTTGTTACGAAACATTGATAATAGTTCTGTGTAGGGTCATTATCAGATGTTCTGTATAGCTTGTATGGCTTCGTTTGCTGATTGTTTTTGGTTATGAATGCACGTGCTGCTTCAGCGGCTTCTTTCCACCATTCAATGTTATTGGTCGGATTGTTTAGTGGGGAAGCTCTGTAAAGTAGGGCTCTTGCCTTTAAAGCATAAGCGGCAGCACCATTCACGCGCCCCCAATTCTCATTTTCGTTGCTGTAGCGGAACGGCAATACATCTTTCACCAAGTCGCATTGGTCGGCAACCCATTTCATAACGTCTGCACATTTATTGCGCGGTACATTCATGCGTGGGTCATTCTGCTGAAAAACGATGGGTACACCCTCTTCATCATCACCTGCAATAATGATGTCGCCAAACCAAGAAGACATGTCGAAGTGGAAGATGGCACGAAGCAATTTGGCTTCGGCTACATAGCGATCATACAAATGATTATCGTCACCGGTCTTATCATAGTTACCAACAACTTCTTCACGAACATTCTTTAGGAATAGGTTCGATGCCCGGATAGCTCTGCTGTTTTTGGGCCAAAAGTCATTGGCGAATGGGTGGTTAATAGCTGAATAACCATCTGTAAGTACACTGCCATAATACAATACTGACCACCAACCTAAAGCGTTATCGGTCATGCAATCGCGGGATGCGCTTCGGAATTGTCCATCTGTGTAGCCAACAAAAGCGTCTGGTAAATAAGTGTAAATATTGGCTAAGAAACCACGGGTGTTTTCGTAGCTTCTGAAAACTTGCTCCTCGGAGAGGGTCAAGTCCACTTCCTTTTCCAGGAAGTCGCTACAGGAAGAAGTTCCGTATGCTAACAGCGCTACTGCTATATATTTTATAATCTTTTTCGTATTCATAATCTTGTTTATTGAAAGGTTAGAAACCAACGTTTATACCAAAAGAGAATGTGCGGGTCTTAGGATACCACCATGTGTAACTCATAGGCTTTTCCGGATCCAGATTATCAGGCAAGTGACTCCAATTGAATAAATTGTATCCATTAAAGTAGATACGACATTTGGTCATACCGGCTTTTGCAATCAGCCTTTTGGGTAAAGAGTATCCAAGTTCAATGTTGCGTAGTGACAGATAATTTCCATTTACTATCCAGATATCATTCATATAAGTGTTAGTACTTCTTTCGCTGTCAATAGGATTGAACCCAGCATACGTGGGACGCGGATAGGTTGCATTTACGTTTCGAGGGTCATTCGGATCATCCGTGTAGTATCCCCATGCTTTGGTGATTTCATGAGTTGCCTGATGTCCCCAAGGAGACCAAGTCATGGCAGGTGAGATGAATACTGAACGATTCAGATATGCCGTAAGCGTTGCCTGTAAATCAAAACCTGCATATTCAACACCGAAAGACAAGGAAGGAGTCATTTCGGGGATAATGGTATAACCACTTGGAATCATATCATTTTCATCAATTTGACGGTCACCGTTCAAATCTTTGAAAACGGCTGTACCGAGATCTTGCCTTTTTGCACTACCTGCAGCCGTATTATACGGATACTTTTCCGGATGATCGATAGCGTCTTGTTGACTGGTAGCAATCAGATTAGGATCGCTTGCCCATTGTTGGAACTTGTAAATATTCCAACCGCCTACTGTTCCGTTAAATACATTTTCATAAAGTCCGGCTACAGAAGTGTATTCGAATATCCGTTTACCGGTCTTGCGCTGCCACTCTACATTCGGTTCTGTTTCGTCCATTTCGGTAATCTTATTGGTATTCCAAGTCAGCATGCCTTCCAAGAAATAAGTCACTTTACCAATGCGGTTACGATGTCCGATTGTTAACTCCATACCTTTGGTTTCGGCTTTTCCATAGGCATCTTGTGCTACACCGATACCTAAAAGGCTGGGAGTATTGGAACGGGTTACAAGAATATTGGAACGCCATTCTTTGAACGCGTCGAATGAGCCGTAGAGCCTCTTATGCCAGAAGTCGAAATCTACGCCAACATTAAGCATATCAGAGAGTTCCCATTTATTGTTGTGGTTGCCGGAGAGGGTTTCTGCAACACCTCCTACGCCTGTATTGGAAGTTCCGAAGCTATAACCGGTACTTGTTCCAAAAGTACTTTGGTAGGGGTAACGATTACTGCCCGTAGAAGATTGTCCAACGTGACCAAATGAAGCACGTAGTTTCAGCAGGCTGATATTCTTGTTTTTCAACCATGCCTCTTCTGAAGCTACCCAACCAAGAGAGGCTCCATAGAAATTACCCCAGCGGTCTTCCGGTGTGTAGTTATCACTGGCCATCCGCGAAAAGTTTCCAGAAAGGATATACTTGTTATCATATATATAAGTTGCCTGTCCGTTGTATGACAAGAAACGGTTGGACGAAAGCTTGCCTACATCATGGTTGTTAGCGTCGCGTACGTTTTCCATATTCTGATATGTACGTATGAAGGCGCGGGCATCTACAGCATGTTTTCCAAATGACCGGTTATAGCTGAAACCGGCATTGAAATTAAAATTGTAGTAGTTGGCACGTTCATTGGCAGATGGGTTGGTCAAAGCAGAATACTTGGTAGTTTGTTTGTATTCAAACTGTGACGGATCTTTTACGTTCATATTCATGTAATCGTACTCGTAAGAATTCACACTGTTATCCTGAGTTGATTGAAATACATCAAAGGCATCAAAACTAACTGTTACGTTTGCTTTCAGTCCTTTCACCAGTTCGGACAGGTCGCCCGTCACATTAACGGTAGAATACAAGTTACGACGACGGTTTTTGTCCTGTCCGGATGAACCTAACAAACGTGCAGGATTCTGAGCTGTGCTCTTGGAGTACAATTCTCCGTTAGGGGTGTAAACAGGAGCCATCGGGTCGGCTTCTACTGCACCGAACGTTACCAATGAGAATACACCGGTACGAGGCTGAGAGATATTATCGATACGTCCACCCAAATCCAATGATACATTCAGATATTTGTTTACATCGATGTCCAGATTGGAGCGCAGGTTATAGCGGTTCAAAACGTGCTGCGTGCTGAATTTATCATTATATTCCGTCCATTTGGAATTCCACATACCTTCCTGGCGGAGATATGAGAATGATACATAGTAACGTGCACGGCTGCTTCCGCCACTGATCTGCATATTTGTTTTATAGGTAGGAGCCATGTCGCGATACAACTCATCAAACCAGTTCGTATTGAAATACCGGTATCGGTCTATACCTTCCAGTTCTTCACCGGCAGTGACACGACGATACATTTCAATTTGTTCATCCGAGTATTGTGGATCGCTTCCGTCCAGATAGAGTACCCGGTTGGTTGTCAGTGCTTTGTTATATGCATTCTGATTTTCCATTTTGTTGCTCAACATTTGGAAACCTACTTCTTGCGTGAAGTCTATCTTCGTCTTTCCTGTTTCACCGCGTTTCGTGGTTACCAGAATGGCACCGTTGGCACCGCGCATACCATAGATGGCTGTTGCAGCTGCATCTTTCAGAATAGTAATATTCTCAATGGGGAAAGCGTCGAGAAATGAAAGGTCGCGTTCTACATTGTCTACAATTATTAGCGGATTGCGGGCACCGGAGTTCATGGTACGTATACCGCGGATATACATGGCTGTTTCCGTCCATCCCGGTTCGCTGGACCACTCATAAGTTTCCATCCCGGTAACAGTAGAAGAAAATGCATTCTGGAGCACCGTAATGGGATACTTTTGTAACTTTTCACCAGCTACTGCCGAGGTGGATTCAGTCATAAACTTCTTTGGTTTGCGGGTGAAAGCTATTGGCATTGTGTGTAGATATTCGTCTACGTCAGGTTCCATCACAATTTTGAAGTTATCATTAAATTCGGCTGTAGCCGTAGTATTCTTGTAACCTATGCTGCTTACGCAGAGTTCATCGCCTGCTTTTACATTCTTCAAACTGAAGAAACCGTTATCATCAGACAGAGCTATGCGGCTCTGCTCGGTAACGTTCACAATAGCTCCCGGAATTGGGGTACCGTCAGGATCTAAGATACGCCCTTTTAATGTCTGTTCGTCCTGCGCCCGGACTGTACCGGATAGGATAATCAGGACTCCCAACAACAGGAATTTGCTGATTCCTGCCAGTTTGTTCATTATATGATTCATATTGTTATGCATAATATATTCGATTTAAGATTACCAGCCTGGATTATTTTCAATGTTCGTCTTCCAGTATTCTCCCTCAGGTATCGGATAGAGATACATTTTATCTTCGAATACGCGTTTTTGGGCTACTTTACGTGTGATGGTTCCATTTTCAGTCACATTCACTCCGTAGATGTCACGTGATAACGCCTCAGTTGCTACATTCCAGCGCCGAACATCCCATGCGCGATGCTCTTCGAATGCAAATTCGATGGTGCGTTCTTTATGGATGAAGTTGCGCATCTTGTCTTTGGTATTCAAGTCGGTGCGGTCGGTCACACTACCCGAAATGCCTGCGCGTTGGCGTATTTGGTCGAGCATGGAATACACTTCACTGCAAGGGCCGTTCACTTCATTCATAGCTTCTGCATAGTTCATCATGATTTCAGCATAGCGAATGATAGTCCACAGGCGATAGGCTGTTCCGGAATGTTCAACGCTAAGAATTGATTCGGGAATATACTTGCGTACATGGTATCCTGTAGGAGTAGAGTTTGCATTACCTCTTGGGTTGTCACGCATTCCAAATCTTACGTCAATGCTTCCGTTACCCCATTCAGCTCCTTGATAGAGAACTGTGGCAGCCAGACGCGGATCGCGATTACTCCACGGTTGGGCATCATTATAGCCGCTTGCAGGATTGATGGCGGGAATCATTGAATTGCCGGTATATACCGGGGCGCCGGTAGCATCATACTCGCTAAAGGGAGAAGAACCGTCCGCCATGTCATACATATCCACCAGATTCTGTGACGGACAAAGGCCACCGTTGCCTCCTTCACCTACCGGTGTGTCATTTTTTATATTGCCCCAATTCTGCTTGTCATCATTTCGGTAGAAGATAACTTCCTTGTTGCTACCTTGATAGGCGGTTCTCAACAGTGCATTGGTATAGTTCTCTATTCCTAAAGTGGCACCAGTAGCATCTTTAGCATTAAACAATGCAAAGTTTGCTCCATAGGTGTCAATGAATTCTTTGGCAACATCAGCAGCCTGTTGCCAGGTGATACCAGATTCGCTACTATAGCGTGGACTTGCCATGAAAAGCATAATGCGTGACCGGAGTGCGCATGCCATAGGCTGACCGATGCGTCCTGCGGAACTTGATTTCCATGCTGTTTCATAATCCAATAAATTGCCTTCACAGCTTTTGAGTTCCTCTAAAATAAAGTCTACTACATACTCTTTTGTCGTGGGACGAGTCGTATATTTACTCATCAAATCGCCGTTAGGGTCGAGCACTTCTTTCACAATGGGGATAGGACCGTAGCGTAAGAACAGTTCCCAATAGAAGTATGCGCGCAGGAAACGGGCTTCTGCTATATAGTTCTTTTTGTCTCTATTATATTTATCTTCGCTGACGGCAGGGTTTTGGGGCACTTCTTCTATGCGGGTGAGAAGCATATTGCATTTGCGGATGCCGCGATAGTAGTGTTCCCAAGTATCAACCAGTTCGGATGCACCCGAACCTCCATAGAAGTTGCCGATATTGAAAGAGGTTCTTACACCATTCCCATAGGAAGTCTCGGCCAAATCGGTTGCTGCATCTAGCCAAGTAGTACTGATGCGGCCTGCACCGTGGCGCAGGAAATTGTAAGTGTCGAGGTGGAACTGTACAGTCAGATTCCAATCGCTGAACACTTGTTCGCCGGTCAACTCATTGCTGGGTTGTTTGTCAAGGAAGCCACCGAATATATCCTCGCAGGAGGTTAGGGTAGTGGAGGCAATACCAAGAGCGAATATACTGTATAATAATGCTTTCTTCATATTTCTATCAGAATTTAATGTTTACACCAAAGTTTACGGTTTTCATAATCGGATAGCGGTTTGAACCGTTGCTTTCCGGATCGGTCAGACCATCCAAGTCATCCCAGGTAATCAGGTTGTTGGCATTTACATAGAGACGACAGTCGCTCATCCCTACTTTCTTGGCCCACAAAGTAGGCAAGGTGTAGCTCAGTTCTATATTTTTCAGTCGCATGAATGCACCGTTTTTCAGGAAGAATGAGTTTCCGCGTTGGTTATGATTGCCGTAGCTGTCATAGTGAAGACGTGGATATTTGGCATTTGCTAAGTTTTCAGCTTCACTCTTGGAAGGATTCCAACGGTCCAGATGATGTTCTTTCACCTTACCTCCATTTACAAAAGCGAACATTGCTTCAGCGTCATAATAGCGGCTTACGTGATTCACGCCCTGAAACATAACGCTGAATCCCCAGTTCTTGTAGTTAGCTCCTAATGACAGCGCGTACGTGTTTTCCGGAATATCACTGTAACCGATGAAGGTTTCGTCACGTTCATCAATCAGTCCGTCACCATTCATATCACGATACTTCAAATCTCCTACTCCTACATTTTCACCAAGTTTGGACACGGGAAGCTTTCCACCATCAATGTCGGCTTGTGTGATGAATCCGTCACATACCAGACCAAAGTACTGATTGATAGGATGACCTTCACGCTTGCGATAATCTGTTTTCAAGTCTGGTTCGTCCATCATGAGGATTTCGTTTTTGGCGTGAGAGTAAGTCAGTCCCACTGTGTAGTTGAAATCCTTACCGATGTGGTTGGCATGTTTCAGTTCGATTTCGTAACCGCTGTTCTTCGTTTTTCCCAGGTTGGCAGCTGCCATGGCCACTCCAACCCATTGCGGACGAGTGAGATACTGTGTCAGAATGTCGTTACGCTTCTCGTAGAAGAGGTCAAGATTACCACTCAGCAGACCGTTCCACAATCCAAATTCCAAACCTAGGTTATATTTATGGGCACGTTCCCATGTAACACCATAGTTAGGATATTGAGATTCATAAATACCGGATTGCCAGGTTTCTCCATATCGGTAGTCATTACCAATCTGGTTCCATTTCTGTTCATACAGGAAGCGTTGCTTGGCACCACCTATTTTATAAATATCATTACCTACCTGGCCGTAAGAAGCACGAAGCTTCAGGTTGTTCAACCAATCTTGTGTACCTTTCATGAATTCTTCATTGGTGATACGCCAGCCCATAGATACGGAAGGAAAGAAACCGAAACGTTTACCTTTCATAAAGTTCTCGGAACCGTTATAACC
>ENA-ORUA01001770-ORUA01001770.1-human-gut-metagenome-genome-assembly--contig:-NODE-1770-length-18468-cov-4.428882_pt1 | contig 18468 bp, 12 predicted proteins | sample MGYA00242076_ERZ509201 | MGnify/ENA primary metagenome ERZ509201 (study PRJEB26280, sample SAMEA2338863) | human gut metagenome | biome: human gut; feature: human-associated habitat; material: faeces...
TGTTCTTTTCTGCTTGCATTTAAGATTTCGTCCTTTTTCATAAAAACACCTCCATACCAAGTTTTCTTTGCATGTTTTAATTATACACATACCAAGTTTTCTTGTCAATAGAGTTCATAAAAAAGGGGGAGGAGAAACCCCTTTTGTAATGTTATTTTGCTCACACAGGGAATCTCAAAACCAAAATCGGATTTCATGCATCTGTAATATAAAGGGTATTATTGCCTTCCAACCTGTAAATTTATAAAATACTTCACAAAGGGGGAAAATCATGAAAAACAAAATGCTCAAGAAAGGACTTGCAATCGGAATGTCTGCATTTTTACTGGCATCTTCACTTGCTCCGGTCAGCGTACAGGCTGCGTCTTGGAAGCAGAACAAGACCGGCTGGTGGTGGCAGGAGGATAATGGATCTTATCCGGTGAGCCAGTGGAAAGTCATCAACGGGAAATGGTATGCTTTTGATGAACGGGGATATATGCGCTCCGGCTGGTTTCTCAGTAATGGAAAATGGTACTATCTCGGTGCTGCGAATGACGGATCTATGAAGACCGGTTGGCAGGCAGTCAACGGTAGATGGTACTATATGAATGGCGATGGTGCTATGCTTTCCAACCAGTGGGTAGGTAAGTATTGGGTAGATGCATCTGGTGCGTGGACTAAGACAATGGAGAATCCTCGTTGGGTACGGTCTGGTAGTCGTTGGTGGTATCGACATGGTGATGGCGGTTACACTGCTAATGGTTGGGAAGCTATCAACGGTAGATGGTATTACTTCGACGGTGCAGGTTGGATGGTAACTGGGTGGAAGATTGTTAATGGTAGTTGGTACTATATGAACTCCGATGGTGCGATGCTTGCTAACCAGTGGGTAGGAGATTACTATGTTGGACCTACGGGTGCTATGCTTACTGATCAGTGGATCGGTAATTACTATGTAGATGCAGCGGGTAAGTGGGTTCCTGGTAAGCAACAGCATGAGCATGACTGGAAACCTGTTACTTCAACTGTAGAACATCCTGCTGAAACTCATCAGGAGCTGGTCAAGGAAGCATGGACTGAGGAGATCCCTCATGAGGAAGAGGGTCATTATGAGGCTACTGTACCGGGGCACTGGGAGTACGAATTAGTACCGGCTGAAGGGCATGAGGAGGAGTATGAGACTATTTACGGTACTATGGACAAACGTTTTGTAGTAACTAAACGTGCTTATACTCAGTCTACTTGGGTAGAACCTAAGACCGTTGAGTGTGATGAGACAGGTCTTGAGGTCAAGACCCCAATGTACAGAGAGGAAGAACGAATCATCTGTGGGGGCTGTGGTCTCGATGTCACTGATGATTATAAGGAAGGTTCAACCCATGATCATCTTCTGGAAGAAGATTTGAAGGGTAACGATAATTGTGGTTCAACGTATTCTGATTATAGAATGATTCAGTATGACACTCGAAACATCATTTACCCAGCTACATATGTCGTAGACAAGGAAGCTTATACTGAAACCGTTCAGCATGACGCCGAGTACAAAACGGTAGTAGACAAGGAAGCGTGGACGGAAACCATTACCCAAAATGTATGCTCAGAATGTGGAGCAGTTCAGTAACAAAATTTTTCAAGGTACTAATCGCTTTTGGTTAGTACCTTTTTTATATCATTTTTTACAAAAGTACGCTTGCCCAGCCGACCCTCTGCCCTGTTAGGAACCGTCGCTCTGGGCATCCTTCGGAACGCTGGTTTTTGAAAATGCAGTAAACAAGGATAACCTTTTTACATATTAAAACAGACCTGCTTACTTATATCTCTACAAGTATACAGGTCTGTTTCACTTTTCTAAATTCACTTCATCTCAATCACAGCGTCTTCATACTTTAAGCAACATGCAAATTTTTCGTTAAGCGGTTGGGTAAGGAAATTACCCAATCGTCTACCCAATTTGTACCCAAATTTCTACGATAATTTACGATATTTTGCGCTAAAATACGATAGCTGTTCCGATGCCGTAAAATCGGGAAATTCCTTATAAATACAGTGTTTTCAGTGGTTCTGAAAAATAAGTTTCTATAAAGATTACATTCCCATCTGTTTTGCAACTTCTGCTGCAAAATCTTCTTCTTTCTTTTCGATACCTTCACCGGTCTCGTAACGAACGAAGCCTTTGATGGTTACGTTTGCGCCGTTTGCTTTAGCAACTTCTGCAACGTATTTTTCTACGGACTGTTTTCCATCTTCTGCTTTTACATAAACCTGATCCAACAGGCAGATTTCTTTCAGTTCTTTGTTGATACGTCCGCTGATCATACCCTGGATAACTTTTTCCGGTTTCTGGGACTCTTTCGGGTCGTTCTGGATCTGAGCCATCAGGATTTCTTTTTCGTGAGCGATGTACTCTTCGCTTACTTCGTTTCTGTTTGTATATTTCGGGTTCAGAGCTGCTACCTGCATAGCTACGTTCTTAGCCATCTCTTTGATTTCATCGTTTACAACGTCTGTTACAACGTCAACCAGAACACCGATTTTTCCGCCCATATGAGTATAGGAAGCTACGAAACCGTTTTCTTCTTCTACTTTCTGGAAACGACGGATCTTCATGTTCTCGCCGATTACTGCAACCTGTCCAGCCAAAGCTTCGTTTACAGTTTTGCTTGTATCGAATTTCCATGGCTCAGCCAGGAATGCATCGATATCTGCTGCTTCTGTTTCCAGTGCCTGCTCAGCAACCTGTGCAACATATCCCTGGAATTTGTCGTTTTTAGCAACGAAGTCAGTTTCAGCATTTACTTCTACAGCGACAGCTTTTTTGGAATCTTCTGCAACTTTCAGCATTACAATACCTTCTGCTGCGATTCTGCTTGCTTTCTTCTGTGCAGTTGCAAGACCTTTTTCTCTCAGGAATTCCATAGCCTTGTCCATATCACCTTCGGTAGCTGTAAGAGCTTTCTTACAGTCCATCATACCAGCGCCGCTGATTTCTCTTAATTCTTTTACCATTGCTGCTGTAATAGCCATTATGATTTCCTCCTAAAATTGAGTTTTTACAGTTACTCAGCTGCCGAAGTTGCCTCCGACAGCTGAATGGATATCGAGTCTTACTCTTCTACTGTCTCTTCAACAGCTTCTTCAACGAATTCTTCTTCGCCTGTTGCTCCCTGATTTGCTTCAATAACAGCGTCTGCCATTTTGGAAACGATCAGTTTTACAGCACGGATAGCGTCATCGTTACCCGGGATAACGTAATCCAGTTCTTCCGGATCACAGTTGGTATCGCAGATACCGATCAGCGGGATCCCCAGAGTGTGAGCTTCCTGAACACAGATTCTCTCTTTTTTCGGGTCTACGATAAAGATAGCATCCGGGATTCTCTTCATGTCTTTGATTCCGCCCAGGTTTTTCTGCAGTTTATCCAGCTCTTTTTTCAGTGCGATAACTTCTTTTTTCGGCAGAACATCGAATGTTCCGTCTTCCTGCATAGCTTCGATCTCTTTCAGTCTAGCGATTCTGCTCTGGATAGTTTTGAAGTTAGTCAGCATACCACCTAACCATCTTTCGTTTACATAGTACATTCCGCAACGCTCTGCTTCAACTTTAATAGCATCCTGAGCCTGTTTCTTTGTACCAACGAACAGGATTGTGCCGCCTTCTGCAGCGATGTCAGATACAGCTTTATAAGCATCATCTACCATTCCAACGGATTTCTGCAGGTCGATAATGTAGATTCCGTTTCTTTCTGTGTAGATGTACTCTGCCATTTTAGGGTTCCATCTTCTTGTCTGGTGTCCAAAATGTACACCGGCTTCCAGTAACTGTTTCATTGAAATAACGCTCATGATTTCAATCTCCTTTTTTGGTTTTAATCTTCCCCATACTTCTCATTCTTTTCGAGACCTGACTGACAGGCACCTTCTCGGAATCGGCATGGGTGTTTTATGCATCGTGCTGATTATAGCATAACGTTTTTTCAGTTACAAGTATTTTTTTATATTTTTTCCGAATCCATAAGAAAAATGGCTGACCTTTTTTTCAGTCAGCCATTTTCTTGCTTCTTTTATTTTCTTTTATAACCAAACAGCCAGTATACCGGGATAACGCACAGAAGGATCTCTATGACAACACTGAAGATCATTCCCGCCGGAATTCCCTGCCACAGTGCATTCCACGGTCCACTCCCGAAAAGACTCCAGAGATTTGCAGCCACATGTGCCACGATGCTTATCCACAGCGTCCCGGTCTTATCATAGACGATCGCCAGCATGATTCCCATACAGGTCGCATAGAAAAACTGTACAACATTCCCATGATAGATTCCGAACAATACTGCGGAAACCACAATCGCAATTTCCGGCCGGATCCAGTCTTTGAGTCTGTGAAAGATAATTCCCCGGAACATCAGCTCTTCACAAACCGGTCCGATGATACCGACTACCAGGATCATCAGTCCCATGGACTGTCCGCCAAATGCTGTCTCAGAAACCTGACTGTAACCCGGAAACAGATCATTCAGATGAATCACCTGGATAAAATCGTTAAGGAACTGTCCTATCGCAATCGCAAGGACAATCACACTGAACCAGATAACAGGCGGTGCCCACACGAAATTCTTTCGGTTTCCACTGAATCCCTCTTTCCGTCTCTGCTGATCTTTTCTGTAAAACAGATACAGAATAACACCAGCCGCCACATCTCCGATCAGAGTCACATACAGGGTACTCTGTAACATTCTCTTTCCCGCGCTTGCGATCTCCTGTACGCCACCTGCCTGAAAGATATAAATCAGATACAGAGCTATCGTTGCCAGCATTGTCGCGCCGTAATGGATCAGGAACGGATACACCAGTCTCCAGATCTGACGTACCGTGGAGTATCCGGATGTTTTTTTCGGATATTCATTCTCGCGTTCTTCCTCTGTGTTTTCTTCCACCGGTTCCATTTTCTTCGCAAAAGATGCCTTTGCGGATACATGCATCATACTGCCTGATGTATCTTTTCTGACCGACTCTACCTTTTCTGTCGTCTCTTCGTCATTCGGACTTGCCAAAATCCCCAGATCTTCCACGCTGTCTGCAATATAAACAGCACCTGCAGATTCCAGTTCTTCACGGCTTCCGTATCCGTATGTGACACCGATACACTGAAGCCCACAGCTGACAGCCCCCTGCACATCGTGACTCCTGTCTCCGACCATAAGAACTTTGTCCCGTTCTTCTTCCAGATGCATCCGTCTTAACGCCTCTTCAATGACTTCTGCTTTATCGGTTCTTCTTCCGTCCAGCTCACTTCCGACAATAGCCGTAAAATAGTCTGCAATCTGAAAATGCTCCAGAATCTGTTTCACATACACTTCCGGTTTTGAGGAAGCAACGCCAAGGATCTTGTCGTTGATTTTCAGCAGTTCCAGTAATTCCGGAACTTTTGGATACAGACAGTTTTCAAACATTCCCTTGGTTGTATACCGTTCCCGGTAATACACTACCGCCTGTTCTGCCTCCTCCTCGCTCAGACCTGCATATTTCATAAACTGTTCTTTTAAGGGCGGTCCTACGAAACACTGTAACTTTTCCGGGTGCTCTTCTTTCTTTCCCAGCTTTTCCAGTGCATATGCAACGCAGTTGATAATGCCCTCGCCGGATTCCGTCAATGTGCCATCCAGGTCAAATAATATTACTTGTGACATAATTTACGTCCTGCTCTCTTTTCTTTTAAGCTGTTGCTCCATAGTAGGCATCGATTCCGTTGGCAATTCCTTGAACCATTTTTGCCTGGTAAGAAGCACTTGCCATCTTCAGATCCTCTGCCCGGTTGGTCATGTAACCCATCTCAACAATACTTACCGGAATCGTACTCCAGTTGATACCGCTCATGGCATCAGTTGACATCACGCCCTGATTTTTGGCTCCGGTAGCTGCACAGAAATTGTCCACAATTTTTCTGGACAACGTCTGGCTTGCACTGATGACACTCTTCGTCAGATATGGATTGCTGTTGGACGGTGCCATCGTCAGTGCTCCGGAAATGGATGTCTTATCAGAACCGTTGGCATGGATACGAACCAGAATATCCGCACCTGCTGCTGCCGCCATCTGTGCACGTTCTGCATTGCTGATATTGACATCGTGTGTGGTACGGATCATATAAACTTCATATCCGCGTGCTTCCAGCTCATCCCGAAGCTGCAGGGAAACCTGTAAAGTCAGCTCGTATTCATTCAGTCCGGAGGCATTGCCATGGGTTCCGGATGCTACTTTCGGCTTTGTCGCAGAAGCTCCCGGTCCGATCGGTTCCTGCGCACTGTTTCCTTTTCTCTGATGTCCTGCATCAATCGCAATGATCTTGCTTCTGACTTTTCCCGGTATCCATTCACCATTCTCATCGACATAATAGCTGCCGATCCAGGTGTTCGCTGCCATCGCTCCGCTTGCAGTCAGATAATACCAGGTCTCTCCCAGTCGTATCCAGCCGGTGTGCATCGCTCCGCTTCCGTCCAGGTAATACCACGCTCCGCCGATCACCTGCCAGCCCGTCAGCATCGCTCCGCTGTTGTTCATATAATACCAGGTTCCTCCAACGTTCTGCCAGCCTGTTGTCATGGCTCCGCTTCCATTCAGATAGAACCAGTTATTTCCGATCTTCTGCCAGCCTGTCAGCATCACTCCGTCTTCATTCAGATAATACCACGCTCCGCCGATACTCTGCCAGCCTCTCAACATGGCTCCGCTGTTGTTCATATAATACCAGTTGTTTCCCAGTTTCAGCCAGCCGGTATACATGGCTCCGCTTCCATCCAGATAAAACCGGTTATTTCCAATATTCTGCCATCCTGTCAGCATCGCTCCGTCTTCCTTCAGATAATACCACGCTCCGCCGATATTTTTCCAGCCGGTCTGCATATCACCATATATGCTCAGGTAATACCATGTATTTTCCAGCTTTAACCAGCCCGTTTTCATCCGGCCTGCCTCATCAAAGTAATAATTTTTTCCTCCGATGGTTTCCCAGCCCGACGTTGTATAACTTTCGTCCTCATGCTGATACCACCACAGACCGTTGTCTCCCTGGATCCATCCCGCCGCATATGTCTTTACCGGGAAAATTCCCGCAAGCAATAACATCACGACCAGGAGACCAAGCATTTTCACTTTCTTCATTTCTCAGATCCTCCTTTCTTTTTTCTGCTGCTTTCTGTTACCATGTTTACGATGCAAAATACTGATCAATTCCGTCTGCGATTCCCGTTACCATCTGCTGTTGATATTCCGCTGTCTGCATCCGGGTATCTTCGTCCGGGTTGGTCATATAACCCATCTCAACGATTGTTGCAGGGATGCTGCACCAGTTCAGTCCGCTCATCTCATCCGTCTGATACACGCCCTGATTATTGGCTCCTGTGGACGCACAGAAGGTTGTGATGATACACTGGGACAGTTTCTGGCACTCTGCGATCAGTTCCTGGCTCAGGTATGGATTGGCAGTGCTCGGTGCCATCGTCAGCGCACCGGCTACCGAAGTATTGTCCGAACCGTTGGCATGGATACGAACCAGAATATCCGCTCCGGACTCTGCTGCAAGCTGTGCCCGTTCTGCGTTGCTGATATCCACATCATTCGTCTCACGAATCATATAGACTTCATATCCTCTTGCTTCCAGTTCATCGCGAAGTTTCAGTGATACATCCAGATTCAGCTGATATTCTGTCACTCCTGTGGTTCTTCCGGTTGTTCCGGATGCCACTTTTGCTTTCGTTTGGGATGCTCCCGGTCCGATTGGCTCCTGTTCACTGTTTCCATGTGCCTGATGACCGGCATCAATCGCAACTTTCTTTCCATTGCCTTCCGGCGTCGGCGTAGGTGTCACGATCTCCGCCTCTACCGTTTCGACAGGTTCTTCCGTCCCTGTCATCTTTCTGAGGTTAGAATCTGTCAGAAGAAGATACGACACTCCGTCTTCTTCTCCCACAGTGACACTTTCATCCTGCAGTTTTTCCACAAACGCCTGATAATCATCCTGATTCTTTTTCAGGTGCAGAAGAACCGCTGCCACATCTTCTTTCTCATACGTTCCGATCTGTCCATCCTCTGCCGCATACCGGAGATCTGCTGACATCGTTTTTACATTGTTATCTTCCACTGCCTTTTCAATCGCAGCGATCAGATTCTTTTTCTGTACGGCAGGATCCGAAAGATCTTCCGTCGGTTCCGGTGTCACCGTCTGTGTCGGCGTTACCGAAACTTCTTTTGCCTCCTGTTGTGCCTGCTGCATCTGTTCCATCTGCTTTCTGGCTTTTCCATATCCCAGGATGGCTGCAAGACCCAGAGCGAGCACGACGATCACGATGATCATGATCGCCAGATTCACTCTGTTTCCTGAAGGTTTCTTCATAATAGTTCCTCCTTCCGGAAATCACACTTACATTCTTTCCGGTGCTTCAAATCCCAGCATATCGATGCATGCTTCCAGAATATTTTTTACCAGCATCAGCAGTGCCAGATAAGATTCTTTCTTTGCCTGATCCTCTTCTGCCAGAATCTTTGTCTCATGATAGAAACGGTTAAATGCATTTGCCAGTTCATAAATATAAGAACAGATCTTATGCGGTGCTTTCTCCTCATAGGCATTTGTAATGACCTGATTGAATTTGGATGCCTCCAGCATCAGTGCTTTCTCACTGTCGCTTCCTGCTGCCAGGATCTTCAGTACATCCAGATTACCGCCTTCTTCTTTGTATCTGTTCAGGATGGATTTAATACGAACGGTTGTATACAGGATATACGGACCGGTATTTCCTTCAAAAGAAGTAAATCTCTCGATATCGAAGATATAATCTTTGGATGCCTGGTTTGACAGGTCACCGTATTTGATTGCGGAAAGTCCTACGATCTTTGCGGTTGCTCTCGCATCTTCTTCTTTAATGCTGCGGTTGTCCACGATATTTTTATACATCTCTTCGTTGATATCGCGAATCAGGTTTTCCAGACGCATAACGCCGCCTTCTCTTGTCTTGAACGGTTTTCCGTCTTTTCCGTTCATCGTACCGAAACCGAGGAAGGTCAGTTTGGTATCTTCTTTTACCATGCCTGCTTTCTTTGCACAACGGAATACCTGAACAAAATGCATCTCCTGGCGTTTGTCTACCACATACATGATCTCATCCGGATTGTATTTTTCCATACGTTCCACGATAGTAGCAAGGTCTGTGGTTGTATACAGAGCTGCTCCGTCTGATTTTAAGATCATACACGGAGGTACTTCTTTGGTATCGCTCTCTTCTTTAACATCTACGACAATCGCACCCTGATCTTCGTAAGCCAGTCCCTGATCTTTCAGTTTCTGTACCATCGGTGCGATCGTATCCTGTACACTGGATTCTCCGTTCCACAGATCAAAGTCTACGTTCAGATTTGCATAGTTTTTCTTCAGGTCGGTAACGGATACCTGCAGAATATGTTTCCATAATGCACGATATCCTCTGTTGCCCATCTGTAACTGATGCGTTGCTTCCAGAGCTTCTGCCTTGTACTCCTCATCTTCTTTTGATTTTCCGCTGGCTGCCGGATAGATTTCTTCCAGTTCACTGATGGTAAACGGAGCTTCTGCCGGGTATTCTCCCTCATAATCCTCCTGGAAATACACCAGTTCCGGTTTTCTCTTATGCAGTTCTGTGATGATCAGACCCATCTGTAATCCCCAGTCTCCCAGATGTACATCACCGATGACTGTATGTCCCAGATATCTTCCCATTCTCTTGATGCTCTCACCGATGATCGCAGAACGCAGATGTCCGACATGCAGTGGTTTTGCAACGTTCGGTCCGCCGTAGTCGAGGATCATGGTCTGTGGATTCTTTGCTTCCTCCACACCCATCTTCTCGCTGTTTCTCATCTCTTCGAGATACTGTGCCATATATTCGCCGGATACTTTCAGGTTGATAAATCCCGGATTGACAGCTTCTGCCATCTCAAGCACCTTGCTGTCGGCAAGTTTTTCCACTACATCTTTGGCGATCATGATCGGGGCTTTATGATATACTTTTGCACCCGCCATAGCACCATTACACTGATATTCACACAGGTCCGGTCGGTTTGATAACGTAACCTTTCCCATATTTTCATCATAACCGGCTTCTTTAAAAGCGGTCATTACTTCATTGGAAATCAACTCGATTATTATTTTCATACTTTCCTAAAACTCCTTTGTCAGAATCATTACATTATATCATGATTCGCACCTTCGGTGCTTGACGCTGCTTTCGCAGCTATCATGATCGCCATTCGCCGCTCCCGATGAACAAACTTCGTTTGTTCCCACTCGCTAACGCTCATTATATCTTATCACGGGCACACAGGCTGGTCAACTAAAAGAATTCACCCTGTCTGCCCCTCTGTCAACTGTTTTTATGCAGACACGCTCCAGATTTCCCTCCCACATAAAGAAAGACAGAAGCGATTGTTTGTTTTTATTCCACGGATCACTTCTGTCTTTCTTTCATCTGCTATACTTCTTCCTGTTTTTGTCTTCCTGCTTTGCTTTGTTTATAACAGTATTTCAAAATATCACTTCTGCGGACAATACCAATAAAATTATCCGCATCATCCAGTACCGGAACAAAGTTCTGCTTCATGGCCGTATCCACCAGATCCTCCATGTTACAGTTAATATCCACTGTCTGGTACTTCCATCGGAGAGGTACTCTGCTGATGCTGCAATCCTCCGCTTCCCGGATATTCAGAAACCATTTCTCCTTGATATATCGGAGCAGATCTCCCTCTGTTACAGTTCCCACATATTTTCCGTTCTTATTTAACATCGGAATAGCAGTATATTTGTGATATTCAATTTTTTCAAGTACCTGACGCAGAGTGTCATCATTTTCCACATAGGCAACTTCATTTTTTGGTGTTAAGAAAAATAAAATGTTCATCTACTATAAATCCCCCATAGAAATCTTTTTTTGAAATGACCGGACATTCTTCCCTTTCATTTCAGTTTTCCATTACCAGTATAACCCATTTTCCATCCGATATGGTGAATTTCGCGTGAATAATTTCTAATATTTTTCTTAATTTAATTCTGAACACTCGTATCCTTTTTCTACTCGTGACGAAGTGCATCGATTGGATTCAGATTTGCTGCCTTAATGGATGGAAGCAAACCGAAGATAATACCGATTGCCATAGAAAATACTACAGCCAGTACACTGACAGGTACGCTGATCGCCACCGGAGTCTGAGACATCTTCGATATCACCTGTGACAGGATCACTCCGGCGATTACTCCAAGAACCCCTCCGATACTGGTCAGCACAGCAGCTTCTGTAAGAAACTGCCACAGGATTCTGTTTTTTCTCGCTCCGATTGCTTTTTTCAGACCGATCTCACTGGTACGTTCCGTAACGGATACAAGCATAATATTCATAACACCGATACCTCCGACCAGAAGAGAGATACTTGCGATCCAAAGCAGCTGTTTGTTGGTGTTTTCACTGACCTTCTGCAGGTTCTTAACTGTTTTCAACAGATCCGCCGCCTTATAAGAGACGTTGCCACTGTCAGCACCACTGCTGCCGGCACCGTCCATCATTTCCTCTTCAGAATCAATCATACCGGAACCGGTCTGTCCGGTTACCGCTTGATTCATAATGTCCTCCACTTTTTTTCCTACAGAACTCATCATGTCTGTCTCACTAGCCATCACGCTGACTTCTTCCGGCTCATCATAATTATAGACAACCGGCCAGGTACTGTCCGGAATCAGCACGATTCCGTTGGTATTCTGATTATACGTATAGTAATCTTCCAGACTGTTGATCACCGGTTCGAAAGCATCTGACTTGCGGATACAACCGACCACGGTAAATGGTTCCCCACGGAGTTCTATGGTTTTTCCCACCGGATTGTCTCCCGGAAATAAGGTCTGCACTGCCACATCGTCAAGCAGCACCACTTTCCGGAACTCTTTAAAGTCGCGTTCTACAAAATCCCTTCCATTTTGTATTACATAACCTTTTGTTTTCAGAAACTCCGCATCCACACCGTACACACTTCCACTGTCCAGGCTGGTGTTCCGATAGGTGATTCCGTCCGCATACCCTCTGCGGTTATAAAAAGTCGCACTCTCAACCCCTTCAAGACTGCGAATCTGTTCTTTCTGTTCATCGGAAATCACGGAAATATTATCCGGCAGACCATTGTCCATCCAGTACTCACTTTCTCCCTGGTAAAGCCGTACATCCACATTGTTGTTTCCTGCACCGATCAGATTCTGTTTGATCTGCTCGTTGGTTCCCTGAATCGTAGATGCGATGGAAATGATGGAAGCGATACCTATAATAATCCCCAGCATGGTCAAAAAAGACCGCATCTTATGAGACCATATCCCCCGAAAGGCCAATCTGATATTTTCTAGCATTGTTGTTCCTCCCATCTGCCGTTAATAGTTATAAAGGTCATCAAGCGTACCTTCTTCTGTCTTTGCACCCTCTCTGACATCTTTTCCATAAGGAAATGTGATCTTATCATCCATACTCAGACCGCCTGTGATCTGATAACTGGATCCATACTGAATACCGCCAACCTGTACTATCTGTTTGGTCAGATGTCCGGTTCCGTCGTCCTTCATGACGTAATACTGGCCGTTTTCTGTCCGCACAAAAGGTTTCTCCAGATAGATTCCTTGTCCCTGTCCGTCGCCCTCATCCAGCAGTGTAAGTTCTGCCCAGCTGTTATTACTAAGTCCGCTTGCATCTGCAATGTATGCGGTAAAGGGATAGGAAGATGCATTGGCTCCGTCCTGTCCGTTATCGGATGGATACGGAGAAATTTCCCGTACTTCTGCGGTAAAGCTGACACCATTGTCATAACTGTATCCGCTCAGTGTAGCTCCCACTTTCAGTTTATTCATTTTAGATTCACTGACCGTTCCCTGCACATAAAGTCCTTCACTGCTGACCACCTGAATCAGCGGTTTTCCATCGTTACTTTCTTTTTCGGGATCACCGACTGTTTTCACCACACCATTTAATGTACTCTTAATTGTCTGGTTATTCAGCTTTTTCTGGATATCTTTAATCTCAAGATTGGCCTCTTTGATATCCAGCTGATAATCCCTGATTTCTTTTTCTTTATCCTTGATCTGCTGCTGAATCTCTGCAGCGGTTCCTCCATAAGAAGTTCCTGCATCACCGGATCCTGTCGTATCAGAACCAGTATCGGTAGTGATCACTTTTCTGCTTCCACTTCCCATTACGCTGGTAACTGTCAGATAGCGAATAGCGGCACTGTTTTTCTTTGTGCTCATTCCATCCACGGTATTTTCCTGTCCTGCCGTTTCCTGAGGATTGCCGGCTTCCGGTGTCGGTTCCGAGTTCTCTCCGGGAGTAACTTCCGGCAATACCGATGGTTTGGTTGGCTTTTCTTCCGGATTCGATGGTTCAGGTGGCTCCGGACTTTCTCCCGGCTTTGTTGGCTCACTTGGATCGGTCGGTTCGGTTGGCTCTCCCGGTGTCTCTCCACTTTGCTTTTTACTCAGATCCACCAGATATTCCCCGTCCTCTTTCACATCTGATGCAAAATCCTCATCTGCTCCGTTCTGTTCCCACGCCTTTATAAGATCACCATTTTCTTCTCGAACCTCAATACGAAAATATTTTCCATCTTCTTTTCTTTCCAGGAAAAAGCTTCCTTTCACAATACCATCTTTTTTCACCAGATAGGTCAGTGGTTTTTTCTCTGTTCCATCTCCCTGATAGGCACTGGCTCCTTTTTCAAGAACCGCTGCTGCTTTCAGATCCTCCGGCAGTTGACCATCACTGTCATCTGTTTCTTTTTCAAGATTTACCTGAAACCGGTCAGTATCCGCTACCTGAAAATCATCTTCCGTAATCTTCTGTCCCCAGATTTTTAACAGTTCTCCATTGCTTACATCGCCCTCCCGGACCTCAATCACAAAAAAACACTGTTCCTCTGCCATTCGGTTTAAAAAGCTTCCCAGAATCGCACCGTCAGCAGCACACAGAAAATGATACGGTTCTTCCACCGTTCCCTCTCCCATATACGGTTCTGCCTCCGCTGTAAGCTCCTGATAAGCCTCTGCCGGCTCTTCCGGCTCCATGGACGGGTTCTCCGGTTCCTCGCCCGGATCTTCCGGTATGTCAAATCCCGGATCCTCATTGTCGTTATCACTGGACGGTTTTGTATTCTTTAATTTTGTAATTTCTCTTTTTGCTTTCTCTATGTTCAGTTCGATTCCCTGTTTTTCCAGTTTTTTCATTTCCAGATCCAGATTCTCCAGGGTCATATCATACGTAAGCAGATCATCGCCGATCTTTACCGTATCTCCTTCTTTTACATGTATTTTCTTTACTGTCTGTGAATCTGCCAGATAAATATTCTGTGATACATCTGAAGTAATATTTCCTGACAGACTGTTGTCGGACCATCCACCGCCACCTGACATGTCACTGACAGATACCACCTTTACCGTACTCTGACTGCTTGTTTTCACCGCATATACAGTCACCCCTCCAAGCAGGAGTACTCCTGCAGCAATAAAAGCCACAATCCATTTTTTCTTCATGGCTGCTCCTCCTTTTTCATTATGCCGTCGCGGATAATTACTTTTCTCTGTGCTTTCGCTGCAATCTCGCTGTCATGGGTGATCATCAATACGCTTACTCCTTCATCGTTCAGGCTCTGAAACAGTTCCATAACCTGTTCTCCGGAAGTACTGTCCAGGGCACCGGTCGGCTCATCTGCCAGAAGGATCTTCGGCCGGTTAACCAGTGCTCTGGCAATCGCTACTCTCTGTTTTTGTCCACCGGAAAGCTGATTCGGCTGAAAATTCACTCTGTCTTCCAGTCCTACACGGGTCAGTGCCTGCAGTGCCCGTTCCCTCCGCTCTTTTTTCGCAACTCCCGCATAGGTCAGTGGCAGTTCCACATTTTCCAATGCAGTCTGTCTCGACAACAGCTGAAAGTTCTGGAAAACAAACCCAATCTTTTTCAGTCTCAGATCCGACATTTCATTTTCCGTACATTTGCTGATATCCTGCCCGTCCAGAAAAAGCTGGCCGGAAGTCGCCTGATCCAGACATCCTACAATATTCATCAGCGTCGTCTTACCGGAACCGGAAGGTCCCATAATGGCCACATATTCTCCCTTTTCCATCTGGAAATCAATATGTTTCAGAACCGGAATCACCATTTTCCCCTGAATATAATCTTTGCAGATATCTTTTAACTCAAGAATCACTGTGCATCCTCCGTTCCTCCGATGACATCTTCGCTGCCATCAGCATTTGACTCATTCTGCTGCATCCCGTCTTCTGTGAGATCTTCCTGATTCGTCTCTCCGGAATCCACTCCATCCATATTCTCATCAGAAAGATCGCTGCCGGAATTCTCTTCTTCTGAGTAATCTTCATTTGAAAAGTCCATATCTTCGCCATCCGTCACCGGGTTGCTCTGCCCCATCTGACCGTTACTTCCCACTGCAGTCTTCATGCCTTCTTTTAATCCGTCTTCCGGATAAGTGATCATATCATCTTTACTCAGTCCATCTGCAATTTCATACTGAAAAAGTTCATCATCATGCTGTCCCAGTGTCACAGAACGTTTCTCCAGTTTACCTTTTCCATCGTCAACCCAGACATAGGGGTTGTCCGTATCTGCATCACAGATGAAAGATTCATCCAGCCAGATACCCGCCTTTTCCTCACTCTGTCCGTAATCGGCTTCCACATAAACATGTTGTCCAAGCATCAGCCCCTCAGAAGAATCCAGTTCGATATAGAACGGATAGGAATTGGACTGGGTGGATCCGTCACCACTGCTGAAATAATAGCCATTATTGGAATCGTTGCCCGGATTTTCCGTATCTACCGCACCCATCGTTCCTTTCCAGGTAACAGAATCATCTACTCTGGAATGTACGATTACAGCCTGTCCCGGCGTTACAGATGCTCTATTCTGTTCGTTTACCTTACATTTAATTCGGAAATCTCCCATCGCAATTATGGACATAAATGCCTGGCTGTCTCCTGAATAAGAATAACTGTCCTGATTTCCGTTATTGATGGATTTGACTACACCATCAATCTCACTGGTGACCTGACAGTTCTCGATGGAATCCTGTAATTTCTGAATCTCCACCTGTTTGCTTTTCTTTTCATATTCACTCTGTTTCAGTTCCATCTGGGCACTCTGAATCTGCATCGTATAGTCAAGCTGAGCATCATTTCCTGCACTCTTTTTTTCCTTTTCCAGTGCTGCAATCTCATTTTGTTTATTTCCGATGTTGTTATCGATCCGCTCCAGTTCCAGCTTTGCTTTTTCCAGGTCTTCCTGTGATTTTTCTGTGTCATACGAAAATAACGGATCTCCCTTGGACACTTCCTGTCCGACTTCCACATAAATATCTTTCACTGTTTTATCCTGACTCTGCTGAATGTCCACCTGTTTCTGTGTTTCTACCACACCTGCAAAGCGATTCACTGCCCCGTTACCACTTCCCGGGTTCATCAGATTATCTACGCTGTTTACATATACTACATTTTCCGTACTTCCATCCGATGATGTCCTGCCGAACAATGCCCACGCACCGATTCCGATTACCACAACGGCTGCAACAGCTGCTCCGATAAGAATAATTTTCTTTTTCTTCATGTCTGCCTCCTGTATCTGATAGGTTCTCATGGTTTCAGTATATCATAGTGCATTCTGCTCTTCCTTACTTTTTCTTTACATTTCTATGGACATTTCCGATATTCTTTTCTTACCATTTCCCCCTGCTCCCGGAGTTGACATTTTTTCTGGTTCTGTTATATTAAGTCTGTTACCGCGGTTCCGGTATTTTCTGAAAAAACAATGATTTATATAGATTAGGAGGTTCTTATGACACTTACCGGTATTCTTTCTTATCTGGCCGTTATCAATCTGACCGGCTTTGCCGCTTTTGGCATCGACAAATACAAAGCTATCCATCACAAATGGCGGATCCGGGAATCCGCACTGTTTGCCATCGCTATCCTTGGTGGAAGTGTCGGTTGTTTCATCGGTATGCATGTATTTCATCACAAAACCCTGCATCCTTCTTTCCGGATCGGGATTCCTATGATTCTTATTGTGGAACTGATCGTCGGATGTGTGTGTTTTTATACCATCAGCAACCGTACACCATACCGGCAGGATCCTGTCAAAGTAGTTCGTCACGAACTCTCCTCTCTGTCCCACCGGAAAAAATCCGACATTGCAAAAACACTTAATGTCCATGATGTTTTCCCGTCTGCTGACAATAAACAGTCCGTGCCTTCCGATATCACCTCTGTATTTGCTGATTTCTTTCATGATTTTTCATATCATATCAGAGATTTCTCGGAACAGGGGAATTCGGCTTCGGTCACTGTTTCCCTTACCACACCTGACGGCGAAGCACTGGCAAAAGAATACTCCCGTCAGGTAATGATCAAACAGATTCAGAACTCTGCAAGCCCTGCTTCTGTAGATTTTTCTCTGGAAGACTGCTATTTGCTTCTTGGCAATGTTTTGAAAAACAATGATTATAAAAGCATTACCTCTGACTATACGATCACCCTCACCCGATCCGGAAAAACCTGGAACATTGATTCCCCGAAAAGCCTGTCTGCTGCAGTAACCGGAAACTTTTCCACTTATGTGGCCGATGCTTCCCTGTTTTCCCCCTCTGAGATCATCGCGATCCACCTGGATACTCTGAAAGCTTTCGACACCGAACAATTAAACCGTTATCTGGCACTGGACTCCCTCTTCAATTCCGAAGATACTTCGAGCCGTTCCGTTGTCAAAGCCATCGCCAGTCAGCTTCTGAACTGCCTGGACTACTCCATCACGTCGGAACTCCTGTCTGATGACGGTATGGATGCCTCTGTAGATCTGAATCTGACCAGTTTCGATTTTTCTTCTGTTGTATACTCCTATCAGGAACAATACACCGCCTACCTGGCGTCCTCCCAGGCTTTGGAAGACGGAACCGAAGGCCGTCAGTCCCACGCCATCACTCTCCTGACAGACTGTATCGCCACCAGCACTCAAACCATCACCACCCCTGTAACCATCCACCTGAACAACGACGGCAAAAACTGGCGCATCACCAAAAGCGACGAAATCACAACCGCCCTCCTTGGAAACCTGGAAGAAGCCCTCACCACTATTCTCACGCAGCCGGAAAGCTGATATCTGACATCACCCTGCCTAAGCTGCCACCGGCAACTTTCTTCGGATTCAGAACACTCAAACTTGAGCCACTGAATCAATTGATACAACACAACAAAAAGCAGATACAAAGATTATATTCTCCTTCGCACCTGCTTTTATTTATCTTTCCCCATATTTTCCCTTTTCAACACTGCTTCTTCTGCTCAGCAATTCGCTCTTTCCTAGAGCGTGTCTGAAAAATCATTTCCACAAACTGGGACTCGCAGCTCACGAAAAGCCTTTTTAGACACGCT